>Ga0316613_10001563_pt1 | contig 15553 bp, 15 predicted proteins | sample OWC_soil_day10_C_2_FD_207647 | JGI IMG/M metagenome (GOLD analysis project Ga0316613, IMG submission 207647) | Wetland soil microbial communities from Old Woman Creek delta, Ohio, United States - OWC_soil_day10_CT_b | ecosystem: Environmental > Terrestrial > Soil > Wetlands | place: USA: Ohio...
CGCAGCCGGCTACCCCCTAGTCGGCTTTGCCTGAAGCGGCGCCAGCACGCAACGAGAACAGCGAGCCTGAAATGAAGGGCGGCTATGCGCCGATGGCCCCTGCCGAAGTCTGTCCGCTCGAGTGCGGCTCCGTGTCAGAAGCGGTGGCGCAGCAGTTCGCCCAGGATGCGCCGGCGGATCGCGCTGTTGCTGAGCCCCGGCGCAGCCCACCACCAGCCGTCGGAGTGCATTTCTTGCGCTGCAGCGACGAACTTGTCCATCACCGCAGCGAAATCCTCGTCGCCGTAGTTCATGCTGAAGACCAGCCGGCCGGTGCCGACCCAGCTCAAGGCCAGGCCATGCTTGCGCAGGTAGAACTGCAGCATCCAGTTGTGGCGCGAGGGCTGGGTGTAGGTCACGGTCCAGATCGTCGACAGGTTGGCCACGCGCACCGGCAGTGCGGCGTCATGCAGCCGCTGGTTCAGCGTCTGCGCGCGCCGGTCCCAGCGCTCGTCGAGCCCGTCGTACAGCGCCTGCATCTCGGGACGCTCCAGGCGGTCGAGGAAGGCGCTCATCGCGCCCATCACGTAGGGGTGCGAATTGAAGGTGCCGCGCGCGAAGCAGATGTCGGCCGGGCGCTCGTCGCGGTAGCGCTTCATCAGCGCGCTGCGCCCGCAGACCACGCCCACCGGCAGCCCGCCGCCGAGGGTCTTGCCGTAGGTCACCAGGTCGGCGCGCACGCCGAAGTACTGCTGCGCGCCGCCCGGTGCCAGGCGGAAGCCGACGAAGATCTCGTCGAAGATCAGCACGATGCCGCGCTCGCTGCACACCTGGCGCAGCCGGCGCAGCCAGTCGGTGTAGGCCTCGCGGTCGAAATGCGCGCGGCGCGAGCTGTCGACCAGCGACGAATCGCCCGGCGCGCCGGCGTTGGGGTGCAGCGCCTGCAATGGGTTGACCAGCACGCAGGCGATGTCGCGGCGCTTGCGCAGCACGCGCAGCGTGTCCTCGTGCATCTCGCGCAGGGTGTAGGTGTGCTGCGGCACCACCGGGTTGCCGGGGCCGGGCTGCACGTCGTCCCACCAGCCGTGGTAGGCGCCGCTGAAGCGCACCAGGTGCGTGCGCCGCGTGTGGTAGCGCGCCAGGCGCACCGCCTGCATCACGGCTTCGGTGCCGGACATGTGGAAGGACACGGCGTCCAGGCCGGAAATGGCCTTCAGCCGCTCGACATTGCGAGCCACCACCGGGTGGTAGCTGCCGAGAACCGGGCCCAGCGATTGCACCAACGCGCTGCCCTCGGCGATGCACTCTTTGTAGAAGTCCACGCCGAACAGGTTGACGCCGTAGGAGCCGGTCAGGTCATGGAAGACGTTGCCGTCCAGGTCGGTGAGCGTGACGCCGCAAGCCGATTCCATGAAGCTGCCCACCTTGAGGTGCCGGCGCAGCAGTTCGGCGTACTGGAAGGGCACGCGGTAGCGGCCGGTGAACTCCAGGTCGGGCAGGCCTTCGGCGGCTTCGGCACTGAGGGCCAGCGACTTCGGATAGTGCTCGCGGCAGTGCCGCGACAGGCGCTGCAGCGCGGCACGGCGCTGCGCCACCACCGGCGGCGGCGCTCCGTCGGACGCGAAGAAGCGCTGTTCGTCGTAGCCGTAGCCGGGCAGCCACGAGGCGACGCGGCGCGCCATGCGCGCGTGCCCGGTCAGCGACGGGTGCTTGGCCTGCGACAGCTCCAGGCGGCGGCGTGCCAGCGGCCAGGCCGCGGCGGCGGCGACCAGCGCCAGGGACGAGTAGACGAGGGTGTCGTTCATGGGAGAGCCAGTGAGTTCCAGCACAGATGTACCGCAGCGTCTTGACAGGCTGATGAAGGCGCGCCGGCTGCTGCAAGCGCTGTTGCAGCACGAGCAGCTGAACTTCCTGCTGACCAACCGCATCCCGCGCATCGCGCTGACCCATGCCATGGGCCGCTTCAGCCGCATCCGCAGCCCCTGGCTCGCGCGGCTTTCGATCGGCGTGTGGAAGCAGTTCACCGACCTGGACCTGAGCGAGGCCCAGGCCTCGCGCTTCGACAGCCTTCACGACTGCTTCATCCGCGAACTGAAACACGGCGCGCGCACGGTGGATGCCGACCCGTCGGTGCTCGCCAGCCCCTGTGACGCCATCGTCGGCGAGTGCGGCGCGATGCAGGGCACCACGCTGTTCCAGGCCAAGGGCTTTCCGTACCGGCTGGCCGACCTGTTCGCCGACGAGGCCGCGGCACAGGCCTATGCCGACGGCTGCTACGTCACGCTGCGCCTGCGCTCCGACATGTACCACCGCTTCCATGCGCCGCATGGCGGCCGCATCGAACAGATCACGCACCACAGCGGCGACACCTGGAACGTCAACCCGATCGCGCTGAAGCGCATTGAGCGCCTGTACTGCCGCAACGAACGCGCCACGATCCGCTTGCGCCTGGATGCCGGCGGCCACGTGCTGACGCTGGTGCCGGTGGCGGCCATCCTGGTGGCCAGCCTGCGGCTGCACTGCATCGACCTGCGGCTGCACTTGGGCTACCGCGGACCGCAGCACATCGATTGCGACGCCCGCGTGGCCAAAGGGCAGGAGCTGGGCTGGTTCGAACATGGCTCGACGATCATCGTGTTCGCGCCGCGCGGCTTCACGCTGTGTCCGGGCATCGAGCCTGGTGCAACGGTGCGCATGGGCCAGCGCCTGATGCACCTGCCCGACCCTGCATCGCACGGCGACGCTTCACGCGGCTGTCACGCGGTGGCTTCAGCATCCGCCGGCATCTCCCCTTGAGGCGGCCATGGCGCACATCGACCTGATCTACTTCAATGCCGGCGGCGGCCACCGCGCCGCGGCCGAGGCGCTGCGCGAGGTGATGGTCGGCGCGGGTTCGCCCTGGCAGGTGCGGCTGCTGAACCTGTTCGAGCTGCTCGATCCCCAGGACCGGTTTCGGCGCATCACCGGCATGCCGCCCGAGGACTACTACAACCGCCGGCTGGCGCGCGGCTGGACCCTCGGCATGGCGCAGGAGCTGAAGCTGCTGCAGACGGCCATTCGCCTGGCCCACCCGCGGCTGGTGCAGCGTCTGCAGCAGCACTGGCAGCGGTCGCCGCCGGACCTGGCAGCCTCGCTGGTGCCGAATTTCAACCTGGCGCTGTCGCACAGCCTGCAGGCCGTACGGCCCGGTCTGCCCTTCGTCACCGTGCTGACCGACCTGGCCGATCTGCCACCGCACTTCTGGGTCGAGCGCGGCGCCGGCCAGCATGTGGTGTGCGGCACCGAACGGGCGCTGCAGCAGGCGCGCGCCATGGGCGTGGACCCACGCCACCTGCACCGGGTCTCGGGCATGATCCTGCGGCCGAGCTTCTACCGCGACAGCGTCGAGCCGCGCCCGGCCGCGCGGCGTGCGCTGGGCCTGGACGAGCACACGCCCACCGGAGTGGTGCTGTTCGGCGGCCAGGGCTCGAGCGCGATGCTCGGCATCGCCGAGCGCCTGAGCGACGTGCCCCTGATCCTGATGTGCGGCCACAACCACGGCCTGGCCGAAAGGCTGTGCGCGCAGCCGGCCGCGGCGCCGCGGGTGATCGTCGGCTACACCACGGAGGTGGCACGCTACCTGCGGCTGGGCGACTTCTTCATCGGCAAGCCCGGGCCGGGCAGCCTGAGCGAAGCGCTGCATTGCGGCTTGCCCGTGATCGTCACACGCAATGCCTGGACGATGCCGCAGGAGCGCTACAACACCGACTGGGTGCGTGAGCAGGGCCTGGGCCTGGTGCTTGCCAACTTTGCCGGCCTGCCCCTGGCCGTGGCCCGGCTGCGCACGGAGTTGGCGCAATTCGTCGCGCGGGTGCAGCGCCTGGACAACCGCGCCTTGTTCGAGGTGCCGCAGATCCTGGCCGGCATCCTGCGCGAGGCGCAACGCACCGCCGACCAGGGCGCCGAGCGGCTGACCCGGATCGAGCGCCCGGGGCCGGCTGCCAACGATGCGGACGACGCCGTCGTGCACGCGTCGTAGCGCGGCACCGACCTTCACACGGCTGTCGCCGCACTGTCACGCGGCCGTCGCCTGCCGGTCGCAAACTCGCGCGCATGCATCGCGACCTGCCTCCCGACCTGAGCGAGGTGCCGCCGCCCGCAGCGCCGCGGCTGAAAGTACGCACGGTCTGGATCTCCGACCTGCACCTGGGCACGCCGGGCTGCCAGGCCAGGCGGCTGCTCGACTTCTTGCGCCATGTCGAATGTGACACCCTGTTCCTGGTGGGCGACATCATCGACGGCTGGCAGCTGCGCCGCCAGTGGTACTGGCCGCAGGCGCACAACGACGTGGTGCAGAAGCTGCTGCGCATGGCGCGCAAGGGCACGAAGGTGATCTTCGTGCCCGGCAACCACGACGAATTCGCACGGCGCTATGTGCAGCACAACTTCGGCGGTGTCGACGTGGTCGACGACTGGATCCACGAAACCGCCGACGGACGCAAGCTGTGGGTGATCCACGGCGACCTGTTCGACGGCGTGATCCAGTGTGCGCGCTGGCTGGCCCATGTCGGCGATTGGGCTTACGAACTCACGCTGCGCCTGAACCGCCACCAGAACTCGCTGCGCGCGCGCCTGGGCCTGCCGTACTGGAGCCTGTCGCGCTACCTGAAACTGAAGGTCAAGCGCGCGGTCAGCTACGTCGGCGACTTCGAGCAGGCGGTCGCGCGCGAGGCGCGCAAGCGTGGTGTGCAGGGTGTCGTCTGCGGCCACATCCACCATGCCGAGATGCGCGACATCGACGGCATCCTGTATGCCAACGACGGCGACTGGGTCGAGAGCCTCACTGCACTCATCGAACATGCCGACGGGCGCCTGGAGATCATCGACTGGGCCCGGCGCGATGCCGAGCTGAAGGCGCTGAGCGTCGTGCCGCTCGCTCTGGCGGCCTGAGCACGGCGCTCATTCGTGGCGCAGCGCCTCGATCGGATCGAGCCGCGCCGCGCGCCGCGCCGGGAAGTAGCCGAAGATCACACCGATCGCCGCCGAGAAGCCCAGCGCCAGCACGTTGATGCCGGGGTTGAACTGGAACGGCACCTGCATCAGCTGCGCCAGGCCCACGCTGGCCACCGCCGCCAGCAGCACGCCGACCACGCCGCCCAGCGCGGCCAGCACCACCGCCTCGATCAGGAACTGCAGCAGCACCTCGCGCTCCAGCGCGCCGATGGCCAGGCGCACGCCGATCTCGCGCGTGCGCTCGGTCACGCTGACCAGCATGATGTTCATGATGCCGATGCCGCCGACCAGCAGGCTCACCGCCGCCACCGCGCCCAGCAGCGTCGTCATCACCTGCGTCGTGCCCGACAGCGTGTCGGCAATCTGGCGCGTGTCCAGCACGTTGAAGTTGTCGTCGTCGTTCGCGCCCAGCTTGCGCCGCTCGCGCAGCAGCTGCGTCAGTGCAGACTTGGCGCGGTCGATGCCGTCCTCGTCGCGCACCGACACCAGCAGCGTGTTGACGCGGGTGGTGCCGGTCACGCGGCGCTGCAGCGTGCGCAGCGGCAGCACGACCAGGTCGTCCTGGTCCATGCCCATCGCCGCCTGGCCCTTGGCGGCGAGCACGCCCACCACCTCGCAGGAAAAGCTCTTCACGCGCAGCTGCTGGCCCAGCGGATCGGTGCCGGCGAACAGCTCGCGCTGCACGGTCGCGCCGATGACGCACACCGCGGATCCGGCGCGCTCCTCGTGATCCTCGAAGCGGCGGCCCGAGGCCAGCGTCCAGTTGCTGGTGTCGAAATGCGCATTGGTGGTGCCGATCAGGCTGGTGGACCAGTTGCGCGCGCCCTGCACCACGGTGGCCGACGCGCGCACCTCGGGCGCCACCGCGCGCAGCCCGGCGATCTGCGCCTCGATGGCCGTCGCGTCGGCCGCGGTGAACGACGGCACGCCGATGTCCGAGCCCGGCCCCATGCGTTGCCCGGGGCGGATTTGCAGCAGGTTGCTGCCCAGCCCGGCGATCTGGCTGCGCACCGACGCCGTGGCGCCCTGCCCCAGCGTGACCATCGTCACCACCGCACTGACGCCGATGACCACGCCCAGCACGGTGAGGAAGGAGCGCAGCAGGTTGCGCCGGATCGAGCGCAGCGCCAGCAGCAGCGAGTTCCACAACATCAGGCCGCCTCCACCACGCGGCGCGTGTCCTCGGAGACGCGGCCGTCGACGAAGCGCACGGTGCGGCGCGCATAGTCCGCCATGTCCGCCTCGTGCGTGACCATCAGCACGGTGATGCCGCGCTCGCGGTTCAGCGACCACAGCAGCTCCATGATCTCGCGGCTGCGCTGCGTGTCCAGGTTGCCGGTGGGCTCGTCGGCCAGCAGCACCGTCGGCTGCGTGACGATGGCGCGCGCGATCGCCACGCGCTGCTGCTGGCCGCCGGACAGCTCGCCCGGCGTGTGGCTCTCGCGGCCGTCCAGCCCGACCGAGTGCAGCGCCTCGCGCGCCGCGGCGCGGCGCGCCGCCGCCGGCTCGCCGCGGTACAACAGCGGCAGCTCCACGTTCTCGATCGCGCTGGTGCGCGCCAGCAGGTTGAAACCCTGGAAGACGAAGCCCAGGTGGCGCCGGCGCAGCCGCGCGCGCTGGTCGCGGCTCAACCGCTCGACGTGCACGCCGCGGAACAGGTAGGCGCCGGCCGAGGGCGTGTCCAGGCAGCCCATGATGTTCATCACCGTCGACTTGCCGGAACCGCTGGGCCCCATGATGGCGACGAACTCGCCGGCCTCGATGTCCAGGTCCACGCCGTCGAGCGCACGCACCATCGCCTGGCCCTCGCCGTAGACGCGGGTCACGCCGCGCAGGCGGATCAGCGGGAACCGCGGCGCGTCGTTCACGGCGCCTTCGTGCTTTGATCGACGATCACCGCCTCGCCCTCGCGCAGCTCGCCGCTGACCTCGCTGCGGCTGCCGTCGCTCAGCCCCACGCTCACCGCCACCGCGTGCGCCTGGCCGTCGCGCAGCACCCATAGCTGGCGTTCGCTGTTCGCCAGTTCGATGGTGCCGGCACGCTTGGCCGCGCCACGCGGCAGACGCGGCATCAGCTTGGACACCAGGCTGCCGCCGCTCGGTGCGGCAGCGGTCGAGGCCGCCGCTGTACCCGGCGTGAAGCGCAGCGCCGCGTTCGGCACCAGCAGCACACCCTGGCGCTCCACCGCGGCAATGCTCGCCGTGGCCGTCATGCCCGGGCGCAGCAGCAACTCGGGGTTGTCCACGCTGAGCTCGGCGATGTAGGTGACGACGTTCTCCTTGGTGGTGGAGCCGAAGCCGACACGTGTGATCGTCGCCGGGAAGCTGCGGTTCGGCCACGCCGCCACGGTGAAGCTGGCGCGCTGGCCCTGCCGCACCTGGCCGACGTCGGCCTCGTCGACGTTGACCTGCAGCTTCATCTGCTTCAGGTCGGCGGCAAGGGTGAACAGCGTCACCGCCTGCAGCGAGGCCGCCACCGCGTTGCCCGGGTCGACGGTGCGCGTCAGCACCACGCCGTCGATCGGCGCGCGGATCGAGGCCTTGCCCAGGTTGGTGGTGTCCGAGCTCAGCGCCGCCTTGGCATCGGCCACCGCGGCGCGCGCCGCGTTCTCGTCGGCCAAAGCGCGCTCGGCATTGGCGCGCACCGTGTCGAACTCGGTGGCCGAGGGCACGCGCCCGCCGGACAGGCGCGACACCTCCTCCATGCGCGCCAGGTTGGCGCGCGCCTCCTTCAGCGTGGCCGCGGCCTGTGCCACGCGCGCCTCGGCCGAGGCCAGCGTGGCGCGCGAACGCGCCATCTGGTCGCGCAGCTTGGAGGTGTCCAGTTCCACCAGCACCTGGCCCTTGCTGACGCGATCATTGATGTCGACGAACACGCGGGCCACCGTGCCGGACAGCTCGCTGCCGAGGTTGACGGTGAGCGTCGGCACCAGCGTGCCGTTGGCCACCACCTTGACGCTGAGTGTGCCGCGCTGCACCGGCTCGGTCTGGTACGTCGGCTGCGCCGCGACGTCGTTGCTGCGGCCGCGCCACAGCAGCCCCGCCGCCAGCGCCGCCAGCAGCAGCGCGGCCAGCAGCCATGGTGTCTTGCGCCGCCACAACGGGCGCGGCGCGTCGGCGCCGAGCAACTCCTGCAGGCCCGCGGCGGTGTTCTGTTCTTTGTTGTTCATGGTGAGGGGCCGGAAGCGGTGGGGGTGTCGGCCGACCAGCCTCCGCCCAGCGCCTTGTACAGCTGGATCAGCGCGATCACGGTGTCGGCCTGGGTCGAGGCCTGGCTGTCCTCGAGCGTGCGCACGCTGCGTTCGGTGTCGAGCACGGTCTGGAAGTCGACCAGGCCCGAGCGGTAGCGGAAGTTGGCCAGCAGCGCGGCATTGCGCGCCGCCTGCACCGCCAACGCCAGCGCCTCGCCGCGCGCCTGGCCGTTGGCCAGCGCGGCGCGCGCGTTCTCCACGTCGCGCAGCGCGCCGAACAGTGCCGCCTCGTAGGCGGCCAGCGCCTGCTCCTGCTCGGCGCTGCGGATCACCACCTGCTGGCGCAGCCGGCCAGCATCGAAGATCGGCGCGCCCAGGCTGGCGGCGATCAGCCGCGTCGCCACGGCGCTGCCGCTCAGCGCCGACAGCGCTGCGCCCTGCAACCCGAGCGTGCCGCCCAGGCTCAGCGACGGGTACAGCGCCGCCTCGGCCACGCCGATACGCGCGGTGGCCGCGGCCAAGCTGCGCTCGGCCGCGACGATGTCGGGCCGGCGGCGCAGCAGGTCCGCCGGAATGCCGGCCAGCGGCTGCGCCGCGGCGCTGGGGATCGTCGGCGCTGCCGCGGCGGCCAGCTCGGGCGCCAGCGTCCCCGGCGCCACGTTCAGCAGCACCGCCAGCGCGTTGATCGTCTGCGTGGCCGCGTCCTGCAGCGCCGGCCGCTGCGCGCGCGTCTGCTCGCGGTTGGAGCGCGCCTGTTCCACGTCGAGCTGGCCGACCAGCCCGGCCTGCGCGCGCCATTCGCTGATCTGCAGCGTCTGCGACTGGTTGTCCAGGTTGGCCTGGGTGATGGCGATGCGCAACTGGTAGGCGCGCAGTTGCACGTAGCCGCGCGCCACCTCGGCGGCCAGCGACACCTGCGTGCTGGCCAGCGTGGCGGCGCTGGCCATCGCGTCGGCATCGGTGGCCTCGACACCGCGGCCCAGGCCGCCGAACAGATCGATCTCCCAGACGGCGTCGAAACCCAGGCCGTAGCTAGAGACCGCGTCCTGGCCGCCGTTGGACGAGCGCGTGGCCGAGCCGTAGGCATTGAGGCTCGGCCACAGCAGAGACTCGGCCTGCACGCTGGTCGCGCGCGCCACGCGCAGCCGCGCCCGGGCGATGCGCACGTCGGTGTTGGCGGCCAGCGCGCGCTCGACCAGCTGCGTCAGCAGCGGGTCGTCGAAGCGGCGCCACCACTCGGCGTCGAGCGGCGCGGCCGGCGAGGGCACGGGTTCAGCCGGCGACCAGGCCGGCGGCAGATCGGTCTTCGGGCTGCGGTAGTCGGGGCCGACCACGGCACAGCCGGCCAGCACCCAGGCCAGGCCGAGCAGCGCGGCGGTCGGGCGCATCGAAGGGGCAACGGCTCTCCACGGCAACACCGCTGCAGTGTCAGCCGCGCGCATGTAGCGGCTGCGTGCGCTATGTAAAGTTGTGCGTCGCACGCCCGACGGGCCCGTCAGTCTTGACGAAACACAGCACGACGGCGAGCAGCTGGCAGGCCATGCAGGCCAGCAAGGGCAAGGTGGAGGCCCCGGACCAGCCGAGCAGCAGTCCCGCCCCGATCGGCCCGAAGGCATACATCACCTGGCCGATCGACCAGATGCGCGTGATCACGGCGCCGTAGTGCTGCGCCGCGAATTCGCGCTGCGCGAACATCGCCGGCAGCGTGATGACGTTGCCCACCGACGCGCCCACCAGGCAGCAGCCGGCGATGACCCAGGCCGCAGCGTCGCTGGCCACCATCAGCGCCATGCCCAGCGCCTGCAACCCGAAACTGGCCGCCGTGGCATGGCGGTGGTCGATGCGGTCCATGAAGCTGGCCAGCGCCAGCCGGCCGAGCAGCGAGCTGGCGGTCGTCGCCGCCACCGCCAGCGTGGCCGCGGCCGCGCCGATCTTGGGCACCAGCAGCGGAAGCTGCTGCGCCAGGAAAGCCACCTGCGCCAGCCAGCCAATGCCGAACAGCGCGCACAGCAGCACCAGGCGCCGGTCCAGGCGCAGCGGCCCGGCGTCGAGCACGGCCGGGCCGGCCGTGCTGCCGGCAGGCACCGCCGCGCGCGGCGCGGGCTCCACCAGGTTCAGACCGATCAGCACCAGCAGCCCCAGCGCGACCGTGCCGGCGGTCAGCGCCACGCCCGGCCCCAGGCCGAAGCGCTCGATGCTGGCCACCAGCGCGGGCACCACCACGAAGCCGGCGGCGCTGGCGCCGGTGAGCGCCAGGTTCAGCGCCAGGCCGCGCCGGGCGTCGAACCAGCGGCCGATGATCTGCGTGATGGCCGTGCCCGAGATCGCGGCCCAGCCGAAGGCCATGCCGGCATAGGCGGCAAACAGCCAGAAGGCATTGGGCACGTAGGCCAGCGCGCTGGCGCAGCCGGCCATCACCAGCACGCCGGCCACCACCACCGCGCGGCGGCCGACACGCGCCGCCGCGTATTCCACCGCGTACAGCGCCGCCGCGCCGACCAGGAAGTGGAAGGTGGTGGCCGCCGACAGCAGCGAGGCCGCAAAGCGTCCGCTGGCCGCCAGGTACTGCACGTAGACCGACAGGCTGTAGAAGCCCAGCCCCCAGGCCGCCAGCGCCATGCAGAAGGTGGTGAGCAGCACGCGCCAGCCGGCCACCGGCCGCGGCGTGCGGAACTCGTCGAGGGTCATCGGGACGGCCATGGTCGCAGGCTACGCCTGTGGGCTCAATGGGCGCCGCCCGCCGCGGCATCGCCGTGGCCTGCGGGGGAGCTCAGCCACACCAGCGCCACCAGCGCCACGAAGAGCACCGACGACAGCCAGAACAGGTCGGTCGCGGCCATCGTGAAGGCCTGCTGGTCGACCATGCGGTTCAGCAGCGCCAGCGCCTGCTCGCGGCTGTGGCCGGCACGCTGCAGCTCGGCCAGGGTCTGCACGGAGGCCGCGTTCGACAGGTTGAGCTGCTCCGCCAGGTTGGCATGGTGCAGCCGGGCGCGGCTGTCCCACAGCGTGGTGAAGACCGAGGTGCCCACCGCACCGGCGGTGATGCGCACGAAGTTGCTCAGGCCCGCGGCCGCCGGCATGCGCTGCGGCGACAGCCCGGAAAAGGCGATCGACTGCAGCGGGATGAAGAACATCGCCATCGCCGCGCCCTGCAGCAGCGTGGGCAGCAGGATGGTGCCGAAATCGGCCTGGGTGTTGAACAGCGAGCGCATCCACAGGATCGCCGCGAAGCCGAGGAAGGCCGCGGTGGCGAACCAGCGCGGATCGACGCGGTTGACGTACTTGCCCACCCAGGGCGACAGCGCGATCGCCAGCAGCCCCACCGGCGCCATCGCCAGGCCGGCCCAGCTGGCGGTGTAGCCCATGTACTGCTGCAGCCACAGCGGCAGCAGCACGACGTTGCCGAAGATCAGGCCGTAGGCCAGCGACAGCGACACCGTGCCCATCACGAAGTTGCGCCGTGCGAACAGCCGCAGGTCGACGATCGGATGCGCGGCGCCCAGCTCCCAGACCAGGAAGAACACGAAACCCAGGCCCGCCACCAGCGCCAGCAGCACGATCTCGGTGGAGCCGAACCAGTCCAGCTCACGCCCCTGGTCGACCATGATCTGCATCGCACCGACCCACAGCACCAGCAAGCCCAGGCCGACGCCGTCCAGCGGCACGCGCTGCGGCGGATGCTCGCGCTCGCGGTACAGCGACCAGGTCAGCGCCGCCGTGAGCAGGCCGACCGGGATGTTGATGTAGAAGATCCACGGCCAGGCGATGTTGTCGGTGATCCAGCCGCCGAGCAGCGGCCCGACCACCGGCGCCACCAGCACCGTCATGCCCCACAGCGCCATCGCCATGCCGGCCAGCGCGCGCGGGTAGCTGGCCAGCAGCAGCGTCTGCGACAGCGGGATCATCGGTCCGGCCACCAGGCCCTGCAGCACGCGGAAGAAGATCAGCGCCTCGATCGTCGGCGACAGCCCGCACAGCCACGAGGCCAGCGTGAACAGCAGGATGCTGGCGGTGAACAGCCGCACCGCGCCGAAGCGACGCGTCAGCCAGCCGGTGAGCGGCATCGAGATGGCGTTGGCCACCGCGAAGGAGGTGATGACCCAGGTGCCCTGCGCCGGGCCGACGCCCATGTGGCCGGCGATGGCCGGGATCGAGACGTTGGCGATCGACGAGTCGAGCACGTTCATGAAGGTCGCCAGCGACAGCGACACCGTGCCCAGCACGCGCTCCATGCCCTGCAGCGGCGGGAAGGCCGCCGGCGGCCCGGCCGGCGTGGACGGCTTCGGCGGCGCGCCTTCGCCCAGCACCGCGCTCATCGGCGCGCAGCAGGCTGCTGGTTGGCCTCGATGATGCGGCGCACCAGCCGGTCGGCCTCGGCCAGCTCGGCGGCCGGCGCATCGGCCGCCGACGCGGCCGGCGCCGGCGCCCCCGCCGCCGCGTCGCCGTCCAGGTGCACGGTGGCCCCCATCGACAGGCCGACACGCAGCGGGTGCTCGGCCAGCGGTCCGTCGATCAGCTCGATGCGTACCGGCACGCGCTGCACCACCTTGATCCAGTTGCCGGTGGCGTTCTGTGCCGGCAGCAGCGCAAAGGCCGCGCCGGTGCCGGCGCCGATACCGGCGATGCGGCCGCGGTATTCGACCTGGGAACCGTAGGCATCGGCGCGCAGCGTCACCGGCTGGCCGATGCGCATGTGGCGCAACTGCCCTTCCTTGAAGTTGGCCTCGACCCAGACCTTGTCCAGCGGGATCAACGACATCAGCACCGCGCCGGCCGACACATGCTGGCCCACCTGCACGGTGCGCCGCGCCACCTGCCCGGCCTGCGGCGCGCGCAACTCGCTGCGGCGCAGCGCCAGCCAGGCCTCGCGCAATGCCGCGGCAGCGCGCAGCACGCTGGGGTGGCCGTCGATGCGGGTGCCGTCGCTCAATGCCAGATTGCCCAGCGCCTGCTGCTCGGCCGCCGTCTGCGCCGAGAGTGCCGCCGCCAGTGCGCTGCGCGCCGCAGACAGTGTGGCCTCGGCGTGTTTCATCTCCTCGTCGCTGACCGCGCCGCTGTCGACCAGCGCGCGGCGGCGTGCCACGTCGTCCTCGGCGCGTGCCACTTCGGCGCGCTGGCGCTCGACCTCGGCACGCCGCAGCTTGGATTGGGCGTCGAGGCTGCCGTCCTGCGCCCGCATCACGCGCACCTCGCGCACCGCCTGCGCCAGCGCCGCCTGGCTGCGTTCCAGCGCCAGCCGCGCATCGGTGGGGTCCAGTCGCACCAGCGGCTGGCCGGCAGCGACGCGGTCGGTGTCATCGGCCAGCACCTCGATCACGGTGCCGTCGACCAGCGGCGTGATCTGCACCAGCGGCGCCTGCACGTAGGCGTTGTCGGTGCTTTCGATGAAGCGCAGCGTGGTCCACCAGTAGACGCCCCAGCCGGCCGCGGCCAGCAGCACCAGCAGCGCGAGCGTGCCCAGTGCGATACGCCGCCCGCGGCCGCTCAACGGCGGCGCCTCGGCCGGGCCGCTCAAGCGCCGCCCCCGCCATTGCGCCGCGGCGGCCCGCTGTGCAGCATGCGCCGCAGCAACTGCTTCATCAACCGCCACTCGTCGCGGCTGAAGCCGCGCAGGTAGGCGTTGTTGACGTCGGCCAGCACCTGTGGGATGTGCGCGGCCACCGCTTCGCCGGCGGGGGTGAGCATGAGCTTGACCACGCGCCGGTCGGTGGCCGAGCGCAGCCGCTCGACCAGGCCCTTGGCGGCCAGGCGGTCGATCAGCCGCGTCATCGCGCCGGCATCGATGTCCATGTCGCGCGCCAGCTCCTGCGCCGTGCCGGGACCGTCGCGCTTGAGCTTCCACAGCGGGTACCACTGCGCGGCGGTCAGGTCGTGGGCGGTCATCGCCTGCTCGATCTGCCGGCGCATCGAGATCACCACCTGGTTGAGCAGGTAGCCGACGCTGTCGCCGGCCACATAGCTGGCGCCGGCATAGAAGGCCGCCGTGCGCCGGGGCTTCGCCGAGGTCACCATCGGCCGATTATCAGTTGCTCAGGCAACCATTGTCACGGCAAAGGATGGCGGTTCAGCGCTTGCGCCCGGTCTGGCGCCAATAGCCGAACTCGTCGGCATGGCATTCGATGTCGAGCTCGGCCACGCGCATCTGCAGCCGCTGCTGGGCATCGACAACCGCCTGGTTGTAGATGCTGGGCCCGATCTCGGCGATGAAGAAGTTGAGCAGCGCGGCGGCCTGGATGTTGCCGATCGGCTCGTCGGCGTTCTCCTTGAACCAGCGCTCGATCGAGGCGATGGCCTGCGCACGCACATCCTTGGACAGTTCGATGGTCATGGGACAGTAGCTCCTCGGCCGCGAAGCGCCAGAGCGTGCCACTCGGACCAGCGGCCACCGTCATCACGGAGCAGGCTCAACTGACGGCAGCGCGCGGTGATGGGCCCGTGTTCGCGCAGCGCGGCACGAAGTTCGGCATCCGCATGCTGCAGCCTGTGCTCATCGCCCTGCGCCACCGTCAGGTGCGGCACGATGCGGTCGTGCGCGCCGCCGAAGGGCGGATACGCGGGAAAGGCACGCGCCAGCGCCTCGGTCAATTCGATGAAGGGCGCAGCCGGTTGCGGCGCCAGATACAGCACGCCGGGGAAGCGTTCGACCCGCGCCAGCACAAAGTCGAAAGACTCCAGCCCGAACAGTGCGGCCGCGGCACGCGCCAGCAGCTCGGGCGTGAGCAGCGCCGGCGGCATGAACGGATGCAGCACGGTGAGGTGCGCCGGCACGCCCAACGCCGACGATGGATCGAAGCGCGATCGCAGTGCGGCCACGAGCGGCTCGGCCTCCGGCACCACGACGACGAAGGCCGTCGCCGGCCCTGTGCCTGCACTCATCAGCCGCCCGCATTCGGATACAGCACCATCTGCGTGCAGCGGAACAGCGCCAGCGTGCGGCCGCTTTCCGCATGCGTGACCGTCGCGTCCCAGACCTGCGTGGTCCTGCCCAGGTGCATGGCGCGCGCCACGCACTCCAAGTGGCCGTCAAGCGTGGTGCCGAGAAAGTTGCTCTTCAGTTCCACCGTGGTGAAGCCCTTCGCGCCGTCGGGCAGGCTCATCACGCAGCCGTAACCGCAGCAGGTGTCGGCCAGCGTCACCAGGCTGCCGGCGTGCAGGAATCCATTGGGCGCCATCAGGTGCTCGGCCACCGGCAGCTGCGCCCGCACCTCGCCCGGCGCGGTGTGCGTGACCACCATGCCCAGGTGGCCCGGCAGCTTGCCGGCGCCGCGCTTGTTCCAGAAATCTGGCGTGTGCATCAGTTCCCCTCCGGCGGCGCTCGTCTGCGTGCGGTGACCTCGATCTCGATGCGCATGCGCTGGTCGGCCAGTCCGGCGCTGATCATCGTCACGGCCG
>Ga0316613_10001567_pt1 | contig 15521 bp, 14 predicted proteins | sample OWC_soil_day10_C_2_FD_207647 | JGI IMG/M metagenome (GOLD analysis project Ga0316613, IMG submission 207647) | Wetland soil microbial communities from Old Woman Creek delta, Ohio, United States - OWC_soil_day10_CT_b | ecosystem: Environmental > Terrestrial > Soil > Wetlands | place: USA: Ohio...
CGGCACACATGCGCCGGCGGGTCGATCGGGCTGGACACCTCGCCGCTGAGCTTGATGCGCGGCCCCTGGCCCGGGATGGCCGAGACCAGCGCCTGGGTGTAGGGATGCCTCGGCGCACGGAACACGGCTTCGGAAGGGCCGACCTCGACAATCTTGCCCAGGTACATCACGGCCACCCGGTCGGTGAGCAGGCGCACCACGTTGAGGTCGTGCGAGACGAACAGGTAGCTCAGGCCCAGCTGCTGGCGCAGCTCGGCCAACAGCTGCAGCACCACCGCCTGCACCGACACGTCCAGCGCAGCCGTGGGTTCGTCCAGGATCAGCAGCCGCGGCTTGACGGCCAGCGCGCGGGCGATGCCCACACGCGCCTTCTGCCCGCCGGAGAGCTGGTGCGCATAACGCGGCAGCAGCGCCAGCGGCAGGCCCACCTGAAGCGCCACCTCATCGACGCGCGCATCGATCTGTGCGCCCGTCTGGCCGGTGAGCAGGCGCAGCGGCTCGGCAATGGCCTCGCGCGCACTGAAGCGCGGGTTGAGCGAATCGGTGGGGTCCTGGAACACCATCTGGATCGCAGCGCGCTGCGGCGTACGCGCAAAGCGCTCGGCACGGATCTCGCCCAGCTCCTGCCCGGCGAAGACGATGCGGCCGTCGCTGGGATCGAGCAGCCGCGCCAGCAGCCGCACCAGCGTGCTCTTGCCGCAGCCCGATTCGCCGACCAGGCCGACGCTTTCGCCGGCGCCGATGCGCAGCGACACATCGTCCACCGCATGCAGCATCGCACCGCGGCGGCCGCTGACCGCAAAGCGCTTGTGCAGCGATTCCACCTGCAACAGGGCCTCAGACATGGGCCGGCTCCGGCACCGGGGTGGTTTCATGCAGCGGATGCCAACAGGCCACCGCATGCGCGGCGGCGCCCTCGAGCCGTGGACGTTCGCTGCGGCAGCGCTCGCTGACGCGCTCGCAGCGCTCGGCGAAGCGGCAGGCCGGCAGGTACTCGCGGCGCAGGTCAGGCAGGTTGCCGGGCACCGGCTCCAGGCTGGCGATGGTGCTGCGCTCACCCGGCGTGGAACTCATCAGCCGCGCGGTGTAGGGATGGCGCGGTGCCGTGAACAGCGATTTCGTCGGCGCGCATTCCACCGCATGGCCGGCATGCATGACGACGATGCGGTCGCAATAGTCGGCCGCCAGCGCCAGATCGTGGGTGATGAACAGCGTGGCCATGTGGCGCTCGCGCGCCAGGCCGGTGATCAGGTCCATCACCGCGGCCTGCGTGGTCACGTCCAGGCCGGTGGTGGGCTCGTCGGCGATCAGCAGGCTGGGGCGGCAGGCCAGCGCCAGCGCGATCATCACGCGCTGGCACATGCCGCCGGACATCTCGAAGGGGTAGGCTGCCAGCCGGCGTTCGGGGTCGGAAATGGCCACGTCGCGCAGCGCCTGCACCGCGCGCTCTTTCAGGCTCTTGTCCAGGTCGGCGCCGGGCGCGGCGGCATGGCGGCGCAGCACGTCCTGCAACTGCTGGCCGACGCGGCGGATCGGGTTGAGTGCCGTGCGCGGGCTCTGGAAGATCATCGAGATCTCGCGCCCGCGCAGGTCGGCCAGCGCGGCTTCGCCGGCGGCCAACAGGTCCATGCCGCCGAACACCGCGCTGCCGCTGGTGACGCGCGCGGCGCGGTCGCTGATGCCCAGCATCGCATAGGACAGCACCGACTTGCCCGAGCCGCTTTCGCCCACCAGGCCAACGATTTCCCCCTTGTGCAACTGCAGGTCGGTGCCTTCGAGCGCGCGCACCACGCCACCCCGGGTGCGGAACTCCAGGCTGAAGTCCTTGACCTCCAGGAGCGGCGGTTGACTCATGTGCGGCGCCTCGGGTCGAAGATGTCGCGCAGCGCATCGCCCAGCAGGTTGAAGCTGAATACCGCCAGCATCAGCACCGCACCGGGGAAGAAGCTCACCCACCATTCGCCGCTGACGATGAACTGCGCGCCTTCGGCGACCAGGATGCCCCACTCCGGCGTCGGCGGGCGCACGCCCAGGCCGATGAAGCTCAAGCCCGCGGCATTGAGAATCGCCCAGCCCATGTTCAGGCTGACCTGCACCATCGCCGGCGGCAGCGCGTTGGGGAACAGGTGCACCGCCAGGATGCGCGCATCGCCGTTGCCCGACAGCCGCGCCGCTTCGATCCAGCCGGCGCCGCGGCGCACGTTGGCCTCGGCGCGGGCCACACGCACGTAGAACGGCAGGTTGATGATGGCCGTGGCCAGCACGATGTTGCCCACGGTATTGCCGAGTGCGGCGACGATGCCCATGGCCAGCACGAACAGCGGGAAGGCCATGATGGTGTCGGACAGCCGCGTGACGATGCGGTCCCACCAGCCGCCGAAGAAGCCTGCCGCCAGGCCGAGTGGCATGCCGATGAGGAAGGACGCGGCCACCGCCGACACGGCGATGCCCAGGTCAAGCCGCGTGGCGACCACGGTGCGCGAGAAGATGTCGCGGCCCAGCGCATCGGTGCCGAACCAGTGCGCCGCGGAAGGTGGCTGCAGCGCCACGGCGCTGTTGCTGGCCAGCGGGTCGTAGGGCACCAGCGCCGGGCCGAAGATGGCCATCAGCACGAACAGCATGAACAGCGCCACCGCCAGCATCGTCACCGGGTTCTCGCCGAGCACGTGGCGCACGTGTTTCCAGGTGCTGTTCATGAAGCCACCGTCACGCGCGGGTCGATCAGACCGTAGAGCAGGTCCACCAGCAGGTTCAACAAGACGAACAGCACGCCCATCGCCAGCACGAAGCCCTGCACCGGCGCGTAGTCGCTGGCGGTCAGCGCATCGATCGCATAGCTGCCCACGCCGGGCCAGCCGAAGACCTTCTCGACGATGACGCTGCTGCCGAGCATGAAGCCGAAGACCATGCCAAGTGTCGTCACCACCGGCAGCAGCGCATTGCGCAGCGCATAGGTGACCAGCACCATGCCCGTGGACAGCCCGCTGGCGCGTGCGGTGCGGATGAAGTCGGCCGACAGCACCGACAGCATCGAGGCGCGCGTCATGCGCGCGATCGGCGCCAGCACGAAGATGGCCATCGTCAGCACCGGCAGGATCAGCTGCTTCAGGCTGGCCCACCACATCGCCGCATCGCCGGCCAGCGCGGCATCGATCAGGTACAGGCCGGTGATCGTCGGCGGCGGCGAGAACATCGGGTCCAGCCGGCCCATCGGCGACGGCGCCCAGCCGAGCAGGAAATAGAACACGTAGGCCAGCAGCAGCCCGGTGAAGAAGGTCGGCAGCGACACGCCGGCCGTCGTGATCAGCCGGCACAGCTGGTCGATCCAGCTACCCGGGCGCGTGGCCGCCAGCACGCCCAGCGGCAGCGCGATGGCGCAGGCCAGCAGCAGCGCCAGGAACACCATCTCCAGCGAGGCCGGCAGCCGCGCCAGCAGCTCCTGCGCCACCGGCTGGCCGGTCGTCAGCGACAAGCCCATGTCGCCACGCGCCAAAGCGGCCACGTATTGGAAGAACTGCTCCAGCAGCGGCTTGTCCAGCCCGAGCTGGCTGCGCACCTGGGCGATCGCCTCCTGCGTCGCCGCCGCACCGGCAAAGTACGCGGCCGGGTCGCCGGGCAGCGCGCGCGTCAGGATGAAGGTGATGACCACCACGCCCGCCAGGTTGGGCAGGGCAGAGAGCAGGCGCGTGGCGATCAGGCGCAGCATCAGGCCACCCGCGTCAGCGGTGCCGCACGCTCCAGCAGGTTGGGCTCGGCACCGGCATAGGCGCGCTCGGGCGCCGCGAAGCCGCAGGGCGTGCCGTCGCGCACCTTGATGCCAGCGTCCCAGGGCAACTTGTAGCGCCCGGCCACCATGTCCTGCATGAACGTGTACGGGCAGTCCATCGCGCCGCCCTTCACCGCGACGTAGCCGCGGTGGTACAGCTGGTAGGGGTTGTTCTCGACGCCCCAGCCAGCGCGCGCCTCGCGCACCAGGTCGGGCCGCAGCTCGGCGGTGACGATCTCGTCGGGACGCGCGCCGCCCTGTGTGAGGATCTCACCGTCGAAGTTGCAGAACATGGCTTCGCCCATCGAATCGAAGCTGCCGTCGCTGCCGCACAGGCACACACTCGCCGTGATGGCCAGGTTCTGGAAGGCGTTCGCCTGATTCGTGATTCGCCAGGCATGGCGGATCGGCGCGGTGTACCCCGCTGTGCGCAGGATGATTTCGGCGCCCTTGTAGGCGGCCTCGCGCGCCATTTCGGGGAACATGCCGTCGTGGCAGATGATCAGCGCCAGCTTGCTGCCGTTGGGCCCGTCGCACACCGGGATGCCCATGTTGCCCGGCTCCCAGGGCTCCACCGGCACCCAGGGGTGCAGCTTGCGGTAGTACAGGCGCAGCTCGCCCTGGTCGTCGATGATCAGGCCGGTGTTGTAGGGGTTGCCGCGCGGGTTGTGCTCCATGATCGAGAAGCAGCCCCAGATGCGGTGCTCGATGCAGGCGGCGCGGAACAGCGCCACTTCCGGGCCGTCGAGCCGGACCATCAGTTCGGGCGCGATGGACATGCTCAGGCCGTGCAGCGCGTACTCGGGGAAGACCACCAGGTCCATCGTGCCCAGGTTGCGCCGCGCCTTGCCCACCATCCAGGCGATGCGTTCGGCCTGGGCGCGCAGTTGTGCGGGCGTGTCCACCACCGGCAGTTGCAACTGCACCAGGCCGACCACCACGCCCTGCGGCGACTTGTTCAAACCGCCGAGTCCGTTCATGAATGCTCCACGTCGAGCGCAGCCTCCACGGCGGAGAGCGGCGCCGCCCAGCCGACGATGCCGCCCTGCGCCACCACCATCTCGACCACCGCGTCGTGGAAGTGCGGGAAGTAGCTGGCCGCGCAGTCCTGTACCAGCAGGCATTCGTAGCCACGGTCGTTGGCTTCGCGCATGGTGGTCTGCACGCAGACTTCGGTGGTCACGCCGCCGACCAGCAGGTGGGTGATGCCCTTGGCGTGCAGCAGCGCGTCCAGCCCGGTGGCGTGGAACGCGCCCTTGCCCGGCTTGCGCAGCACGGTGTCGCTGGGTTCGGGCCGCAGCTCGGGCACGAAGTCAGCGCCGGCTTCGCCGATGACCAACACACGGCCTAGCGGGCCGGTGTCGCCGATGCCGCACTTCAGGCAGCCGCGGGCCTTCTTCGACGGCGGGCAGTCGGCCAGCTGCGGGTCATGTGCTTCCTGCGTGTGGATGACATGCATGCCGTGCTCGCGCGCCAGCGTCAACAGCCGCCGGCAGGCTGGCACGATGCGCTGCAAGGTCGTGACGTCGTTGCCCAGCATCGCGCCGAAGCCGCCGGGCTCGAGGAAGTCGCGCTGCATGTCGATCAGCACCACCGCCGTCTGTGCCGGATCGAAGGTGTAGGCATAGGGGCGCGCGGACACCATCTTCATGCTGCGTCCTTCAGGTCACCGGCCATGGCCTTGCCGATGCGGCCGATGTCGGCATTCGCCGTCGGACATTCCAGCCCGACGTGACCATGCGACAGCACCACCATGCGCGAGGCCAGCGACAGGATCTCGTCCAGGTCCTCGCTGACCAGCAGCACGCCAGCGCCGGCATCGCGTGCGGCGCGCAGCCGCGCGTGGATCTCGGCGCTGGCCTGGAAGTCCAGCCCGAAGCAGGGGTTGGCCACGATCAGCAGCCTAGGTGAGCCGTCGAGCTCGCGCGCCAGCACCGCGCGCTGCACGTTGCCACCGGACAGGTTCTCGATCAGCGCATCCGGCCCGGGCGTCTTGACCTTGAAGGCCGCGATCTTGGCCAGCGCCTGCGTGTGCATCGCCGCACGCGAAAGCCACGGTCCACGCGAAAGCGGCGCACGGTCGAAACCCCGCAGCGCCAGGTTGTCGGCCACGGTGAGCTTGCCGACACAGGCGTTGTGCAGCGGCTCTTCGGGCAGGCTGCGCACGCCCAGCGTGCGCATCATCTTGCGGGTGGGAAGGTAAGCGTGGCCGTCGACCCAGACCTGTCCGCCCGCGATCGGCAACGCGCCAGTGAGCGCAGCCACCAACTCGCGCTGGCCGTTGCCGGAAACACCGGCCACACCGACGATCTCGCCGGGCATGACGTTCAGCGTCAGTCCGTCGACCGCCGAGCGGCCTTCGACCCCGGCCACCTTGAGGTTGCCGATGGCCAGCCGCGGCGCCCCATTGGGCACGCCCAAAGGGACGGCCGGGGCCGGATGGCCGATCGCCTCGGCCAGCGCCGCGGCGCTGCTGTCCGCCGCCGCGCCCACCGCCGCGGCGGTGGCGGCGGCGCTGGTGGAGGACACGTCCTCGGTGCTGACGCCCATCATCCAGCCGGCCAGCTCGTCGCGCGAGGTTGCAGCCACACGCGCCGCGCCGGTGCGCCGGCCGCGGCGCAGCACGGTGACTTCGTCGCAGAAGCCGAAGACCTCGCGGAACTTGTGCGTGATGATCAGCACCGTCAGCTGCTTCGCCTGACACAGCGCCTTCATCTGGCCCAGCACTTCGTCGGCTTCCAGCGGCGTCAGCACCGAGGTCGGCTCGTCCAGCACCAGGAAGCGGCGACGCGCATAGAGCGCCTTCAGGATCTCGAGCTTCTGCTTTTCGCCCGCGGCCAGCTCGGCGACGCGCGCGTCGAGCTTCAGCGGGAAGGGTGCGGTGGTCATGAACTCGGCCAGTCGCGTGCGCTCGGCCTTCCAGTCGATGACCGCGCCCAGGTCACGCTGCGCCAGCGCCAGGTTCTCGGCCACCGTCATGCCCGGCACCACGGTGAAATGCTGGAAGATCATGCCCAGGCCCAGCGCGGCGGCATCGCGCGGGCTGTGGATGGCCTGCTCGCGGCCATCGACCATGACCGAGCCGGTGTCGGCGCTGTAGAAGCCGATCAGCGCCTTGACCAGCGTGGACTTGCCCGCTCCGTTCTCGCCCAGCAGCGCGTGGAAGCTGCCGGCCTCGACGGTCATCGACACATCGTCCAGCGCCTGCAGTGCGCCAAAGCGCTTGGAAAAGTTGAGCATCTCGACGCGCGCCGCGCCGGTGTGCTCCTGGGGCGGGGGGATCAAGGTCATGTCAGTTCCCCCAGGCTTCGAGCAGTTGCGAGGACGAGGCCACGGCGCCGAACACGCCGCCCTGCATCGTCACCATCTTCAGCGCCGCATCGTGGTTGCCGCGGTCGGTGGCGCCGGTGGCGTCGCTGACGATCAGGCATTCGAAGCCACGGTCGTTGGCCTCGCGCATGGTGGTGTGCACGCACACGTCGGTGGTCACGCCCGTCAGCACCAAGTAGCGGATGCCGCGCAGGTTGAGCAGCAGCTCCAGGTCGGTGGCGCAGAACGAGCCCTTGCCGGGCTTGTCGATGATCGCCTCGCCCGGGGCGGGCGCCAGCTCGGGGACGATGTCCCAACCCGGCTCGCCGCGCACCAGGATGCGGCCATTGGGCCCCGGGTCGCCAATGCCCACGCCGTCGGCACCGATGCGGCGCGAGCGCCAGCGCTTGTTGGCCGGCAGGTCGCTCAAATCGGGGCGATGGCCTTCGCGCGTGTGGATGACGTGCATGCCGAGTGCGCGCGCGCGCGCGAGCAGCTTGGCGATCGGCTCGAACGGCGCGCGCACCGCACTCAGGTCGTAGCCCATGCGGTCCACATAGCCGCCGAGGCCGACGAAATCGAACTGCATGTCGATGACCACCAGCGCGGAGTTGGCCGGCGTGGCGGCGGCATCGAAGGGCCAGGGGTAGGGGTCAGCGTTGACCAGCGGGAAGGGCTGCATGGCGATCACCGGTTCAGGGACAGTTCACCCGGCGCGCCGTCGCTGGGCCCGGGCTTGCCCAGGCCGATCAGCAGCGCCAGTGTCAACACGTAGGGCAGCGCGCCGAACAGGTAGTAGCCGGACGAATAGCCCATCGCCTGCAAGGCGGGGCTGATGGCGCTGGCGCCGCCGAACAGCAGCCCGGCCAGGATGCAGCGCCGCGGGTCCCAGCGCGCGAAGATCACCAGCGCCACCGCCATCACGCCCTGGCCGCTGGACAGCGCTTCGCTCCACGCGCCCGGATAGACGAGCGACAACGACGCGCCGCCGACCCCCGCGCAGGCACCGCCGAAGGCCGTGGCACCGATGCGATAGCCGCTGGGCGACAGGCCGAAGGCGCGCGCCGCGTTCTCGCTGTCACCGACGACACGCAGCCGCAGGCCGATGCGCGTGTGGCCGAAGGCCCAATGCACGGCAAAGGCCAGCGCCACACCGATGACGAACAGCGGGTTGATGCCCAGGGCGGCCTGCACCGCCGGCATCGTGCTCCAGCTGCCGAGTTCGATGGCGGGCAGGTCCGGCGCACTGGGCTGGATCAGCGGCTTGCCCAGCCAAAAGGCCAGGCCCGTGCCGGCCAGCATCAGTGCAATGCCCATAGCGGTGTCGTTGACCCGCGTCAGGCTGCACAGCGCGCCATGCAGCACGCCGAACAAGGTGCCGACGCAGGCCGCGGCGACGATGCCCAGCCACGGGTTGCCGGTGAGCAGCGACACCGCATACGCGGTCATCGCGCCCATCAGCAGCGTGCCTTCCAGGCCGAGGTTGATGCGACCGGCCTTCTCGGTCACCGTCTCGCCCAGGCTCACCCATAGCAGCGGTGTGCCGACGCGGATCGCGCCGCCCAGGATCGCCAGCGGCACGCCCCACCAGCCGAGTGTCGTTGCATCCATGCTCAGCCCCTGCGGAAGAAGCTGCGGCCGCGCAGCGTTTCGCAGCCGATGAGGGCCACGAAAGCAAAGCCCAGCAGCACGGTCACCGACGCATCGGGCAGACCGAGCCGGCGCTGCAGCAGGCTGCCGCTGGCGGCGATGCCGCCCACCAGGATGGCCACCGGCACCACGCCGGCCGGTGAGAAGCGCGCGGCGAAGGCGATGAGGATGCCGCTGTAGCCGTAACCGGCGATCAGCGACGCGTTGGCCGCGCCGTGCACGGCCGCCACCTCCACCGCACCGGCCAGCCCGGCGCACGCGCCACCCGCGGCGCAAGCGCCGATGGTCAGCCAGGTGACAGGCAGGCCGACGCTGAGGGCAGTGCGCGGGTTGCCGCCGGCCACACGCAGCGACAGCCCCAGCGGCGTGAGCTTGACCACCGCCCAGGCAATGATGGCGACAACGATGCCCACGCCCAGGCCCCAGTGCACATCCAGCCCCGGCATGGCAGGCAGCAGGAAGGCATCCGGCAGCGGCTTGGTGGAAGGCTTGTTCAGGCTGGCCGGGTCGCGCAGCACGGTCTCGACCGCCTGGTTGAACAGCGCAATGGCGATGAAGCTCATCAGCAAGCTGGCAATGGTTTCGTTGACCTCGCGCTTTTCGCGCAGCCAGCCGACGATGCCGATCCACAGGCCGCCCATCAGCATGCCGGCCAGCGCCATCAGCGGCCACACCACCAGCGGCGGAGCCTGCGCTGCCAGTACCGTGCCCAGCGCTGCCGCGGCCAGCCCGCCCAGCACCAGCGCCCCTTCGGCACCGATGATCACGCGCCCGGCCTGCGCCGGCAGCGCCACCGCCAGGCCGGTCAGGATCAGCGGCGCGGCGCGCTGCAGCGTGTTCTGCCAAGCGAAGGCATCGCCGAAGCCGCCCATCACGATCAGGCTCCACACCTCGAGCGGGTCGAAGCCGGCCAGCGCCACCGCGGCCGAGAACAGCAGCACGGTGATGACCAGCGCCGCTGCGGCCGGCAGCAGCGCATCGGCCAGCGCGGCGAAGCGCTGGGTCAACGGCGGCGACACCGGCTGCGGTGCGCTGGCCACGGGGACCGCCAGGGTGTTCATCGCGGTGCGGGGCTCAACCGGGGATCGAACCCATCACGCCTTCGACCAGGTAGTTCATCTTCTCCAGCTCCGGGTCGAACTGGTTGATGCCCTTGCCCGCGGCGATGACGGTGTTGCCCTTGTTGTCCTTCAGCGGGCCCTTGAAGATGACGAAGCCGCCCTTCATCATCGCCGCCTTGATCTCGTCGGCCTTGGTCTTGGCCGCAGCGCCCACCGCCGGGCCGTAGGCCGACATCTTCACGTAGCCTTCCTTCAAGCCGCCGCGCAGCACGTTGGGCTGCGGTGCACCACTCTGCAGCGCCTTGATCTGCGCGGTGTAGGGCGTGCTCCAGTCCCATTCGGCGCCCGTCAGGTAGCCCTTGGGCGCCAGCGCGGCCTGGCTGGCGTGGTAGCCGCTGCTGAAGATGCCGCGCTTTTCGGCCGTCTCGACCACCACCTTCGGGCTGTCCACATGGCAGGTGAGCACGTCCACGCCCTGGTCGATCAGGCTGCTGGCGGCTTCGGCCTCCTTCACCGGCATCGACCATTCGCCGGTGAAGATGACGCGCGTGGTGATGCTCGGGTCGACACTGCGCGCACCCATGGTGAAGGCGTTGATGTTGCGCAGCACCTGCGGGATCGGCTTGGCCGCGATGAAGCCCAGCTTCTTGGTCTTGCTGGTGTAGCCGGCGACCACGCCCGCCAGGTACTGGCATTCGTCGATGTAGCCGAAGTAGCTGCTGGCGTTCTTCGGGTGCTTGCCTTCGGTCCACATGCCGCCGCAATGCGCGAAGCGCACCTTCGGATACTTCTCGGCCATCTTCAGCATGTGCGGGTCGAAGTAGCCGAAGCTGGTGGCGAAGATCAACCCGGCGTTGTCCTGGTTGATCATGGCCTCCATCGTCTTCTGCACGGCCGCGGTCTCGGGCACGTTCTCTTCTTCGATGACCTTGACGCCGGGCAGCTTCTTCATCGCCGCGGCCGCCTGGGCCTGCGCCTGGTTGTAGCCGAAGTCGCTGCGCGGGCCGACGTAGATCACGCCCATGGTCATCGGGGTCTGCGCCAGTGCGCTGCGCATTGCGCCGGGCAGCGCCAGCGAGGCGCCGGCCAGGGCGCCGCCAGCCAACAGGCGGCGGCGGGCAAGGGTCAGATGGTCTTGGCTCATGGTCAGGGCTCCTCGTGTGAAGTGAAGTAGCGGATCAGGTGGACTCAGGTGGAAAGCAGGCTCACGTGCGCGGCCACCACCAACCAGCGCCCGTCGATGCGGCACCAGGTCTGGCTCTGGCGGCCGAGCTTGTCGCCGCCCTCGCGCCGGAATTCGGTCATCGCGGTGCCGAAGTCGTCGCCATAGGTGGTAATCACGGTGCGCTGCAGCGTGCGCGCCAGGCCGACCGCCGAGCGCGCATTGCGGAAGTCGCGGATGGCGTCGATGCCGTACAGGTTTTCGTTGACGCCGTAGCGCACCGTCTGCGCGCTGTCCCAGAACAGTTCGTCCAGCACGTCGACCTTGTTGTGGACCAGCGCGTCCTCGTAACGCGCGAACGCGGCTTGCAGTTCGGCCAGCACTTCGGGGCGGTTGAAGTCCATGGCTCAGGCCCCCGCCGCCAAGGGCGCCACCGGCGCGCTGCACAGGCCCATCGCTTCTAGCGCGGCCGCGACGCGCAGGCAATGGTCTTCACGCCAGGGTGCGGCGATCAGCTGCACGCCGATCGGCAGCTGCGGGGCGGTGGGGTTCATGCCCCACAGCGGCACGCTCACCACCGGCAGGCCGATGCAGGAGATCGGCTGCGTCAGCAGCCCCATGCTGGCGCGCGAGGGCAGGCGCTGGCCGTTGATCTCGAGCCACTCGGTGCCGATGAGAGGTGCGGTGCAGGGCGTGGCCGGCGCGATCAGCACGTCCAACGTCTCGAAGACCCGCGCCACGCGCCGCGCGAACCAGTGGCGCACTCGTTGCGCCTGCACCACCCAGGCGGCGGGCACCAGCGCGTTGGCGAGGAAGCGGTCGCGCGTCATCGGGTCGAAATCGTTGGCGCGCTTCTTCAGGTCTTCCAGATGCAGCGCGCCACCTTCGCCGGCGGTGACGATGAAGGCCGCGGCGCGGGCGCGCGCCACCTCGGGCAGTTCGACCAGCCGCGTCGTGCCCAGGCCCTGGGCCACCGCATCGACGGCGGCCAGCGCCTCGGCCAGCGCCATCTCGCGGAACCAGCCGCCGAGCACGGCCACGCGCAGGCCCGCGGCACCGCGTTCGAGCAGCGGTGAGGCCGGCTCGATGTCGCGCTGCGCGCAGGCCGGGTCCTGCGTGTCGGGGCCTTGCATCAGGTCGTAGGCCAGCGCCAGATCGGCCACGCTGCGCGCGAACGGGCCCAGGTGGTCCAGGCTGGCAGAGAACGGGTACGAACCCGTGCGCGGCAGCCGGCCGAAAGTGGGCTTCAGCCCGAAGGTGCCGCACAGGGATGCGGGCACGCGGATCGAGCCGTTGGTGTCGGAGCCCAGCGTGATCGGCACCTGGCCGGCGGCCACCGCCGCGGCCGAGCCGCCCGAGGAGCCGCCGCTGATGCGCGTCAGGTCGTGCGGATTGCGCGTGGCACCGTAGTGCGTGTTCTCGGTGCTGAATCCGTAGGCGTACTCGTCCATGTTCAGCGCCCCGACCAGCACCGCGCCTTCGACTTCGAGCCGGCGCACCAGCACCGCGTCACGTGCAGCCGGCGCGCTATCGCGCTCGATCTTCGATCCGGCCAGCGTGGGCAGCGCGGCGATGTCGAACAGGTTCTTCACCGCGAAGGGCACTCCCGCCAGCTTCATGCGTTCGCGGCGTGGGTGCGCGTCCACCCACTGGGCGCGCTTCTGCGCCCGCTCGGCCAGCACGCTGGTGAAGGCGTTGACCTGGCCGTCGGTGGCCGCGATGCGCTGCAGCGCCTGCTGCACGCTGTCGGTCGCGGTCGTGCGGCCTTCACGCACGCTGGCGGCTATTGCCGTCGCGCTGCTGGCGTTCATTCGTCGACCCTCGGCGCCACCGGCACGAAGACGTTGCCCGACTCGTCGGCGGGCGTCAGCGGCAATCCTTGCACCAAGACGGCCATCGACGCGGCCAGACCGAAGTACAGGGCCACGCCCTTGCGCTGCTCCTGCGTCAGGCTCAGGCCCAGCGTGGCCGCCGCGGCATCGATGTAGGCGCTGTGGTCCATGGTCGGACCTCAGGCTTTGTAGAGCTGGCGGTAGTCGGGCTGCAGATGGAACCAGTACTGGTAACCCATCACGTCCTTCTGCATCGCCACGTCCATCGACGGCTGGAACAGCGGGATGCGCGGCACCTCGTCGTAGGCCAGCTGGATCATTTCCTTCACCGACGAGTCGTAGATCGGCTTGCTTTCGGCAAAGCGCGCGTTGGTGATCAGCTTGTCGAGCTTCGGGTTCTGGTAGCTCATGGTGTTGAACACGGCGTTCTGCCCGTGGTAGCACCAGAAGAAAAAGTACTCCGGATAGTCCAGCCAACCGCCGAAGCGGTTCAGGATCATCGGCATGTCCTTCTTCAACAAGGCCGCGCGCCAGGTCGCGCCGGGGATCTTGTTGATCTGCGCCTTGATGCCGATGGCGGCCAACGCCTCCTGCGTCAGCACGGCGGCCGGCTCGCCGACGGTGGCGCCGCCGAGGTCGAAGCTGAGCGTGGTCTCGAAGCCATTGGGCACGCCGGCTTCGACCATCAGTGCCTTGGCCTTGGCCAGGTCGGTTCGGTACGCGGTGGGCTGCGGCCAGGCGATGCTCTTCACCGGGTTGCTGCCGCCGTAGAGCTTGGCGGCGCGGCCGTAGAAGGCGTTTTCGTAGATCTTGTCGTAGGGCAGCGCATAGGCCACGGCCTGGCGGATCTTCGGGTTGTCGAAGGGCGGCTTGGTGGTGTTCATGCCCAGATACAGCATGGCGTTCTCGATCGGCATCGACATCACCTTGATGCCGGCCTTGTCCTCGCTGAGCTCGGCAAAGTCCTTCGGCGGCAGGTCGAAGCTCATGTCGATGTCGCCCTTGACGAGCAGCGCGCGGCGGTTGCCGGCATTCGGCACGTCGCGCTGCACGATGCGCCGCAGTTTGGGCATCGGCCCGCTCTTCCAGTCGTCGTAACGCACGTAGATGATTTCCTGGCCCGGGCGGAAGGCCTCGACCTTGTAGGCGCCGCCGCCGGCCGTGTTGTTGCGCGTCCAGACCAGGCCCCAGGGGTCGGCAGCGGTGGCGTGCTTCTTCACCAACTCGCTGTTGAAGACGCAGGGCACCGGCACGGCCAGGTCGTTCATCGTCAGCTTGTCCTTGCGGATGAACTTGACGCGGAAGGTGTGCTCATCGACCACCTCGAACTGCTCGGGCTTTTCCAGCGAGCCGGCGGCCATCTGGAAGGTGGGGAAGCCACCCACTGTGACGGCGCGGTCGAAGCTCCACTTCACGTCCTTGGCAGTCACCGGCGTGCCGTCGTGGAACTTGGCGTTCTTGCGCAGCTTGAAGGTGACCGAATTGCCATCGGGCGCCATCTGCCAGCTTTCGGCCAGCTCGGGTTCGAGCTTGTTGCGGTCGTAGCTGACACGGCCGTCGGGCAGCGTGCGCTTGCCGTAGGTCATCAGCCGGTCGTAGACCAGCCAGCTGACACCGTAGCTGGGCCGGTTGGCGCCAACGGTGTGGATATCCAGCGAGTTGGGGCCGAACTCGTTGGCGACAATCAGCAGGTCCTTGGGCCGTGACTGGGCCTGTGCGGCCAATGGCAGCGCGCCGAGTGCTGCCGTGCTGGTGATGAAATCGCGGCGGTCCATGGAGGGCTCCTTCGGGGTCTAGAGGGAAGCAAGGTAGGCACGCCAGCCGCCGAAACGGCTGATGTCCTGGGCATGGCTGAGCGCATGCGCCTCGCACAGGAAGCCGTGCACGAAGCGCCCGTCGGCCAGCTCCAGCGAGCCCAGACCCAGCGGCGATGGCACCAGCGCAAGAAACGAGCCCACCTGGGCCAGCGGCATGTCCCAGACCTCGACCTCGATCGCCGTGCCGCCTTCGGCACAGCGCTGCAGGCCGGGCTTGGGCGGGCGCGTCCCGGGCAACGCGTAGAGCCGGTACTTCGGCGCGGTGCGCATCGCTTCGCGCAGCGTCGCGCCGCGTTCGAGCAACTGGCCGTTCAAGGGCAGGCCCGACAGGTGCGCGCCGACCACGGCAATCGGCAGCGTCGGCGCGGTGGCCGGCGCGGGCTGCGGCAGCGCTGCGGGCCCGGCATCCATCCAGCGGCGGCCGAAGCCGGCCAGCGCCGCGTCGTGTGCGCCCGGGGCGATGAAGGTCACGCCGAAGGGCAGTTTGGCCGCGGTCGTACCGGCGGGCAGCGCCAGCGCGCACCAGCCGAGCAGGTTGACGAAGTTGGTATAGAGCCCAAGGCGGGCGTTGGCCCCTAGCGGGTCGGCATCCACCTCGTCGAAGCGCGGATGGCCTGGCGCGGTGGGCACCATCAGCAGGTCGACATGCTGCCACAGCGACCGCAGCTCGCGTTGCATGCGGCGCAGCTTGTATTGCGCTTCGAAGGTGTCGGTGGCGCTGAAGCCGGACGCGCGGCTGATGACCTGGCGCACCGCCGGGTCGAAGGCCTCGGGCTGCGTGGCGAGCAGCTCGCGCACCACGCTGTGGCGCTCGGCCACCCACGGGCCCTCATACAACAGTGCAGCCACGGCGAACAGCGGCGCAAAGTCCAGTTCCACCACCTGCTGGCCCAGGGCCCGCGCACGTTCGATTGCGGCAGTGAA
>Ga0316613_10001569_pt1 | contig 15510 bp, 10 predicted proteins | sample OWC_soil_day10_C_2_FD_207647 | JGI IMG/M metagenome (GOLD analysis project Ga0316613, IMG submission 207647) | Wetland soil microbial communities from Old Woman Creek delta, Ohio, United States - OWC_soil_day10_CT_b | ecosystem: Environmental > Terrestrial > Soil > Wetlands | place: USA: Ohio...
TGGCATTAGCTGCTATCTGTTGAATGCCAGCCGATATCTGCTCCACAACAGCAGTAGTATCGTCGGTTGCAGCCAGTTGCTCGCTGGCTCCCGAAGCCACATTGGTGATCGAAGTAGCAATTTGATTGGCCGCCTGAGCTGATTGCTCCGAACTAGCAGTCAACTCTTGGGATGAAGCCGCAACCTGCTCTGTAGCCCCATGAATTTTCTGGATAAGGCCACGGAGGTTCTTCACCATTTGCTCAAAGCTTTGGCCTAATCGACCGATCTCATCATTAGATTTGATATCCAGCGTGGTATTCGAAATATCTCCGTCAGCAATTCGGTTAGCTGCTATTTCCAACTCTCGGATGGGTTTTGCGATTCTGCGCGCATACCAAGCAATAATTAAGCCTGTCAAAACCAAAACGACAATTATTGTTATCAATGTAATTGTCGTTAGCGACGCCACTTCTTTTGTAATCTCAGCAGTAGGAACATTTACCGCCAATGACCATCCCGTTCTCGGCACAGGCGCAAATGTCACCGTGTTCTTAACACCTTTATACTCGTATTCGGCAAGTCCCTTTTCGCCCTTGATCATACGCTCAAAGGTTGCCTTCATTGAAGAATCAACATCTCTTTCTAAAATATTATCCTTCATAGCTACTTCCTTGTTCGGGTGAATGATTGTCAAGCCATTCGCCTGCACCATGAAGCCATATCCGGTCTCCCCTACCTTAATGTCAAGCACCTTTTGGTTAATATCAGCTATACTGATCGCCCCAAACAAAACACCAGTTGTTTTCCCCTCCACCTTAATCGGCACTGCCAGTACTATCTCCAAATCGCCAGAGGGAGATGTAACCGGGTCAGATACGCTAGGTTCACCTTTCATCGCCTTCTGAAACCAAGTCTTTGCACCAAGATTTAACTTGAACCCTTTTGCGTCAATTGCTTGACCATTTGCTGCTACAAATCCCACGGTCGCAAATTTAGTCATATTTTTCTTGACTTGTACAAAAAATGGACCCAACTCTTCTAGATTGCCATTTTGAACTACTGGCGCTTTTGCTATTCCTTCAAGATGGAAAATTCCTTTATCTAACCAATCGCCAACACTGAGCGCGGAATTACCTACTAATGTTTCCATGCTTTTTGTAATTTCTCCGGTCACAATTGTTCGCGCCTTCCAATAGTTGAGGCCACCCAAAGCACTCATCGCTACCAAGAAGATAACGAGAATGGTGACAGTTAGTTTTGTTTGAATGCTTTTCACTGTTTACCTCCCACAAATTGTATTACAACCCTTAGACATTGACCTGCCCTTCATAGGGCACCAACAGGTGTCCTGATGAAGGGCAAGAGTCAAAAAACAATTTGCATCCTTAGTTACAACGTCCGTCAAACTGACGGACGTTTGCTAATACCTTATAGTAGTACAGCAACAGAATAGGGTTGAAGTTTTATTTCATCAATTAAAGTAACCAGTATTAGCAGATCCACTATTACTTTTAATAGAAAAACTCAATTTTTGAAAAATACGATTTGCCGAGGTCACTTACTCCGCCAGTAAGTTTGCTATCCTTAATTTTGAGGTCTTGCATTCCAATCGTCCAAGTTACATTCTGAGCAATCGTGCTAGCCAGGGCTATAGATACACCTTTAATATTGTCAGTACCTTTCATATAGGTTGGATATGCTCCAGATGTAGAGCTTACTGCTTGACCGTCAAAGCCGCCAATGCCATACGGAGTGGCGCCAGCCTCAACGCTGCGATACGAAATCGACCAGCCAAAGTCATGGACTTTCCTATAGTCTGTCAGCGGTTTGGCCTCAAAGTAGGCCGCTGGCATTTTGGCAGCGCTTGTAAGTTCTACAGCCCAGCCCTTGGGACTATCGGACAGGCTTGAGCCGCTAACACCGTCAAGCTTGGTGGAAACATAGTCACCCATAAGCAGTAGTTTATCCCCGATTTTGGTATCAAAACCCACAGCCCAGCCTGTAGAGCTTTTAAAACTATCACCTGTTGAGATATTCATAGTGCCACCAACTCCGGATGTACTGCTGGTACCAGCAACATCAGACCAGTAATAGCCACCAGTCAAATTAAGCTTGTCACTTGCTTTAAAGGTAAGTTGCGCTGCTGTAACGGTTTCAGCATCCCCCGAAGCACTGTTTTTTAAAGCGTTTGCTGCCGTACCATTGCCGACAACATTATTAACTGATCCGGTAAACCGGGTAGTGCCGATGGTTTTATCAAAACGAGCGCCATCAACACCAATCGCTTTGCCGAACAGACCATGTGTAAAGGAATCGTAGAAGTAACGCCCCAAACGGATACTATCTAAGCTAAACGCATTTTTGGCGGTCACGGCAGCGATATCCATGGTCATTGCATCACCACTAGAAGCGCCATAGTTACCCATTTTTGTGGTGGCATTCATCCGGGCTGTCAGGGATATGTTCTCATTGATCTTGCCATTAATTTTAATACGTTGACGAAACTCAAATCTGTCGGAACCGCTGAGTTTTTTTGCACCAGGAGCATTGGCATCATTTCCCATAAAACGGAACCGGGTTTCACCGCTGAGCCAAGTATTGGTTTTCGATTCTACTTTTGTTACCCGACCGCTTAACTTGTTAAGTTCGCTGGCAAATTCAGCAGATAGCTTATCAATTACCTGCTTATCGGCATCATTGGCTGTGTCGTATTTGTCAATTGCTTTCGCCACAACAACGGCCATTTCGTAACGGGTAATAGTTTTATCACCATTGTAGGTCCTGCTGCTGTCGACAATACCGGCTTGTGCCAGTTTCGTTACGGCAGCATAAGCCCAGTGATTTGCGGGAACGTCGTCAAAGGATTGTGCAAGCGCAGCTTGAGCGGTGCTGGGCATCATGGTAGTTCCACTCATGGTAATAGCCATAAGTACGACCGGAGCAATTTTTAACCATTTATTTATTTTTTTTCTCTTTGTCATAACTATCTCTCCCCTATTACAATATCTAAAATTTCTCAACAACTTCCCGTTCCAAAGGTCACGCTTTTACGCTTTGAATTATCCCGTGAGTCTAGCTCAGTTCGTTTCCGCAATTCATTTTTTTGGATTTTGCCTGTCGCCGTCCGAGGGAGCGAACTTACGAATTCATAATAATCAGGAATTTTAAAATCTGCTATTCGCTCCGCCAACCAGACTTTGGTTGATTCAGCCGTTATCGTTCCCTTCACTTTGGGAACAATGAACGCTTTTAATCTCTCGCCAAGCAGCTTGTCGGCAACACCGATAACAGCAACTTCAGCAATCAGTCGATTGGATTCCAATACGTGCTCTATCTCGCGCGGATAGATATTCTCCCCGCCGCGAATAATCATGTCTCTTTTGCGGTCTGTAACGAATAGATAGCCTTCATCATCAAAATAACCCACATCCCCAGTATGTAGAAAACCACCGGCCATAGTCTTGGCATATTCTTCAGGCTTATTTAGATATCCGGACATCACATTATCGCCTTTTATACAGATTTCACCGATTTGGTTGTTGGATAGTATATTACCTTGTTCATCGATTATCTCGATATGCTGTTCTTGATAAGGTAGTCCGCATGACCCTTCTTTATAACGTCCCAGGGGTGGCTCGACACTGGACCCTCCACACCCCTCAGAAAGGCCATATCCCACCAGGAGATCAATATTGTACTGCTCTTTAAGTCTCCTTCGCGTTTCCAGTGAAAGAGGACCTGCACCCGTGTTTGCATATCTTATCTTTACCTTGGATAAATCAACATCCTTCGGATCAATCCTGTTTAGAATATAGTCAAGCATGGTAGGAACAGCCATAATAATTGTTACCCCATATTGAATAACAGTTGGCCAAAAATCTCTAACAGAAAAGTGGCGAATACAGAGAGCTTGTCCGGCATAGCTCATAGGGTAAGTAAACACACATAATGGGCAACAATGAAATAACGGAAGAATAAGCAACATAACATCATTACCTGTTACAATCCCGCTCCTGTTTTGATCACGGCATAATGACAGTGCCGCCTTATTGGAAAGCAATATTCCTTTGTGTCTTCCAGTCGTACCAGATGAATATAATAACAAAAATATATCATCCAAGTTCTGTTTGACTAAACACTCTTCAGCCGGATACTTATTTAAAATATCGTCAAGCGTTTCCTGTGCTATTTGAGGATCAACCTTTTCTCCAAGTACTACATCCACCACAATCGGCTTAGAATTAGCTTCATTTAATCCTTTGAAAAATTCAGGCAGACAATCACTACCAACAAACGCTACCTTTGGTTTTGCGTCATCCAAGATATAGGCAATTTCCGGGCCTCGCAACATGTGAGGGACAGCCATTGCTATAGCTCCCAACTTGTGAGTACCCCACATAGCATAGTAAAATTCAGGAGAATTTGAGATCATAACAGCAATGATATCTCCCTTTTTCACGCCCTTTTCCTTTAGATAATTTGCTACCTTATTTGCCCGATCATTAGTATCTTCGTAAGTTAGTGTCTGTTCGTAGTAATATACATGCGGAGCATTCGGAGTTTCATTTGAGCGTACAGTAAGCATTTGGGCAATACTCTCAAATTCCAGTTGTCGACCATTAAGATATGGCTGCTGCGCTAATGGAATACCTGGTATTTTTGGTCTAATAGCCATTATTCAGCCTCCGTGACATCACTTTACTTCATTCAAAACTTTCGTTATTAGGGTAAAGAATTGTTCACTAGCCTAATAGATTCTACCCTTTGCTAACTTTACTTTCTCTTAATATAAAATGCTCATCGAGCCACATTTGTCGGTAAGCGCTTGTTTCTTTTTTCAAGAAATCTATAGACAAATGTTATGGCAAAGCCAATAATATTTAAGACCATCGCAAAATAGAAGGCTTGTGAATAGATTCCGTTGCTAGCCTTCGCAACATTTGCTGCAATCATTGGTCCAAAATAAGCGGCAACACCAAAGGCAACAAAGGTTACTCCATAGTTGACGCCAACGTTTTTTGTCCCATATTTTTCAGCTACTAGCGATGGGAAAACGGCCTGAGCCCCGCCGAAGCAAGCTCCGATTCCCGCACCAGCAACACCAAACATGAAACTCGACGTTGTGTTAGACAGAAGGAAAAGCATTCCTGCTCCTAACGCAAACATAACTGACAGCGTATTGGGGCGTCCAATTCTATCTGATAAAAATCCAAAACAAACTCGTCCAGCCATATTAAACAACGCAATTAAACTAACATATAAGGCTGCTACTTGAGGTTCTAACTTAAACATTGTCTGACCGATTGGTGAAGCATGCGCTAAAATCATAAGCCCGGCCATTGCAGCTATCGCAAACATACAGGCCATAACATACCATAGGGGATCTTGCAGCATCTGCTTCCAATTTTTATCGTTACCACCAGGTTTACCTGCCATTACCGGAGGCTCCCAGCCCTCAGGTTTATAGCCAGTCGGAGCAGCTTTGATCACTAGGGAACACAACATAATGATTACCAGGAAAGCAGCGCCTAGAATTTTGAAAGTGTTAAGTACTCCATAACTGATAATTAAAGAACTAGCAATCGGAGCGACGATCATTGCACCTGAACCATATCCGGCTGCATTCAAACCAACCGCAAGTCCCCGCTTATCAGGAAAAAACTTATTCGTATTGGCAATACTGCCAGAATAAACGATTCCCGCGCCAACAGCGGCAATAGCTGAAAACGTACAGTAAAGACCCTCTGGGCTTGAAATAAATCCTGTAAGGAATAGCCCTACACTCCAAAGGATACCACCAAGAACAATGTTAAATTTTGCGCCCTTACGGTCTAGCAGCATTCCACCGCAAATCATAACAATCGGTCCTGTGGCAAATGTGATTGTAAAGGCTAAGGCCAGTATTGGTCCACTCCACCCGAATAGTTTTCCCAGGGGAAGCGCAAACACGCTCCAAGCATATTGTGCACCAATGCAAATATTAACGACCATTGTAGCAAAAAGAATTAACCAACGGTTATACTTTTTTTCCATACCTTTCCTCCCCATTGTTCGTACTAGGTAATGTAATCTGAATGCCGACGTTTGGAAATGCCATTACTTGTCCGTGACAACTGGCCTGTCCACTGTTTCTGCTGGTGGTAGAGCACTTCTTTTACTGTTTATACGCTGGTATTGCTCATGGCCTACCTTTTCGCTGCTTTGCTCGTTCCTTAATAACACCTCCCCGCGGCCATAAAATATTCAAGGAATTTCATCTTGAATGTTTCATGACCAGTTTATCTGAAACAGCATTGACTTAAACTAAAGCAAAACTACCACTGTTAGCAGACTACCAATTGCCTATCACCAAATGTATGCAATACTCATGCCATAAGAAAATGCCCATGTTTCCTTATGGCAAATCGTTCATGGGACACAATTCCCACATCATGAACCTAGCTGTCCCATTTTGAAGATACCAAAAATAAACCAATAACTGAGACCTATGCACCACTAGTTAGCAAGATTGATCGGCATTCCTTATCGTGGCTTACGATGAAAGAAGGTACCTTTCGCGAAAGCAATTTTACTACCATCCTCTGTGCTGATTAAGCATTGGGTAGTAATGACAGTACCACCAAAATGAACTACCTGCCCCTCTGCAATTAATTTGTCACCAGGTTTAGTGACGTTAAGATAATTTATCGCTAACTCTAGCGTAACTGATGGGACATTGGCAGCACGCAGAATCATGCCCATGCAAGTATCTGCTAATGTAGCTATGACACCTCCATGAATAATGCCAAAGGCATTCATAACTTCCTCCTTTGGCATCAAGCGAAGTATCGCGCAGCTCTCCGACATCATGTCGATTGTTATGCCGAGAGATTTAGAATATTGACTTAAAGCTAACTGAGATGATATTAGCTGTTCTTTTTTTGTCTCTTTCTGAATCATGTTATATCTCCTCCTGGCAGTTTGAATTTAAGTAATGCAAATTACATGCCAAATCGCACTGTTCAAAAACATATCTCACCAAGGCTCGCCAATCTCAATGAGTTGCAGTTCACAGTTTCAAAACAAAAAGCTTGCAACAAATTGCAAGCGAAACAGCATAGTGGTATTTTTTTGAGACATATAAGTCGGCAGGATGTAGTTAATTTCCTCCAATGGCAGAAAAAATCGAAATATATACAACTAGAAAATTGCAAAAACTCAGAGCCATTATACTCTGAGTTTTTGCTTATAGCTTAATTTTATATTATTGGGTTGTGTTAGTCCTTAATATTACTGTCCAGTCCGTATTGCTTTATTTTTCTATAAAGAGTGGACTTACTAAGACCTACTATCTTTGCTGCATCACGTACATGGTTATCGGCTTTATCAAGAGCCCTTTTTATAGCCTCTTTTTCCATCTCTTTGACGGAAATATTAACCATTAATGGCTCGCTGTCAGTCAATAATTCTATTTCATCTGCAACTTCTTCAGAAACACTCTTTTCTAAAATAGGAGCAGGTGAAGTCTTTAAAATTTCATCCGGAAGATGCTCTGGATAAATAATACCATCAGCACTCATGCACACTGCATAGGAGATAGCATTACTTAATTGTCGGACATTTCCCGGCCAGTTATACTGTAATAATATATATTTTGCTGTGGTACTTAAAGTAGGTTTATCAATACACTCGGTATCAGCGTAAGTAGTCATAAAATGATCTATTAATTGAACGATATCTGCCCCTCTTTCTCTTAAAGGTGAGATATTTAGTTTAAATACTGATATCCGGTAGTATAAATCCTCGCGAAATAACTCTCGCTCCACTAGATTTAACAGATTTTTATTAGTAGCTGTAACTAATCGGAAATTAACAGGAATATAGCGATTACCACCCAAGCGCACAATCATTTTATCTTCTAGTACTCTAAGTAAAACTGCCTGAAGCTCTAAAGGCATATCACCAATCTCATCCAGAAAGAGAGTGCCACCACAGGCTTGCTCAATTTTTCCAATTTTACCGATGCGTTCAGCGCCAGTAAATGCACCTGATTCATAACCAAATAATTCGCTTTCGATTAGGTTTTTGGGGATTGCTGCACAGTTCACAGCTATAAATGGGCCATCCGGTCTGCTTTCATTATGAATTGCTTGGGCAAATACTTCTTTGCCTGTTCCACTCTCCCCTTGTATAAGCACATTAGATTTGTGGTGTGCGAATTTTTTTGCTAAGTTTTTTAGTTTTAGGGATTGCGGTGAATTACCAATCATGTTTTCAAACGTAAATCTTGATGTAAAGCCGTTGTTTGATTGACTTTGGTTAATTGGCTTAAGCGTTAATAAACAGCATAAATTGTTATTGTCATAACTTTTTACCGGCTGGATAAACCCTGAAAATCTTTGCTTCGCTTTTTTTATTTTAATATGAGTATTTATTTGGGGTTCGCCAGTCTCCAACATTGACTCGATAAGCGATTGATTTTCAAAAATATCGTCAATTTGTAAACCGACTAAATCCTGTCCAAGATGCCTAAATATTCCACAGGCAGCCTTATTAGCTTTTGCAATAACCCCTGATTTGATCATTATCACAGCATCTTCTGTAGCCGTAAGCGCACTATGAAATAATTCCCTGTTTACCGAAAGCTGAAACTCTTTCTGTATTGTCTCGGCCATTATGACAGCAAGTCCTAGTGAATAGGAATCACGGCGATGAAAGTTTGGACTAGAGATAGTCAGTGTCCCTTCCAGATTACCGTTCGCATCAAAAACCGGAGCAGATGAGGAAGAAATGTTATTAAATATTCGACAAAAGTGTTCCGGCCCGCAGAGTTGAATTGGAGTATTCAGTCGCATGCACAATTCATGCGCGCAGGTTCCTATTGTTTCCTCTGTCCAAATCGTACCCGGAGTAAGCTGAAACCTATTTTTACCCAAAGCCTGAGCCACACGAAGAATGAGTCCATGTTCATCGCTCAGAAAAATATATGCCTCAATATCAGATAACATCTTTTCTAATTGAGAGATATAAGGGGTTGCTGCTTGAATAAGATAGTCCTTTTCCTTCATTCGCTGTTCAAAGGAAAATGGATCCATAAGGGGAGGTTCCCTATAAACCAATGGGTCAAGACCACTTTCGCTTGATCTTATCCAGGATTCCACGATTTCTGGTCGAACCAAGTTAACCTGTGATGGGGTGATTTTTTTTTGAAGCATATCCATTTTTTGTTTTTTTATTTTTTCTATAAGAATTTTATCGTGTTCAAGTTGATTACTGGTATTATTTAAGTTATTTATAATTGGGCTGAGTAAATGCTCCAGAGGTTGCATAATGACACTCCCTTTTCCGCCTGTTCTTTAAGAATAATTTACCATAAAAAAAATTTCAACTATATTTAGTCATACCAGTATATTTTAATTATATCAGAAATTACGCACATTTTGTTGATTTCGCTTTTATCAATTAAATTTTGGAGCGCACTTCCTCGTTATTAACACTCTTCAATTTGGGACACGATCACGTCACAATTAACGGATTGTGTCCCAACACATTTAATAAGGCACATATTTTCTAGGTTTTAGCCTATGGCATAATAATTGCAGTTAATTTATGTGATAGTCCGCACGAAAGTGTGGTTTTGGTTTTTAAGAAAAAAATATAAATAGAGAGGAAATGATGAAGATGAATCGCTGGGAAAAGATTGAACACAAACCGGCACCACTTTTTGCCCCTACCTTTGGACCTCTTTCCGGAATCAGAGTTCTGTTAAACGGAACCGTCGTGGCAGCACCCTTCTGCGCTACGATGATGAGTGACTTTGGCGCCGAGGTGATTGCTCTGGAACGGCCCAAAATAGGAGGCGATCCAGCCCGCCATCAGAGACCACAGATTGTTGAGGGAGACAAGCATATCGGTGGTGGCTGGATGCAGAATTCCAGAAATAAACTAAGTGTTGCACTGGAGACCAACCTGAATATACCAGAATCCAAAGAAATCTTTTTATCTCTGATTAAGAACTCTGATGTTTGGATTGAAAACATGGTTTGGATTGACAAGCTCGGAATCTCTGACGAAATGTTAATGGATGTCAATCCCAAATTAGTCATCTGCCACATCAGCGGTTACGGAACAACTGGATTTGGCGGTGAAGAGCGACATATAAACCGGCCCGGCTATGACCCATTGGGACAGTCTGAATCCGGTTGGGCGTTGCTGCAGGGTTATCCTGATCTTGCGCCTTACTATGCTCAGCAATATGTAGGTGACTACCTGACAGGTTTAATTGCAGTCAACGGAATTCTGATGGCTTATATGAATGCACAAAAAACCGGCAAAGGTCAAAGGATTGATGCCAGCTTGACTGAAAGCTGGATGAGGGTAATGGATGACAACTTTGTACTCTGGACCACAAGCCAAACCCTCAAACACAGACAGGGAATCATGCAGACCGCTTTCCAGCCAGCCGGTGTTTTTGAATGTGGGGACGGAGGATTTATTAATCTTGGTTCCTATGGAAAAACAGCTTACAATAACGTATTAAAAGGCTTTGGCATCGACTCGACGAAGTACTCCTACGAAGAATGCAGCAGCTCACCTGCAGCAGTTGCCAGTCCGCTGGGTCGTGAACTAGATGGTATTTTCAAAAAATTCTTTAAGGACCATACGGCACAGGACGCAATAAATATCTGCATTGACAACAAGATTTCAGCAGCACATATTAAAACCGCTGAGGAAGTTTACAATGAACCGCACTGGCGCATGAGAGGCGACTGGGTAAAATACACTGATCAGACTCTAAACAAGGAAGTGGAAGCCTTTGGTGTTATGCCTAAACTCTCAGAAACTCCGGGACATGTATGGCGTGGGGCTCCAGCTTTAGGACAGGATACTACTAAAGTTCTTACCGAACTCCTTGGCTACAGCGAAAACGAAGTTGAGTCGTTAAAAGGTAAGGGTATAATTGATTAAGTCACCAGGTTTAGACAGATACACACTGGTAGGATAAATCATGATGGGATCGTGTTGAAACGTAATTCAGCACAATCCCATTTCTTTATTCAAACTGCAGTTTCGCAAATATGGCGAGGAGTGCGCGAGCGTAATTAATTTGGGACACAATGGTTTCACAAATATAATTGTGTGTCCCAAAGCCAAATTTAAGTGTTGAAATTTGGGGCTTTAACGGTTGGCACAATACTTGCAACATTAAGACAGATGTAAGCCGAAAGTATAATCCATATCTATTTGGGATTATATCTAGGTTTTTGGCTAAAAACTCCCACGGAGGAGTTTTTAGAAGGTGGCATCTACAGCAAAAGATAGCCACAGTAATTACTTATTTAAAACTAAATTTTCAAAGGAGGAAGCTAAATGTCTGCAAAAGAATGGCAGTGGCAGGAAGGCGAATATACTGTAACCCGCTCTACTCATTGGTCAGGACCGGGTTGTCATGATGGGTGCGGCCTTCTGTATTACACGAAAAATGACAAATTGGTAAAAGTCGAGGGAGACCTTGATAATCCCTATAACATGGGAAGATTATGTATGCGTTGCCTGAATCAGGTGGAAGCATACAATAGCCCCCAACGTCTGAAATGGCCTTTAAAGCGTGTCGGTGAGCGCGGCGAAAATAAATGGGAACGTATTTCCTGGGACGAAGCTTACGACATTATCGTTGAAAAAGTCAGAGGTATCCAAAAAGAATTTGGCGGAAAGTCAATCGTCGGTATGGAAGGTACCGGGAGAAATATTATCTGGCAGGTACCTTATCTGACTTATGCTGCATTTGGCAGCCCCAACTATGTGCTGGGATTCCTAAGCGGTGATTCCTGCTATCTGCCTAGAGCTGCGCAGCAGGCTGTTATGAATAGTGACTTCTTCGTTGCTGACTGCGGACAATTTTTTGAAGACCGCTATAATAACCCCGAGTTTAAGTGCCCGAAAGTGATCATGATCTGGGGTAATAATCCTATCATCAGTAATGGCGATGGGTTCTTTGGACACTGGATTGTTGATGAAATGAGAATGGGAGCAAAACTCATTGTTGTTGATCCTCGTTTGACATGGTTGGCAGCGAGAGCAGACTACTGGCTGCAGTTAAGACCCGGAACTGACTGTGCGCTGGCGATGGGTATGCTAAATGTCATTATCAACGAAGATCTTTATGATCATGACTTTGTTGAAAACTGGTGTTCAGGATTTGAAGAATTAAAAGAACGTGTTCAGGAATATCCGACTGACAAAGTTGCTGAAATTACCTGGGTTCCGAAGGAAATCATCGAAGTCGCAGCAAGAATGTATGCTAAAGCAAAACCGGCCTCTATCCAGTGGGGTCTGGCTATTGACCAGCAAGTTACCGGTATTGCAACTGCCCAGGCAGTTAATAGCCTATGGGCGATAACCGGCAACACAGATGTCCCGGGTGGTAACATCATTGCCAAGAGCGGATTCAATGTTGATGATGGCTATAGCTGCGGCTACGGCTGGGTGCCTAAAGAAATCCAGGAAGAACGCTTTGGCAATGAGAAAAATCCTCTTAAAAAGTATGGGTTAGCTTCAACTGCCCATGGGGATACATGCCTCGAGGCAATTGAAAATGGTGGTCATCCGTACCCGGTTAAGATGTTGTGGTTGCAAACCACAAATACTTTTGCCAACATGGCATCTGAGGCACCTCGAGTGTATGAAGCAATGAAAAAAGTTGACTTCAATGTAGTAGTTGATCTCTTCATGACTCCGACTGCCGTCGCCTGCGCAGATATCGTCTTACCTGCAGGTATGAGTGCAGAACGTGATAGTTTCAGAGCCTGGTTTGCACCGCTGCGTGCCATTACCAAGATTGTTGACTATGAGGAATGCAAATCCGACGAGCAAATTATTCTTGAACTTGGTAAACGTCTGCATCCCGAAGCCTTCCCTTGGGAAACTGTTCCAGATTGGTTAAACTGGAAAATGGGCAATGACAAAGACAAATATCCGGATGCCTTCAAGTACGAATGGTCCGAAGAGGGTAAAAAGTTCCGTGAAAGAGGTAATACACAAGGTCTTACTTATTCGGAACTTAAGGAAAAAGTTTATATTTACCCCGAATGGCAGTACAAGAAATATGAAAAAGGTCTTCTGCGCCGTGATAGACAGCCTGGTTTCAATACGGCTGACGGCAAGGTTCAATTATATATTGACCTGTTTGACGCATTTGACGTTGATCCGTTGCCGACTCATATTGAACCACCAGAAAGTCCCTATTCAGATCCTGAACTGTATAAAGAATATCCATTAATTCTAACTTCAGGTGCACGTTCTTGGGAATTCTTCCACTCTGAACATCGGCAACAGCCAACGATGAGAATGTTCCATCCTCAGCCCTTAGTAGAAATTCACCCTGATACTGCCGAGAAATTGGGTATCCAAGAAGGCGATTGGGTATGGATCGAAAGCAAGCGTGGCAGATGCAAACAAATCGCCACATTAAAAGTTGCTATTGACCCCAGAGTAGTAAGTGCTGAGCATGGTTGGTGGTTCCCGGAAAAAGAAGGAGCCGAGCCGAGCCTCTTTGGGACCTTTGATTCCAATATTAATAACTTGACCTCCCAGTGCCAGAACGGGCCAACCGGTTATGGAGCACCTAACAAAAACTTGCTTTGCCGGATTTATAAAGCAACTGAAGAAAATAGTAAAATAATGCCAGGTGAACAAGTCACCCGCAGAGGAGGATGGGACTATGTCAGAGCTCAACTGCCAGAATAAAGAGAACAAAGGAAAAGCAGCCGCGTTTCCCCAAGCCAGAGAGGGTTTGGAACGCCTGCTAAAATCAGAGGAGACCTCTGGAAATGGTCTGTTAATTGACTACGAATATTGCACAGGTTGCCACGCTTGTGAAGTTGCCTGCATCAAAGAATTAAATCTTGGTCCTAATCAGTATGGCATCAAACTGCTGGAAGATGGACCTCGCAAGATGGCTAATGGCAAATGGGATTTGAATTATGTTCCTTTCCCAACCTCACTATGCGATCTGTGTAAGGAGCGAACCGCTGAGGGCAAGATACCCAGTTGTGTACAGCATTGCCAATCACTGGTAATGAGTTATGGCCCGGTTAAGGAACTAGCTGAAAAAATGGCTAGAAAGCCCAAAATGGTATTGTTTACACCTAAATAAGGTCCGGCTGGGGATATAATTAGTGGTTTACCTGAAGGCAAAGGGATCTTTGCCCTTTGTCTCCAGATAATCATTTAATTTTTAATTAAGGAGGAGTTGGAATGTTAATTACTGAAGAAGACATCCTAAATGCCAAAAAAGCGTTTGAAAATAAGGAAGAAATTGCTGATGAGGCAACAGCTACCCTTTACGCCAAAGCATTAACACGGAACAGCAAAAAATTTCCGGAATTACCGCAAAAGGTTAAGTATGTAGCATTAAAACAAGCATCAGGTACATATGTTGTGGATTGGAGATCAACAGAAACTTGTTCTGCTGAAGGCAGGCCTTAAGGAATCAGCTAATCATTCGCCTAATAACGAACAAAAGGCAGCCTACAACCTTTAGTAAAATCACATGTCATTGAATATAGGGAGATGTTAAAATGTGTTTTAGACCTCCATCTATAGTAAAACCAGCAAAATGCCCTGATTGTGGTACAGTAAATCCGCCGACGAAAAAAATCTGCAGTAAATGTCAAGCCGATCTTACGATTACACAAATAAACCCTATCAATTGGTTTGATATCCCGGTTAATGATTTGTTGAGAGCTAAGACATTCTACGAAACAGTGTTTAGTTATTCCTTTGCTATTAATGAAACGGAAACGCCGAGTAGGGCCTATTTTCCATTTACGCCGGCAATAACCGGAACAAGTGGTTCTTTGGTAAAAGCGGAGGGATATACGCCTTCGGAAACTGGGTGTATAGTTTATCTATTGGTTAAAGATATTCCGGGAACCTTAGCTAAAATAGAAGCTAATGGGGGAAAAATACTTCAGTCTCAAACAGCAATGGGCGAGCTTGGCTTCATTGCCCATTTCCAGGATTGTGAAGGCAATCGGGTGGGTTTGTATACAACGACAATGGCTGCAAAAATGAATCCTGTCAATTGGTTTGAGATTCCAGTTAATGATCTGATGAAAGCTAAAAATTTCTACAAAACAGTGTTTAGCTATTCTCTTCCTTCCAGTAGCAAAATGGGAAAGTTGGATATGGTTTGGTTTCCAATGAAACCGAAAACCCCCGGAACATGTGGTTCTTTGGTAAAAGCGGATGGGTATATACCTGCGGAAACCGGAAATGTAGTTTATCTGTCGGTTAACGATATTCCGGGCACCCTAGTTAAAATAGAAGCTAATGGGGGAAAAACACTTCAGCCTCAGACGGAACTGGGCGAGCTTGGCTTCATTGCTCATTTCCAGGATTGCGAAGGCAATCGGGTGGGTCTGTACAAGCATAAATAGGGCTAGAGGTATATCATGGGATGGTTGTCCACGATCTCAACCCGCTCTCATATAAATCAAAACTTCTGAGGTAGTTCTCCTCAGAAGTTTTTTTGTTTTAGACATCTAC
>Ga0316613_10001574_pt1 | contig 15489 bp, 16 predicted proteins | sample OWC_soil_day10_C_2_FD_207647 | JGI IMG/M metagenome (GOLD analysis project Ga0316613, IMG submission 207647) | Wetland soil microbial communities from Old Woman Creek delta, Ohio, United States - OWC_soil_day10_CT_b | ecosystem: Environmental > Terrestrial > Soil > Wetlands | place: USA: Ohio...
CAAGCCGGTATCCTTCCTGCCGAACTGGCGAGGCAGCCTGGCTGTATTCCGTCTGAAGAAGTAGAAGCAAACACACAATGACGCACTCCGCTTCCGCTTTTCCCTGGCAAAGCGTATTGAATCGCCGTGCCCTGACCTGTGTTTTTCTTGGCTTTACGTCCGGATTGCCCCTGTTTATTCTGCTGAGCCTGCTTCAGGCATGGCTGGCCAAATCCGGACTGGATGTGAAGTCGATTGGCCTGTTCGCACTGGTAATGTTCCCTTATACCTGGAAATTCCTCTGGTCGCCGCTGATGGACCGTTACCATTTCGGCCTGCTCGGACGGCGTCGAGGATGGATGGCAGTGACACAGATTGCCCTGTTTCTTGCGGTCGGTTTTCTTGGCATGCTCGACCCTCGGACGCAATTGCCGACAGTCGCCTTCGTTGCCTCGCTCATCGCCTTTCTGTCGGCCAGCCAGGACATCGTTATCGACGCCTACCGGCGCGAACTGCTGCCAGACAATGAGCAGGGACTGGGCAGTGCGATTCATGTAAACGCCTACCGGGTTGCAGGGATGGTGCCCGGCGCGCTTTCCCTGATTCTGGCGGACTCGATGAACTGGCCGACTGTGTTCTGGATTACCGGGGCGTTCATGCTGCCCGGCCTGGCCTGCACCTTGCTCATCAAGGAACCGGCCATCTACGGAGCGCCGCCTGCAACCATGAGGCAGGCGGTCGTGCTGCCTTTTTCCGAGTTCATCGTGCGAGACGGATGGAAGAATGCGCTCATCGTGCTCGCATTCATCTTTCTCTACAAGCTGGGCGATAGCCTGGCGACTGCACTCGCGACCAAATTCTACCTGGACCTCGGCTTTTCCATGACCCAGATCGGCGCCGTGGCAAAAACGACCGGATTCTGGGCCAGTATCATCGGGGGGATGCTGGGCGGCGTATGGATGATCCGCCTTGGCATCAACCGTGCATTGTGGATCTTCGGCGTTGTACAGGCCGTGGCTATCCTTGGTTTTTCATGGCTGGCGATGAATGGCGCCGACATGTGGCTGCTGGCCCTCGTGATCGGTTTCGAAGCCTTTGGCGTCGGCTTGGGAACCGCCGCCTTCGTCGCCTATATCGCACGAACGACCGACCCGCGCTACACGGCCACGCAGTACGCTCTTTTCACCAGCCTAGCCGCCGTGCCACGTACCTTCATCAACGCATCCGCCGGATTTATCGTAGATCAAACCGGGTGGTTTATGTTCTTCAATCTGTGCTTTCTCCTAGCTGCGCCGGGTATGCTTATGCTGCCCAAGATCGCTCCATGGAGAGAAAAATGCGCCGATTCTTCAGATGGGTCCTGATTGCCAGGCTGCTGACTGTCCTTTCTTTCATTTCCGTCTCGCACGCCCAGCAAGCAAAGCAGCAGGAACCAAACGGCATCGAGGTCGGCAAGCAGTCTCCGCTACGCTATCTGGTGCCGGAAGAAGCGCTTGAACAGGAAGCAGAAAAGCAATACTCGGCCATGAAGGCGGAAGCCCAGAAGCAGCACGTCCTGGTTCCGGCCGGCGATCTACAAGTCGTCCGTCTGCGCGCTATCGCCAACCGGATAATCCCCCATACTGCCCGTTGGAACGAACGGGCGTCAAAATGGAACTGGGAAATCAACCTGTTCTCTTCCAAGCAGGTCAATGCGTTCTGTATGCCCGGCGGGAAAATAGCCTTCTTTTCAGGTATTTTGACGTCACTCCAATTGACCGATGACGAAGTCGCGATCGTAATGGGTCACGAAATAGCGCATGCCCTGAGGGAACACAGCCGGGAGCAAGCTGCGAAGGACTCGCTGCTGAACCTCGGGACCCGGCTTGGAGCATCCATCTTCAATCTCGGCGACATTGGCTAGGCACTACTTTCCGGGGGATCGCAATTGGCCATGATGAAGTTTTCCCGTGCGGACGAGACGGAAGCCGACATTGTCGGGCTCGACATCGTCGCACGTGCCGGATACGATCCGCGCGCAGGCATCGCTCTCTGGCAAAAAATGAACATGCTCAGCAAGAGCGCCCCCCCGAATGGCTGTCCACCCATCCACCCGGAAGCGATCGCCTGGTCGAAATCAGGAAGCACATGCAGCAGGTCCTTCCGCTTTATGCCGAAGCGAAAAATACACGGGTCGACGCGCTGCCTCCCTATCACAGCAATGTGAAAGGACTGGAAACGATCCCCTGAATACCAGCCTTGCAATACTTTTGCGAAAAGATATCGCCTCAGCATTTCCCGAAAGGTATCATGCTGTCTTGAAAGCGGGAAAGGCCCCGCCATTGTCTCGGCCGAGCGGATAATATCCCGCCCCGAGCCTATCTGATCTTTGAGGAGCAAGCATGACGCAACAGTTTTTGGAAATGCCGGACAAGAATGGCTATTTTGGCGAATACGGCGGGCAGATCGTCCCCCCCGACCTGAAGGCCATCATGGATCAAATCGACCATGCCTATGAAGAAGTCCGCCAGACGAAAGAGTTTCAGGAAGAACTGCAGGATCTGTATACCCATTACGTAGGCCGTCCGAGCCCGCTGTACTTTGCCAAAAGGCTGACTGCACGCCAGGGCGGAGCACGCATATTCCTGAAACGGGAGGATTTGAATCACACTGGCGCGCACAAAATCAACCATTGCCTAGGTCAGGCACTGCTGGCCAAATACATGGGAAAGACCAAGGTTCTCGCGGAAACGGGTGCGGGCCAGCACGGCGTTGCGCTGGCCACTGCGTGCGCACTGGTCGGCATCCCATGCGAAATCCACATGGGTGAAGTCGACATCCATAAGGAACATCCGAATGTGACCAAGATGAAGATTCTTGGCTGCAAACTCGTGCCCGTGTCACGCGGCACCAAGACTCTCAAGGACGCGGTTGACAGCGCCTTCGAGGAATACATGAAAGATCCCGTCAATTTCCTGTATGCGATCGGTTCGGTGGTTGGCCCGCATCCTTTCCCGAAGATGGTACGCGATTTCCAGAGCATCATCGGCCATGAAGCCCGCGAGCAATTCCTGAAGCGCGAAGGAAAACTGCCCGATGTCGTGACAGCTTGCGTCGGTGGAGGCTCGAATGCGATGGGCATCTTTACGGAATTTCTTCCCGATGACGGTGTCAAGCTGGTCGGCATCGAACCGGCGGGCAAAGGGCTGGACACGCCCGATCACGCCGCCACCCTGACCAAGGGAACAAAAGGTGCCATTCACGGCTTCAAGTGCTATTCTCTGCAAGATGAAAAGGGAGAGCCCCTGCCCGTGTATTCGATTGCGTCGGGGCTCGATTATCCCGGCGTTGGTCCGCAACACTGCTATCTGAAGGATATCGGACGTGTTCACTACGAATCGATCACCGACAAGGAGTGCCTTGACGCCTTTCTGACGCTGTCGCGTACCGAAGGCATCCTTCCCGCTCTGGAAAGCTCGCATGCCGTTGCGTATGCGATGAAAGTCGCCAAGGATCTCGGACCGGACAAGACCATTCTGGTCAATCTATCGGGACGTGGCGACAAGGACGCTGACTTCGTTGCGAATTACCTTTCGCTGTAATCCGAATCCGGCGTGTGCACAGCACGCGCCCGCCGCCTCCGGCGAAAAGATAACGTATCCGTCAGCTAGATGCCGAACGGATACGTTTCCGCCACCTCTCCCATATCCCAGTTGGTTGTCCGTTCAAGCGGCTCAAGCGCTCTGGTTTCGTCGATATGGATCACTGCATCGAATTGTTGGGACAGGCTGGCATGGAAGTAGTGGCTTTGTCTTTCCGTTTCCGGACGGTAGATCACCCCGATGGCGCGCTCCAGCCTGGGCTGGGCCAAAACGTCGGCCAGCTCGGCATTTTCCCGCATCAGCAGCATGAATGCAGGGATATCCACCTGGTGAAACATATCCTCAATGCTCCCTCCCATCCCAGGCCGGACGCGCCGCCTTTCCGCCGGCTCATCCCAATCGGCCGCCGCGGTAACTGTCCCGTGATGCGTCGTGAAGCCGACCAGATACGCATCATTTCCGTATTTTTCCCGAGTCAATTGCCCGACGTTCCACTCGCCCTGCCGTCCGATCTCGGTCGCGCGTGCATCCCCGATGTGCGAGTTATGTTCCCAAACCACAACCTTTGACGGCTTGTCCGGCCTGGACAGGTGGGAAACAAGCGCATCCAGGGTTTCAGACATGTGGCTGTCCCGCAGATTCCATGACGACACCCGTCCTCGGAACATGGTCCGGTAATACTCTTCCGCATTTCTGACGAGAATGGCATTGCGATGCGCATAGAAAAATTCGTCATCATCCCTATCCTCGTCATTTGGGCTGCCGAAAGCGTGCATCTGCATATCGCGCAGTTGTTCCGTCACTGCGTCTTCGCAGGATGAGGACATGCCGAATGCCGCAGCATACCCGTAGCGCTGACTGTCTTCGTGATAATGATCGAAACATGCATAGCGAGCCCTGGCACGCTTGGCTGCCTCCGGATCATGCTCCCGCAGATACCGGAGCACAGCTTCGATGGATGTGAAAAGGCTGTACAGATCCAATCCGTAAAACCCCGCCTTGACCGAAGCTTCGGACAAAGACTCGTTATGCGCCCGCAACCAGTCGATGAACCGCACCACTTCGGTATTGCGCCACATCCACGTTGGAAAGCGCGCGAAGCCGGACAGTGCCTGCACGCTGCCGGCATCGTGGCCGCGGTTGCGCACATACCGGTTGACCCGGTAGGCATCGGGCCAGTCCGCTTCCACCGCAACGCCTGAAAATCCTTTCTCGGCAATCAGGCGTTGCGTGATGCGCGCCCGTTCCTGATAAAACTCGTGCGTTCCATGGCTGGCTTCGCCGATGAGGACAATGCGTGCATCGCCGATATCGTTCAACAGTGCGTCGTAATCCCCGGAAGTGTCCTTCACCAGATGGATATTCGCTGCAACCGCAGCCTTGACTCTTGCATTGTTAACGTTTGGCATGACATGTTCTCCCGTTCAGGGCAAACCGATGCATTCCGGACACGTCGTCAGTACGGTCCCGGTTGGCCGACGCTGCCCGATGTACCTGCGCCATCAACCCATCTGCCACCAACATAATCATGCCTCAGTTGAAGCAAATGCTGGACGAACCAGTCCCTGGCAATCTCGGCTACCGCCTCAAGCTTGCCCGGTTCCTCGAACAAATGCGTTGCTCCTGGGATAATGTCCATCCGCCGTTCGCAGTGGAGCTCGGCAAGCGCGCTCCTGTTCAGCTCAATCACGACATCATCGGATCCCCCAACGATAAGGAGGGTTGGCGATACGACTTTTTCGAGCATTTGCCGACCTGCCAGATCGGGGCGACCGCCCCGCGAGACGACAGCGGCTATCTCAGCACCGCGTGCAGCCGCGACCTGCAGCGCCGCAGCTGCGCCGGTGCTGGCCCCGAACAACCCTATCCTTGCGTTGCCTGTTTCATCATGATGCCGAATCCAGTTGATCGCATCATTGAGCCGTTTGGCAAGCAACTGGATATCGAAACGGTGTTGATAATCCTGATCCTCTTTTGCGGTCAAAAGATCCATCAGAAGTGTTCCAAGGCCGGCCTTTCGCAGTACGCCGGCGACGAAATTGTTTCTCGGACTGAGCCTGCTGCTGCCGCTCCCATGCGCGAACAATACAATTCCTTCAGGGTTCTCTGGGATATCCAGCATGCCTTCCACGTGAATCGGACCGGATTCGAGACGAATGAGCTGTTTCATCGGAGGTCTCCTTTCTACTGTATGCCCGCTCCCTGCTGTTTACATGATGCAGAGAGAAGGATCCCAATCCATTAGGCGACTTATCGGATGTGTCGTTGCTTCGATTTCAGAAATGCTTGACTGAGGTCAAATTGGCCGCGTCATCTTCCGCTGCCGTTCGCTGCCAAATGACCTTTATTTTGCGGAATCGGGAAAAACGTCGGCTACCGATACGATCTGTCCCGCTGAATTGCTGTCATAACCCGGCATGTCGTCCAGTAGCTGACGCCAGCGGTTGCTCTTGAGCAGATCAAGAAGCTTTTGAATGGGCGGTTCTTTCAGGGTATCGTTGAAGCAGGCGAAATAGTATTGCTCCCACATCAGCGGAATGAAATCCAGTCCGAATTGTGACGCCGCAGCATGAATCCCAAACCCGGCATCGGCCTGTCTGCATGCAACCGCAGCAGCAACGGCAAGGTGAGTCGTCTCGATCTGATCGAAACCGTTGACAAGCGAACTGTCTATTCCTTCCTGCAACAACAATTGCTCGACCAGCAGTCTCGTGCCGGACCCTTTCTCACGGTTGATAAAACGAACATCTCCGCGTTTCAGGTCTTTTATGCCTTGTATGTGCTTCGGATTCGCGGAACTGATTATCAGTCCTTGCTGGCGCCCAAGGAAACGTATCAGGCTGTACTTTCCCGGCTTCAATAATTTCCGAAAGGTTTTCTGGCTCAATGTTCCTTCGGAATGCTCATTGCTTATGTGAAACCCGGCAAGCATGCACTCGCCTCTTGAAAGCGCACCCAATGAGGTGAGGCTTCCCTGAAAATGCAGATTCAGGTTCAGACCTTCACCAGCCAGGAAATCCTTCAGCCGGTTCAAGGCAAGATCATGGCTCGCGCTGAGGGAAACTACGTGCACGTTCTCATCGAACGCAAGCGCAAACTCGTGCTCCATCTCGCTGACCAGGTTATCGATCTGGGGAAGCACCCTCGCCTTGGCGCGCTGCTCGGCGAACAAGAGTTTTTCTCCGAAGGATGTCAGCCGGGCGCGCTCGCCTTTTTTCCAGACGATCAACTCGGAGCCGAGCACCTCTTCCCATTTTTTCAGCGATCCCCATACATGGCGGTATGAAAAACCGGTCTGCTGGGCCGTTTTCGATATGGAGCCGGTCCGATGAATTGCCCACAGCAATTCAAACAGGGGATTGGTGAGTTGGGTCTTTTTGTTGGGCTTGTCCGCGAAGGTATAATCAAGCTTGATGTGCAACATATGAACAACGCTTCATATATGAAAGTTATAAGCTAAAACATAATATAGCACTATCAATTATTTGGAAGAAAGAATTCTCTATTTTCCCTAGGAAGAATTGGTCCCCATGAAAAAAATAAAACTCGCACTGATCCTTTTACTGATGGCAGCCATGCCCGCCTTTGCGCAAGGCATCATCAAGCTGTCGACCACCACCAGCACGGAGAATTCAGGGCTGTTGAATTTTCTGTTGCCAGCCTTCGAAGCCAAGACAGGCTACAAGGTACATGTCATTTCGGTCGGTACCGGAAAAGCACTGGAACTCGCCAAGAATGGCGACGTGGATGTGACGCTGGTTCATGCGCGAGCAGCGGAAAATAAATTCGTCGCCCAAGGATACGGCGTCAATCGGCGCGATGTCATGTATAACGACTTCATCATTGTCGGGCCTCAAAACGATCCGGCTGGTGTCGCAGGAAGCCGAAATGTCATCGACGCCATGAGAAAAATTGCGCAAAGCGGCGTCCGCTTTATTTCGCGCGGCGACAATTCGGGCACCGACCTGATGGAGAAGAAATACTGGAAGGATGCGGGCATCATGCCTGCGGGAAGCGCATACGTCTCGGCAGGGCTCGGCATGGGCGAGGTCCTGAACATGGCTGCACAAATGGATGCGTACACGCTGACCGACCGGGCTACCTACGGCGCCTATCGCGCCAAAACCGGACTGGCGGTACTGGTACAAGGCGATCCGAAAATGTTCAACCCGTATGGGATCATCGCCGTCAACCCCGCCAGATATCCCGATATCAACTACAAGGGAGCAATGCAGCTGATCAATTGGATCACATCCAAGGAAGGTCAGCAAAAAATCGCCGAATTCAAGGTTGGCGGGGAACAACTCTTCTTCCCGTCCGCAAAGAAACATAAGCGATAAGACGGAAGCGGTCATCACCGCCTGTTCCCGTCTTATCGTGGCAGGCCGGCCTGGCAGCCGGCCTTTTTCTTTTTTTCTGCGCCGCCCCCAGCGGCCAGCAAGCCGTCAGCTTAGTGTTCTTCCGCTATGAGCGCTTGCTCCAGTGCATGCTCCACCAGTCCGGCCAGTATCGCCAGCCCTTTCTCGGCCTGTTCTTCGGTCGCATGACTGAAGTTAAGTCGGAACGCGCCGCACGATTCTGTCTTTTCCGGATAGAAAGATTCTCCTGGCATGAACGCCACTCCCCGTCCGATCGCTTCCGGCAACAATTTGCGCGTGTCGATCTTGCGCGCCAGTTCAATCCAGAAAAACAGCCCGCCGGGCGGCACTTGCCAGCGCGCACAAGCGGAAAAATGCCTGTCCAGGCTTTGCGCGAAAAAGTCGCGTTTCTTCTTGTATATTTCAACGATATCCGCAATCCGTTGATGGCGGTCGTGATCCTGAAGCTGTTCCTGTACATACCACTGGCTGACCCGGCTGCTGTGCAAGTCCGCCGCCTGCTTGAGCCGGACCAGATACGGCATCAGATCGGGCGAGGCAACGAGATAGCCCAATCGCAGACCAGGGGCCAGGCTCTTGGAAAACGAACCCTGATAGACCCATGATGCCCGCTTCATGCTTGCACAAACGGGCGTGCGGTCGCACTTATCGTAGGCAATGTCACGATAAGGGTCATCCTCAAAGAGAGGCACGTTCAATTCGTCGCAGGCAGTAGCGAGGACAGTACGTTCAGCCGTATCGTAGCAACGCCCGGTCGGATTCTGGAATGTCGGAATGGCATAAGCAAAAGCCGGCCGCGCCGCCTCTCCCATGCCGGCCTGGTGCATTCCGGGATCGAGGCGGGTAAAGCGTGCGCCAAAAAAACGGAACACTTGGAGCGCCGCCAGATAGGTTGGCGCTTCCAGTGCGACCGGCGTGCCTGGATCGATGAACAGCTTGGCAACCAGATCGATCCCTTGCTGCGAGCCTGAAAGAACCAGCACCTGCTCGGGAGAGCATGCCAGGCCCTGTTCATTCAGATTTTCAGCGATGAGTTTTCGCAGTACCGGGTCTCCTTCGGATGCGCCATATTGCAACGACTTTACAGGCACTGTGGCCAGATTCATCCGTGGGAACGTTTCCGGAGCTGGCAACCCACCGGCAAAGGAAATCATGCCCGGCTTCTCGATAACGGACAGGATCTCACGTATGGGAGATGGTTCCAGCCCGGACAACCGGCTGGAAAATCGATTCTTATAGCTTTGATCAGACATAACAAAGTCAAGTTGGTTGACCTATAGACAGCTTAGGACAAACTAACTACTATGTCAACATGGTTGACCAAAACATTCCGGGCGAATTCCAGGCATCGATCGAAGTCTTTTACTTCGCCTATCGCGCCTTTACGTCGAGTCCCGACCGCATTCTGGATAATCGCGGCCTTGGACGTGTGCATCATCGCATTCTCTATTTCGTCGGAAGGAACCCATCCATCGCAGTCAACGAATTGCTGAGCACGCTCAAGGTCTCGAAACAGGCGTTGAATGCGCCCCTGCGTCAACTGATCGAAATGAATCTTGTCTCCGTCGCGGTTGCGTCGCATGACAGGCGTGTGAAACAGCTTTCGCTGACAAAGGAAGGAACACAACTGGAAGCGCAACTGACGGCTACCCAAGTCAGGCATCTCGCCGAGGCATTCGCCAAGGCCGGGAAAGAAGCTGCTGATGGCTGGTTGAAGGTAATGCAAGAAATCGCAGACAAACCCTGATTCCGCTATCCTATAAAGGATCAGACTGCCCGCCCCGGCACGTCCCGTCCGCCATTCGCTTTATTAGATTGGCCTTCTCTGCTGCCGAATAATTGCTGAAGTGCCCTTCCTGCGCAGCGGCACGGCGTGCCTTGGTAATGGTCGTCTTGATCGTTCCCTGCGGCGCGGTAAGGGACGGAAGCCGCTCCGGGTCGTCATACAAGCATTCCGGGCACACTGGCTGCGCTGGGCCACGCACCAGCAGCTCGAATTGCGCGCCACAAGCGCAGCAACGGAAGTCATATATCGGCATCGTTCCCCCGATTGGTCAACATCCAGGACCGGAGGCACGGTCCAGCGCCAGCGCGAGCAATGCGCTCGTCTGGTCGGTTACCGCACGCACCACATTCCGGTCAAGCTTTCCAAGCCAGCGCGACGGGAGAGCGCTGGCCCCGCAACGTGCTCCGGCCAGCATTCCCAGCATCGCTCCATTCGTGTCGGCATCTTCACCACGATTCACCGCGAGCAGCATGGCTTCTTCGAAATCGCTGCTGCTGGTGAATGCATGCAACACGGTCTGAACCGTATCGACAACATAGCCGCTCGCGCGGCCCGGATAAGGCTGAAAGGCAAACTTCGGCCACATGCGAAGCCAGTCGGCAAGAAAACCGTCAATATCATGAGTATCGGCACCAGCCAGAACCTCGTGCAACAAGCGCCCGAGCCCGAGCACCGCCGCGTCGGAAAGTGGATGGTGATGCGTGATTCTGGCCTGTGCGATCGAAACCCGCTCGAACATCTCATCGTCTCCAAGCGTAGCGATCACAACCGGCAAGTTTCTCATCAGCGCGCCGTTGCCGCCGTCGCCCTCGTTTTCGGGGCCGTGAAGGCTGCCTTCGTGCTGGTAGCGCAAAATTCCACGCCTGCACGTATTTCCGCAGTCGACAGGCTTGCTGCGCCACCAGGCGACAAATGCATCTGCAATCAGTCTCGTGTCAAACAGCCTCCCGATATTTACCCCTTTCAGCAGTCCCTCTCCGAGAGCGAGACTCATCGTCGTATCATCCGTGACTTGTCCCGGCGCCAGTTTCAGCCAGCCCCCGCCAATGATGTTTCGATGAACGCCGCCTATACGGGCGAACTGATGTGCGATCTCGCGAGGTGTCATAAATTCGACGGTAGCCCCGAGCGCATCGCCAATGGCGAGCCCGAGGTAGGCTCCAAGTGCACGGTCGAGAAGACGCTGCGGTGATTCATGCGCAAAATCATGGCCCATACGCAACCTCCACATCATAGTCACCGCCGATTGCCAGGACTTCAGACTCCCCTTGCAGGGAATTTGTGTTGAGCAGGCCGGGGATCAGCAACAGCTTCCTCTTCGGCACCAGCACTTTCATCACCCAGTCCCCAAAGCATCCCGCCGTTTCGCGGTCAAGCGTGAATGACACCAGATTGTTGAGATTGACGGTGCAACGTCTCTCGCGCAACGACCCGGCGACCATCTGCTCCTCGAAATTCAAACTGCCGCGCCAGAGCATGACTTGCGGGCCGGCACCCAGAAGATCGAATCGCGCAATCATCCACTGGCAGAATTCGAAAAGCAGGTCGAGTTGTTGAAAAATACTGTTGTTGTGGAAACGGCTCGCCGATTTCTGCTCCAGGTAAGACGTCCAGACCGGAGAGGGGAAACGCGCCAGCGGGCCGCAATGAAAGCTGGGCACCAGTCCAAATCGGCTTTCGACCCAGCCTTTCAGCACCGCCCCCGACGGACTGTTCGAGTCGAGCCCCCATCCTTGCAGCAGCTTCAGGTAGCTTGAGCGCCAGCGTCGCCGCTCGGAAGAGCCTTCTTCCGAAGAAGCGGAACCGGATTTGGCGAGCCCAAACACGACACTCATGTAGTGTTCGAAGACTTCGCGCGCGTCGTCTGCATTCATACAGCGATCAAGCAGTGAAAACAGTCCACGGTTGCCTTCGCGTGCACCAGCGATATGCACCGATTGAGGGTGTGCATTGAACGCCGTGCTGCCAACCAATGCGGCCGGTATCCCCACCAGATTCGTGGTGTACCAGTGCGATGGATGCGGGTGGTCCTCGTCGATCATGACGATAAATCATGCAAATTTCATGCCATTTTTTGCATGGAGCCGTATCAGAAACGGAACGAAAGAACCTGTGGAATTGCTATCGGATACGTATCAGGCAGGCACGCCCCCATGGATTAGCCGGAATACCGAATGCTCAAACTTCGTCGATTTTGGTGCACGTGCCGACGCACAACATCAAGAACCGAAACCATATTCAATGGTCAGCGGAGCATGATCACTGAAGCGCGCCTCCTTGAAGATGGCAGCTGAGCGGGCAGTCGATGCCAAGCCAGACGTTGCCACCTGATAGTCGATACGCCATCCGACGTTGTTCGCCCATGCCTGTCCCCTATTACTCCACCAGGTATAGGCTTCGTCAGTCGCATCCGGGTGAAGCCGGCGGTAAACATCTACCCAGCCGATCTCATCCGTCACCCGCGTCATCCAGGCACGCTCTTCCGGCAGAAAACCTGAATTCTTCTGGTTGCTCCTCCAGTTCTTCAGGTCGATTTCCTTATGGGCAATGTTCCAGTCCCCGCAGACCACGATCTCGCGCCCGCTGTCTTTGAGCGAAGCCAGATGCGGCAGGAACACATCCATGAAGCGAAACTTGGACGCCTGGCGCTCCGGACCGGCCGAGCCGGACGGGCAATAGAGCGATATCACGCTGAGATTGCCGAAATCGCACCGCACGTACCGTCCTTCGCTATCGAACTCAGGACAGCCAAACCCGATCTGCGCCATGTCAGGCTTGACCTTGCTGTAGAGGCCGACTCCAGAATAGCCTTTTTTGGCGGCGTAATGGAAATGACCGTGGTAACCGGGTGGCGTAAGGAATTCGGGGACCATGTCGGCCTGCTGTGCCTTGAGTTCCTGGACACATACGAAATCGGCGGACTGGGACTGCATCCACTCGAAGAAGCCCTTCCTGGCCGCAGAGCGAATACCATTGAGATTGGCGGAAATGATTTTGAGCATGTTGCAAAAGAAGTCAACGAACTGATGGGATATTACTAAATTCGAGACAAAGGTGCTCGTTGCCATCCGGAAAAAGCGTGAAAGCGCTAAAATGCGCGGGTAGTTTTTCTTTAAACAGGTTGAGGCAAATCTTGAGCAACTTACGACAGGAATTTATCCAGTTTTCCGTTTCCACAGGCGTTCTCCGGTTCGGAGAATTCATCACCAAAGCAGGACGCAAATCCCCTTATTTCTTTAATGCAGGGCTATTCAACGACGGTTCGTCGCTGGGCCGTCTGGCCGATTTCTATGCGCAGACGCTGCTTGATTCCGGCGTCGAATTCGATATGCTGTTCGGTCCCGCCTATAAAGGCATCCCTCTCGTTTCTGCCGTCTCGATTGCACTCGCAAATCGCGGACGCAATGTGCCTTTCGCCTTTAACCGCAAAGAAGCAAAGGACCATGGTGAAGGCGGAACCATCGTCGGCGCCAGTCTGAAGGGGCGCGTGGTGATCGTCGATGACGTCATCTCTGCGGGAACCTCGGTCAATGAATCGGTCCAGATCATTCGCGCTGCAGGCGCTTCGCCGTGCGCAGTGCTGATTGCCCTCGACCGCATGGAGCGATCCGGAAAAGATGGTGAGCTGTCGCCACATTCCGCCGTTCAGGAAGTGATGAATACCTACGGCATGCCGGTCGTCTCCATCGGCAATTTGAATGACCTGCTCAGCTACCTGTCCGATGCGAACTCGAATCCCGAGCTTGCCCGCTACAAAGAGGCTGTCGCCGCCTATCGCAACCGCTATGGCGTAGCCTGAGAAACACTGCAAGGCGGTTTACCGCAATAGGCTTTGGTACACAGGAAAGAAAAAACCGGCAATCCCATGCGGGACTGCCGGTTTCAGGCTTGCAACGATCAGAAATTACGCTGAATTACTCTGCTGCTTTTGCCGGTGCTTTGCGATGCGTTTTCTTGGCTTTATGCGATTTGGCTGCCGATTTCTTGCTCTTCTTAGCTTTCTTGTGTTTCTTGACTGATTTCTTTTGAGCCTTCTTCGCTGCCGGTTTAGCGGGAGCAGATGCAGGAAGATTCGAATCCGAATATTGACCCGGTTGTACAGGTTGGGGAGCCTGTGCGAAAGCGGTGCCAGCGGCAAATGCCATGGCGACGAGTGCGGCGATCAGTTTTTTCATGTCCATTCCTCTAGGATTAACCGCAGAAAAGTTCTGCATGCTCCCTTAACGCACGGATGGCCATTCTGTTGACGCCAAATTGTTTCAAGATGTACGGCTATGCCCGCTATGCGTCAACGGTAATGTCTTCTCTGCGACAGACAGGACACGCGTCGTTCTTGCCGATGCGAATGGTGGTCCACTCCATCTTGAGTGCATCAAGCAGAAGCAGACGCCCCGACAGAGGTTCGCCGATACCGGCCAACAGCTTGAGCGCCTCCGTGGCCTGCATCGTCCCGATCATGCCAACCACGGGAGCGAATACGCCCATTCGCGAGCACACCACATCCTCAAAGCGCTGGTCGGCCGGGAACAGGCATGAATAGCATGGGGAATCGTCACGTCTGGCATCATATACGCTAACCTGCCCATCGAAACGGATGACCGCTCCCGATACCAAGGGAATTTTGTTGGCAACGCAGGCTCGATTGATGGCATGCCGGGTATCGAAGTTGTCGCTGCAGTCAAGCACGACATCGGCGCCCCTCACCAGCTCGTCCAGGCGATCGCCCTCGGCGCGTTCAGCCAGCGCGATGATGTTTACATCCGGATTGATCTGGGCCAGTGTCTGCTTTCCTGACGCCACTTTCTTCTGCCCCACTCGATCCGTCGTATGCAGTATCTGGCGCTGCAGGTTGGTCAGATCGACGGTATCGCCATCGACCAGCGTGATCGTACCGACGCCAGCCGAAGCCAGGTAGTAGGAAACCGGAGAACCAAGCCCGCCGGCTCCGATCACCAGCGCATGAGAGGAAAGAATTTTCTGCTGTCCCTCAATGCCGATTTCGTCCAGGAGAATATGGCGCGAATAGCGCAACAACTGCTGGTCATTCACTGCAATACTCCCTAGTTCCCATTCTTTTCGGACTTGTCCTTCTTATCGTCTTTCTTGTCGGCCTTCACATCCTTCTTGCCATTCTTGCGCTCCTCGATTTTCATCTTGGTCGTCTTGACGGGCAACCCCTTCAGATGATTAATCGCTTGCGCCAGTTGGAAGTCATCCTTGCCACCATATTCGAGCGGCTTGTATTTCTTGGCAGTCTGGAGAAGACGCTGCTCTTCCTCAGGGCTCATCTGACGATCTTTTTCCGGCCCTTCCTTGTCCGTTCCATTGGACAGGTGTTTGGCAAGATCCGCCTCGCGCAAGCGGAACCCGTTCAGACCGTCGCCATCCACCGTTTCCTGAACCATCAGGTCCGGAACAATGCCCCTGGCCTGGATCGAACGACCGCTTGGCGTGTAATACCTGGCAGTGGTCAGCTTGACCGCCGTATCGGCGGAAATCTGGCGAATGGTCTGCACCGAACCCTTTCCGAAACTCTGTGTTCCAAGAATGGTGGCGCGTTTATGATCCTGCAGGGCGCCGGCAACGATCTCGGAAGCTGAAGCCGACCCCGTATTGACGAGAACGACCATGGGCACTTTTTTGATCTGTTCAGGCAATTTCGCCAGAGGATCGCCGCCCAACTGGCGAACCGCATAATCCTGGCGGCGAGCGTAATAAGTCATCTTGGACTCCGCCAGTTGCCCGTTGGTGGAAACCACGACGA
>Ga0316613_10001576_pt1 | contig 15483 bp, 18 predicted proteins | sample OWC_soil_day10_C_2_FD_207647 | JGI IMG/M metagenome (GOLD analysis project Ga0316613, IMG submission 207647) | Wetland soil microbial communities from Old Woman Creek delta, Ohio, United States - OWC_soil_day10_CT_b | ecosystem: Environmental > Terrestrial > Soil > Wetlands | place: USA: Ohio...
GCATCCCGCTCGCGCCGCGCACGACCACGATCCGCGACATGCACGGCATGCAGTAGAGGCGATCGCCTTCGCGCAGCTCGCGCGTGGAGCGGATCACCACCTTGCAGACCGGGCAGATCACTTCATTGGGACCGAGCGCGTCGCCGGCGCCCTTCCAGCGGCGGTAGTAGCGCCGGTACTTGACCGGCACTTCCTCGAAACCGGCGTCGTCGAGCACGAAGCGCCGGCGCGGGGTCTCGTCCGCCTCTTCGTCCGCGCCGGACGCGACCGGCTTGCCGCTCATTCCGGGAAGCCCAGTCGCGCGACGGCCTGCAGGTAGTCGTGGCCGAGCGCCGGCCGCTCGCTCGCGGGCACTTCGAGCGAGCGCAGCGTCTCTTCGAAACATTCGAGCACCCAGTGGTCGAGTTCCTTCTTCACTTCGCCGAGGCGTGCGCGGGTTTGGGGAGCGCTGCGCAGCCGGCGTCCCAGTTCGTTCTCGCCGAAGCCGATGTGGCGGCGCTCGTCCTTGACGATCCCCCGCAACATCTCGGCCGTGATCGGATCGGCGCGCTGCGCGTGGGTCTGGAACACCGTGAACTCCATCGCCTCGAGGATCACGTTCTGCGCGAACAGCGCGGCCTCCCAGTCGCGGCCCGCGACCAGTTCGAGCAGGCGTCGCTTGAAGTGCAGCAGCGCCGGGCTCGCACGCTTCTCGATCTCCGCTTCGGGCTTGGCGACGCCGAGTTCGCGCAGCCGGTGCAGCAGCACTTCGAGGTGACGGCCCTCGTCGACCACCTGCGTCGCCAGGAACACCTTGGTGAGTCGGTTCGGTGCGAACCCGATCAGGCCGCTCGCGCCGTCGAGCGCGGCCGTCTCGCCGATGCAGTAGCTGCACAGCACGGTGACGAGTCTCTCTCGCTCGGACTCCGAGAGCGGTGCGGCTGCGACGCCGGGACGATGGCCGTAGCTCGTTCCGGCGAGGTAGCCCTGCACCGACTGGAACCAGAACTCGAAGGAATGCACCTCCTCGAGGAACGCGTCGTGCGAGAGGCCGTGCACCTCGAGCGACGTCACCGTCGCGTCGTCCGCACCCGCACTCACGGTCGCGCCGGTGTCTGGTATTCGATCCCGATGCGCCCGAGCCGGATCTTGAACTCCTTCAGCACCGTGTCCGCGAGCAGCCGCTCCATCTCATCGGGTTCGAGATTGCCGAGGTCGGCGCCGTGCCACTTGGCCTTCGGCGCGCCGTATCCCCCGACGCTCTCGCGCAGCGTGCGCAGTTCCTCGCGCGGGGGCTGGTTGCGGAACGAGTCGGCGAAGGTCGCCAGCATCCAGTACGACATGTCGCGCTGCATGCGCTCGATCTCCGGCTTGCGCCCGGGATTCTCGCGGATCAGCGAGCCGATGCGGTTCTCGCCGAAGCCGACGTGGCGCCGCTCGTCGGCGATCGTTCCCGAGAGGGTGTGGGCGAACTTCGGATTCACGCCTTCGTTGCCCGCGTACATCATCTCGAACACGGTGAACGCCATGCCCTCGAGCACGATGTTCTGGCCGACGACGCCCGCGACGAAATCCTTCTTGTCCACCTTCTCGAGCAGGATCTCGGCGAACTTCACCAGGTTCGGGTTGGCGCGCTGCCCGATCACATCCTCGAGTTCGGCCTTCCTGACCCCGAGGTCGTAGAGGCGCTGCGTGAAGACTTCGACGTGACGCGCCTCGTCTAGGGTCTGGGTCGCGAGGTAGCGCTTGCTCGCCTCGTCGGGTGCGGCGTTGATCAGGCCCGAGGAGGCGGCCAGTGCGCAGCGCTCGCCGACCACGAGTTGCACCGTCACGCCGATCGCCTGCTCGCGGATCGTCGCGTCGGTGACGAGCAGATCGGGCTCCTTCTCGCCCGGGAGATGTCCGTACTCGCTCCCGCCCAGATAGCCCTGCGGGCACGATTCGAGCCAGTGCTGGATCGAATACATCGACAGGAAATCAGCCATCGGATCCTCCGACTTGGGGATTCAAATTGAGCGCCGGTCCGCGTCCGCTCGCGGATGCAGAAGCTGTGCCCCGCGAGGCGCAGGCCCGCGCGCCCGGCACGGTATCGCGTGTTGCGCTTCGCCACGAGCGGCGGTGACATCCGGAAATTCCGTGCGACCGCCCGCCTCGCCTGGTCGACCCGACCTCGCCCGTCGCGGCGCAGCTACCATGCGGCGCCGTTCCACCTGGAGCCAGTCGACCGTGCACTTCGCCCTGCAACTCCCGACCGATCGCGTCGTCGAGGGCGCCGAGTTCGTCGGCCCGGTGGCGATCGCCGAGATGGCGCGTGCCGCAGGGGTCGCCGGCTTCGACGCGGTCTCGGTCACCGATCACCCGTTTCCGCCGGCGCGCGATCCGCGCCGGTCGCGTCGCGAATGGTGCGAGCGCGTCGCCGCGTTTGGCAAACGAGTGTAAGAGGAGGGAACCCGTGAGCATCACGATCGAGCGCCTGTCGATTCCCGTCGGCAGCAGCCGGATGCCCGTCTACCTGGCCGGGCCGACCGCGAAGCCCTCTGGAACCGGTCAGGACGCGGGCCGCCATCCCGCGGTGATCGTCTGGATGGAGATCTTCGGCGTGAACTCGCACATCCGCGACGTCGCGGGGCGACTCGCGAAGGAAGGCTACGTCGCGCTCGCGCCGAACTTCTTCCACCGCACGGCGCCGAACATCGAGGTCGGTTACGACGAAAAGGGCATGGCGGCCGGGATGAAAGAGCTGGGCGCGTTGCGCGCCGACCAGATGATCGCCGACGCGCAGGCCGCCGTCGCGTTCCTGCGCGAGCGCCCCGAGGTGCGCGGCGACCGCATCGGCTGCATCGGCTTCTGCATCGGTGGGCACATGGCCTATCTCACCGCGGCCGAGACGGACGTCGTCGCGGCGGTCAGCTTCTACGGCGGAGGCATCGCGGCCGAGCAGGGCCCCGGTGGCCAGCCGTCGCCGATCCAGCGCACCCACAAGATCCGTGGCCACATCCTGTGTCTCTTCGGCGGCAAGGACACGATGATCCCGAGTTCGCAGGTGGAGCAGATCCGCGCCGCACTGCGCGAACACAGCGTGGAGCACGAGGTCATCGTCTACCCCGCCGCCGATCACGGCTTCTTCTGCGACCAGCGCGCCACCTACCACGAGCCGTCGGCAAAGGACGCCTGGGAGCGAGCCAAGCAGCTCTTCGCGAAGGAGCTGAAGCAATAGCGTGACTTGGGGACGTTCCTGCTCGTGTTGACTTTGTTGCCTTCAGGAACGTCCCCAAGTCAACAGGAAGCGCGCGAAGGCGTCGAGCACCGGCAGCACGTCGTCGCGCGGCGCCGAGGGCAGCCGCAGTACCGCTTCGGTGACGCCCGCGGCGGCGAAGTAGTCGAGTTTCTCGCGGCTGGGCAGTACGCCCATCGGAACGAGGTGCAGCGACGACGGGTCGCGGTTGCGCGCTTCGAATGCGGCGCGCAGGTCGGGCAGCGCCTCGCGCATGCCGGCGCCGCCGATCGGGATCCAGCCGTCGCCGAACTCGGCGATGTGCTCGAAGAGTATTGGTCCCGCGGCGCCGCCGATCAGCACCGGCGGGCGCGGCTGTTGCACAGGCTTCGGCCACTGCCAGCTCGCTTCGAAGTGCACGTGCTCGCCCGCGAACGTCGCCACCTCGTGCGCCCACAACGCTTCCATCGCGAGCATCACCTCGCGCACGCGCGCGCGGCGCCGCTTGGCGTCGATATCGTGGTCTTCCATTTCTTCGACGTTCCAGCCGTAGCCGACACCGACCACCGCGCGCCCGCCCGAGAGCCAGTCGAGTGTCGCCACCTGCTTGGCGAGCGCGATCGCGTCGTGCTGCGCCACCAGCGCGATGCCGGTGCCGAGCCGGATGCGCGAGGTCACCGCCGCGGCGGCGCCGAGCGCGACCCACGGATCGAGCGTGCGCTTGTATTCCTCGGCGAGCACCACTTCGCCGGTGGGCGGCGGCGTGCGGCGGCTCACCGGGATGTGCGTGTGCTCGGGGACGTACAAAGAATGGAAGCCACGCGCCTCGGCCTCGCGCGCGACCTCGACGGGACTCATCGAGCGATCGGTCGCGAAGATCGTGACGCCGAGCTTCATCGCGCTGCTCCCGCTTCGGTCCCCCGCAAACGGAAACACGTTACCGTTCGCCTCGAACCCGCGCCGTCGCGACGAGACGAGCGGCCTGCAACCCGCCGGCCTCATTTCCGGCCGTCCCTGTCCACTTCGAAGTCGGGCGGGAGAACGTGCGCGTCGTCACGCCCTTCGATCCGCTCGGCTGGACCGCGCACTGTCGCCGCGAACGCGCGGGTCGTTCCGCCATCCGGCGGCGCCTCAGAGGTCGTCGGCCCCCTGCGTCTCCTCGAAGGCGTCGGCCGCGTTCGCGGCGCGCAGCAGGGTGAGCAGGACGGCCGCGGCGTCGACGTCCGCGAGCTTCAGCGGCACGACGAGGGCGATGTGCTCGTCGCCGTCGATCGACACCAGCGCGAGCGCGCCCGCCGAGAGCTGCGCGTTGCGGTGTAGCAGCGCCCGCGCGGCCTCGGGCGCGAGTTCGCGACCCTTCGGGATGCGCGCGGCCGGCGCGATCAGGCGCAGCGTCTCGCCGTCGGAAGAGATTTCGTGCGTGAGCCATACGCCGTGCGAGCGACCCGGCACCGTCGCCATCTCGACGCGCAACGAGGCGAGGCCCACCGCCTCGACCTCGCGTACCACGCTGGTGCCGCCGTCCGCTTCGTCACGCAGCAGGGTTCGGAGATCGTCGAAGGTCATCGGGGGCCCCGCGTTGGGAAGTCATGGGCGGATCGGCGTCGGGAGGAGGCGACTTGAGATCCTGACGCGAGCTTCAGCGCATCCAGCCGGGCGGGACGCTGCTGCGCCGCGCCTGTTCCTCGAAGCCGTCCACTTCGCGGCGCGCAGCTTCGAGGTCGCGGCGCGCGTCGTCGCAGTTCTTGATCTCGACCCAGTACGGACCGTGGCGCCCGCGCGTCAGGTAGCCCGAGAACTCGCGGTACGGGGCGGGCGCTTCGCTCGCTTCGCAGGCGGAGAGCGCCGCCTCGGCCGCTTCCAGTGCGCGCTGCCGCGCGAGCGCCGCGTCGCGCCACTCCGCTTCGCTGCGCCCGCCGACCTGGGGTGTTGCACGCTCGGGAAACGATGTTGCGCGAGGAGGCGCCTGCTCCTGGCGCGGTGTCGGCGGAGCGGACGGGTGCACGTTCAGCGTTCCGCCCGCCGCGGCGCACGGCGCCAGCGCGAGAAACACGAAGAGATGGCGCGCGCGGGACACGCGACGGGATCGGAGCGGCGCGGCGCGCGCTTGAGAGATCAGCCGCCCGCTCGCGCCTCGGGCCTCGGCGGCTCGTGGACTGGGATTGTGCCCGGAGGGCCGGGCCCTGCCCGCGATCCCGGCGAAGTCCAGCAAGAGGGCGTCGACCGCGTGCAGCGCCGACGGGTGGCGCCGCGTGCAGTTATGCTTATGAGAGCAGGGCGGTGCAGGAGGATTGCGATGCGTTGGCGCGAGGGACGTCGCAGCGAGAACGTCGAGGACGTGCGCGGGGCCGGCGGAGGCTTCGGCCGCGGCGGGGGCGGGCTGCGCCTCGGCGGCGGTGGCTTGATCCTGTTGCTGGTCGGGGCGTGGCTGTTCGGCGCCGACCCGATGACGCTGCTCTCGATCCTCGTGGATGACGGCGCTGGCTCTTCGATCCAGGTCCCGGACGCATCGACCGAGGGCGGCGCGCCAGCGCCGGCCGGAAGCGATGAGGGCGCCCAGTTCGTCTCGGTGGTGCTCGCCGACACCGAAGACACCTGGACGGAGATCTTCCAGTCGGGCGGCGAGCGCTATCAGCCGCCCAAGCTCGTGTTGTTCACCGACACGGTGCGCTCCGCGTGCGGCATGGCGCAATCGGCGATGGGACCCTTCTACTGTCCCAGCGACCAGAAGGTCTACATCGACCTCGGCTTCTACCGCGAACTGCGCGAACGCTTCCGGGCGCCCGGTGATTTCGCGCAGGCCTACGTGATCGCGCACGAGATCGGGCACCACGTGCAGACGCTGCTCGGAACCTCGCAGCAGGTGCACGCGGCGCAGCAGCGCGCGTCGCAGCAGCAGTCCAACGCGCTCTCGGTGCAACTCGAACTGCAAGCGGATTGTTACGCCGGTGTCTGGGCGAACCACGCCAACCGCGCGCGCCAGATTCTCGAAGAGGGCGACGTCGAGGAAGGACTGAACGCCGCCTCCGCGATCGGCGACGACAACATCCAGCGCCAGACGCAGGGCAGCGTGGCGCCCGAGTCGTTCACCCACGGCTCCTCGCAGCAGCGCATCAGCTGGTTCCGCCGCGGCCTCGACTCCGGCTCGATGAAGAACTGCGACACCTTCGCCTCCGAACCCCAGTAGCCCCGCCACCAGCCCCGCTCGGCCACCTCCCACCCCTCTGCCCCTCCCACCCCCCTGACCCGTGTTCGGCGACCTGGCGTCCGCCAGGTCGCGGGATCATGAGTTGGCGCTATTGACTTCGCTCCGACATCCGAATAGAACTAGCGGTCGTTAGTTTTCAGACCGGAGCCTTCTTGCCCAGCGGACCCTCCACGGATGCAGAGCGCGACGCCCCGGCCCTGCGCCGCAAGGGCGAGCTCACGGCCGGGCGCATCCTCGACGCCGCGGAGGCGCTCTTCGCCGAGTACGGCTACGCCGGAACCACGTTGCGCGACGTCGCGACGCGCGTCGACCTGCGCATCCCCTCGCTCTACAACCACTTTGCCAGCAAGGAAGCGCTCTACGCGGCCGTGCTCGAGCGCGGCATCGGTCCGGTGCTCGAGATCCTCGGCGAGTTCAACGCCCAGGGGGCGTCGCGCGGCAATCCCGCCGCCGTGATCGAGCGCGTGATGCAGTTGTTGCAGCGCTACCCGAATCTGCCGCGCCTGGTGTTCCAGGAGGCGCTCGCGGGCGGACACCGCCTGACTCCGATGCTGCGCGAGCGGATCGCGCCGGTCTTCGGTCGCGCGAGCGAGATGGTCGTGGCCTCGCCCGGCGCGGGTCGCTGGACGGCCGAACAGGTTCCTCTGCTGGTGCTCGCCATGTACCACGTGCTGGTCGGCTACTTCGTGAGCGCCTCGCTGTTCGCCGACCTCAACGGCGGCGATCTGCTTTCCCCGCCGATGTTCGCGCAGCAGACCGCCCTGCTGCGCGAGATCGTCACGACGCTGTTTCCTGCCGATCCCATTGCGACACCGTGAGGAGTTTCCATGGATGTGAATGACGTGAACGTCGCCTTTCTCGATCCCGCCACTTGGGATGCGTCGGTGCACGAGCGGATGCGCTGGCTGCGCCGCAATGATCCCGTGCACTGGTCCGAGAAGGACGGCTGCTGGATCGTCTCCAAGTACGAGGACGTCGCGCACGTCTCCAAGGACCAGGGACTCTTCAGCTCCGCGCACGGCGTTCGGCTCGGCAACGCGCCGAGGATCGGGCTGATCGACGAAGGCGAGCCGCGCCACACCAAACTGCGAAGCCTGATAAACAAGGGCTTCTCGCCGCGCATGGTCAAGAAGCTCGAGGTCGCGTTTCGCGGCATCGTGAAGGAATCGCTCGACGCGATCGCCGCCAAGGGCCACTGCGATTTCGTCGAGGACGTCGCGGTCCCGCTTCCGCTCGCGGTGATCGCCGAGATGATCGGCATCCGCCGCGCCGACCGGCAGCGCTTTCACGAATGGTCGGACGCGATGATCCGCGGCGACGGCGCCAAAGATCCCGCGATCATCGCGAAGGCGGGGCAGGCATTCCTGGCGTACTCGGCCTACGTGACCGAGATCATCGAAGATCGCCGCCGCGAGCCGAAAGACGATCTCGTCAGCATCCTGGTCGGCGCCAACGACAGCGGGATCCTGGGAAGCTTCGATCCGGCGCTCGAAGGGCACGACGACGCCCAACTCGCGCTGGCCAACAACGAACTGATCATGTTGCTCGTGATCCTGCTCGTGGCGGGCAACGAGACCACGCGAAACGGCCTCTCGGGTGGCATGCAGCTGCTGGTCGAGAACCCGGGCGAGCGCCAGAAGCTGCTCGAACGGCCGGAGCTGCTGCCGTCCGCGGTCGAGGAGATGGTGCGTCTCGTCTCTCCGGTGCATTCGTTCGCGCGCACCGTCACGCGCGACACGACGCTCCGCGACAAGCAGCTCGCGGCCGGCCAGCGCGTGCTGATGCTCTATCCCTCGGCGAATCGCGACGAGGACGTCTACGAAGATCCGGACGCGTTCCGGATCGAACGCAATGCGCTGCATCTCGGCTTCGGCCTCGGCCCGCACTTCTGCCTCGGCGCAAACCTCGCGCGCATGGAGATGCGCGTGGCGTTCGAGGAAGTGCTGCGGCGTTTCCCGGACATGGAATACGCCGACGCGTCGGGCGCCGTCATCGTGCCCTCGGCGCTGGTACGCTCCTGCGTCCAGATGAACCTGCGCTTCACGCCGGAGCGCTGAGTGGCGCTGCGACTGCGAGTCAAAGGGATCCGTGGGTGGTCGATTGCGATCCCTTCTCGTTCGAGGTGATGGAAGACCCCGATCCGGTCCATGCGCGGCTGCGCGCCGAGGCGCCCGTCGATCACCTAGACAAATACGATGCCTGGACGCTCTCGCGTTTCGAAGACGTGTGGACGCAGTCCTCGTCCCCCGCGCTCCAGGCGGCGCAGGGCACGACGCCCGCGCAGGTGCTGCCCAACGGTACCGGCGACGTGATGGGCGCGTTCGCGCTGCGCGTCTCGGTGCACGGCGCGTGCACGGCCTTGCTGCGCGCCGATCCGAACGTGACCCCGAGGCGTTCCGCAAGGTGCTCCGCTACGACATGCCGACGCAGTTCCTGCGCCGCACCGTCGTTTCGGGGATCGAAGTCGGCGGCAAGAAATTCGCGCCGGGGCAGGACGTGCTCTTCCTCTCCGCGTCGGGGAACCGCGACGATCGCGAGTTCGCGAATCCCAACACTTTCGACGTGCGCCTCATGCCGGACTGAAAAGTCGACTGGCCGCAGAGCGAACGCCTGCGCACCGAGTTCGTGCATGGCTTCGCGAAGCTGGTGGTGGAGTTCAAGCCGAGCTGAGCCCGGATTTTCTCGCCGCACGTGCGACTTCGCCTGTAGAATCGCCGAGCGCGGAGGGATCGATGCCGCGGTTCGAAGACTCGAAGCTCCGGCCGCGCCGCGGCGTCGTCGCGGCGCTCGCGTTCGCTCTTTCGATGCAGGCCTCCGCTGCCTCCGCGCAGGGCGCCGCCGTGCCCGTCGCGTTCTCGTTCAGCGCGCCGACTTACGCGGCCGCTCCTGCCGGGGATGCGCGACTCTTCATCGTCGAGCGCGCGGGGGTGATCCGCGTGCTCCAGGATGGCGCCGCCCTGGGCACGCCGTTCCTCGACATCAGCGACCGCGTGGCGATCCCGCCGTTCTCGGAAGCCGGCCTGCTCGGACTCGTCTTCGCCCCCGACTACACGCAGAGCGGTGTCTTCTTCCTCTACTACACCGGCGACGGCGATCCCTCGGCAGGTTTCACGCTCGAGAGTCGCGTTTCGCGCTTCACGGCGAGCGGGGACCCCGCCACGTCGAACGTCGCCGATCCGCAGGAGACGATCCTGTTCCGCGTCGAGCAGCCCGCCTTCAATCACAACGGGGGCACGCTCGCGATCCGCGACGGCTGGCTCTACCTCGGCCTCGGCGATGGTGGCGGCGCCGGCGACCCCGAGGAACGCGCGCAGAACGACGCGTCGCCTCTTGGCAAGATGCTGCGCTTCGATCTCTCGCAGCAGGCGCTGCCCTGGACGCCCGAGACCTGGGCGAAGGGCTTGCGCAACCCATTCCGCTTCAGCTTCGACCGCTCGACCGGGGACCTCTACATCGGCGACGTCGGCCAGTCGGCGATCGAGGAGATCGACGCCGAGCGCGCCGACACTCCGGGCGGTCGCAACTACGGCTGGGACGTGATGGAGGGCAGTCGCTGCTTCCCCGACGGCGGCCCCGATCCAGGCGAGCCCGAATGCAACGACGCCTCGCTGGTGCTGCCAATCCACGAGTACGCCCACGACGGCGGAACCTGCTCCGTCACAGGCGGTGCGGTCTACCGGGGCAGCGCCTCGCCGTCGTTGCGCGGTCTCTACTTCTTCTCGGACTTCTGCTCGGCGCGCATCTGGACGTTGCGCTGGAACCGCGCGACGGGGATCGCCGAAGATGTGAGCGACCGCACCGGCGAGTTCCCGACCGGCGCCGCAGCGATCTCGCAACCGGTGGCGATCACGGAAGACGGGGCAGGCGAGCTGGTCCTGGTGAGCCTGAGCGGCAGCGTGTACCGGCTGATACCCGAGCCCGGCACGACGTTGTTGGGCGGCGTGGCCCTCAGCGTGCTCGCCGGCTTCGCGCGCCGCGCACGCTGAGGCCGATCAGCAGCGCGAGCGCCGTTCTCTGCAGCAACGCGGCGCTCACCTCGGGCGCCAGCTCGACGGCGCCCGCGGTGCAGGCGCCCAGCGGGCGGACGGCGCCGCGCTGATCCTTCTCGGGACAGCTCGCGCCGACTGCGATCGCCGGAGAGTCGGCGGCGGGCCGCATCGTGAGCGTCGGGCCGCCGTTGTGCTGGAGCGCGCCGAGCTCCGCATCCGTCACGGTGATCGACGCGCTGCACAGTGCGTCCGGCACATCCGAGCCGCCGCCCGCCCGCGCGACGGGCCACTGCAAGTTGCCGCCGCCTTCGAGAAAGGTCGTGAGGCACGAGATCGGGTTCCAGGCGTTCCCGGCGACGCTGTCCGCGACGATCGTGTTGCGCAGCACCACCTGCGCACCGCCCGTGGTGGCGCCGGCGAAGGCGACGGCGCCCGGCGCCGCGTTGCGCGCGATCGTCGCATTGCGGATCTCGCCGGTGACGCCGCTCGAGATCGCGATCCCGCCCGCGAGACTCGCGAGCGCCGTGTTCTCCGCGAGCGTCACGTTCGTCATCTGGAGCGTCGTGCCGCCCGGACCGACGAAGACGCCTCCCGCCGAGCGCGCCTCGTTCCAGGCGATCGTCGTGTCGTTCATGTCGATCTGCACGCCCTGCAGGTACAACCCGCCCGCCATGCTGGGCGACTGATCCGGAATCGTGTTGCCGAGCACGCTGCTGCGGTCGATCGCCATCGCGCCGACGCCGTCGTTCGAGACGCGGAAGAGGCCACCGCCGTAGGCGTTGGCGCCGTTGTCCGTGAGCCGCACGCCGCACAGCGAGACGGTCTGGCCGACGCCGTCGATGTAGACGCCGCCGCCGTTGCCGCCGTTGCCCGGGTTGCCGCCGCTTCCCGTCGCCGCGTTCCCGGTGATCTCCGACTCGACGATCGTCAGGTCCGCGTGCAGGATGCCGATCGCGCCGCCGTTCGAGCCGCTGTTGCCGCTGAAGATGCTGCCGGCGATCGTGACGTGGCCGCTGCCGACGTCGTAGATCGCGCCGCCCGCGACGTCCTGGCCGGTCGCGGGCGCGTGGTTGTCGGTGAAGCGGCTCGCGACGACGTGCAGGCTTCCGCCGCGCAGCCAGATCGCGCCGCCGCTGCGGTCGGTGTCGTCGCCGGCCACGCCGGCGCTGTTGCCGCGCGTGAAGGTGAGGCGCTGCAGGGTGAGCGTGGGCGTGCCGAGTTCGAAGCTCGAAGGCACCGAGAGGATCCGCGTCGTCCCGCCGCCGTCGAGCGTGACGAGTCCGTTGCCGTCGAGCACGGTGTCGTGCATGACCGGCTTCGACGACGTGATCGGGATCGAGACCGGCGCCGCGCCACAGTCGAAGGTGATCACGCCGCCGGCGGCGAGTGCATCGGCGAGCGCCGCCTCGGTACAACTCGCGGACGTGCCGCTGCCGACGACGACGTCGGGATTGCGGGTGTCGACGAGCGCGATCGGCGCCGTGCATGCTAGCGCGCGGGCCGGAGTGACGTCGCAGGCTTCCACCGCTGCGATCGCGAGCAACAGGAATTGCGCGTTGCGCAGGTTGCGCCGCATCGCGCCGGTTCCTAGAGCTCGAGCGTGGATCCCGACAGCGCCGTCTCTCCGGAGATACCGTACGACGAAACCTTGTAGGCGCCGGGGGCTTCCGAGCGCAGGTACCAGAGGCCGAGCGTGGCCGTTTCGGGGCTCGCCGGCGAGCGTTTGAGGGCAGTCCGCAACTTCAAGGTGGTTCTGCCGTCCCCGCAGTCCTGGGCGTACTCGAGCCACTCGATGCCGCCCACGGACTGGGGCTGACCGAAGGCGATGCGGCAGACGCGCTCGTAAGCGCCTGACTGTTCCGAGAGGCGCCAGAGCCAGATGCCCTCGGCGCTGCCGTCGTCGAGCCCGGTGACCTGGAGCCACACGAGCTTGGATTCACAGCCCACCAGCGAAAACACGCAGAGCGCCAACGTGATCAAGCTCGAACGGAAGCTGCGGTTCATGGAACAGGCCCCCTTTCTCATTGGCAACCGGCAGGCGAATCCACTCAGGGATCGACGAATTCGGGCGCGCTGAGCATGGGGAGCGCCTGGTCTCTGATCACGATCCCCGCGAGCATGGGCTTCCCGACGACAGGTTCGAAGCGCAGTGTCAGCACGCCGTCGTCGACGTTGATGAAGAAGGAACGGTTGTAGGCGTGCGCGAAGCCAACGCTCTTGAAGACGTCCAGGTTCGAAAGCTCGAAGACGTCCTCCACCACCACATTGAAGACGCGCATGCCCGGTCGCGTGATGGCGGCGTCCAGCTCCGCGAAGAGAAGCCAGACGTTATATGGACCGGTGCCGGTGACGGGGAACTCGAACACCAGCGGCGGGCCGGCAGCCGTGGCGTAGCGCCAGGTCTGGTAGACCGGATCGATGGTAGTCAGGTCGATGGGAACATAATTGGCGGCGATCTGCTGGCCGCCACTCACGAAACTCGTGTCGGGCAACCAGACCTGCCCGCTGGAGGTCGTGAAGCCGGGGCCTCCGACATTGATCCGGTACTCGGCCGGCGCGTCCGGGTTGGCCTCCACGACACAACTCGCGGAGCAGCCGTCGCCGTCCAGGACGTTGCCGTCGTCGCAACCTTCGCCGAATTCGCGGATGCCGTTGCCGCAGACCGGGACTTCGATTTGGCAGCTGGCGCTGCAGCCGTCACCGGCCGTCCTGTTGCCGTCGTCGCAGGCTTCGCCGGTCTGGAGGATGCCGTTGCCGCAGGACGAGATCTCGATGGTGCAGGTGGCGCTACAGCCGTCACCGGCCGTCCTGTTGCCGTCGTCGCAGGCTTCGCCCGTCTGACGGATGCCGTTGCCGCAGACGGGGACCTCGATGGTGCAGATGGCGCTGCAGCCATCGCCGGACGTCCTGTTGCCGTCGTCGCAGGCCTCGCCGGTCTGGCGGATGCCGTTGCCGCAGACGACCGGCACTGGGTAGTACTTCACGTTCGAGAGCGCACTCTCCGCGATGCCGTTATAGGCGGTCGCGGTCACAGCGGTCGCGACCACGTCGCTGATGGTGAGCGGGATCGAGTAGACGCCGGCAACGGCCGCCGGCATTCCGACGTATACCGGCGCGCCGAAGGGCTGGTCCGGTGTGCGCGTGTAGAGACGGAAGCCGGTCACAGTGGACGGGTTGGGTTGGCTCCAACGGATCGTGACGACCCGCGCCTCCGCGACCTCTGCCAGACCGATCAGGAGAATGCACAGGGCGATGCAACGCGCCCCCACGCCATGGCTCACCATCATCGTCAACCCTCGGTCGTTTCGAGTTCGGCCAGTGGCGCCGTGCCACGTGCAATCACACACACGGGCAGAGGGTTCGGCGCCGGAACGGAACCGGCATTGGACACGTGCTTCGGGAGGGCAGTCTGTTGTCCGAGCGGGGCGCAATGTACCCGCACGAAAAAACTTTGCAGGCCAGAGATGAACGCGCTTCATCTGAGGCGCCCCAGCGGGGAGTCGCGAGGGGAACGGGGCACCGGCGCGCGTCGGGCCTCCCGCTCAGCGCGCCCAGGCGCTGAGGATCTGTTCACTCGTGACTAGCGTCGCGACCGCGCCGAGCGTGTTTGCGAACACCGCCTCGACGTGGCTGGGCGGGAACCCTGCGACTGCGTCGCGCGGGATCACCACCTGGTAGCCGGCGTTCACCGCGTCGAAGGCGAGGTTCTGGATCGCCACGTTCACCGAGACGCCGACGCACACCAGTGAGCGTATGAAGAGATTGCGCAGCACGAAGTCGAGCTCGGTGGCCTGGAACGGCGAGAGCCTGTGCAGGCGCGACAGCACGAGATCGGATTCCTGCACCGCGAGTTCGGGAACGATCTGCGTGGCGCGTGCAGCGTTCACCAGCGCGGCCATCTACGGCAGCGCCCGTTGCGTCTCCGCCGCCAACTCGGGGAGCTGCGACAGATCGCCCATCACGCCGCGCTGGCACTCCTGGGTGACGAGGGCGGTGTGCGAGAGATCGACCAGCGCACGCAGATCGAGGGCCATCAAACGGTCGCTCGCGCGGTGTGCTACTGCGGAATCGGCAGCGCGCCGGGCAGCGTGCCCTGCAGGAAACCGGCTTGCTCGCCGCGCTTTGCGAGGCGCCAGCCGTCCGGCGTGCGCCGCAGCTCATCGACGTAGTACGCGCCGACCGTGAACCAGTGCAGCGTGCCGTCGGGATTGCCGAAGGCCATCGGGTTGTAGACGGCGGTGCGCGCGCTGGCGCGGTCGCCGGCGAGCGACACTTCCGAGTTGGTGATGTAGTGCACCGTGATCGGGAACGGAGCGAGTGCCTTCGCGAGCCAGGCGCGCACCTCGGGGTACTTGCCCGCGACGCCACCGGTCGCCGTGTAGTCGAGGTCCGCGTCGGGAACGAAGCAGGTGTCGAGCAGGTTCCAGTCCTTTTGATCGATCGCGCGCGTGTAGCGGACCAGCAGGTCGTTGATCTGGATGCGGTCGGAGATCTCGCGGAGCGACAACTCGGGGGCGGGCACGAAGCGACCTCCTCTCAGACCTTGGCGAGCACGGCGGAGCCGTGGCCGAAGAGTCCCTGGTTCACGGCGACGCCGACCTTGGCGTTCTTTACCTGCCGTTCGCCGGCCTGACCGCGGAGTTGCCAGGTCAATTCGCAGAGCTGCGAGATGGCCTGCGCCGGGATCGCTTCGCCGAAGCAGCCGAGTCCGCCGCTGGTGTTCACCGGCTGCCTGCCGCCGAGCGTGGTGACGCCGTCGCGCAGCAGCTTCTCGGCGTCGCCCGGCTTGCAGAGGCCGATGTTCTCGTACCAGTCGAGTTCGAGCGCGGTCGAGAGGTCGTAGACCTCCGCGAGCGAGACGTCCTCGGGGCCGATGCCCGCCTGTTCGTAGGCGCCGCGCGCGATCGAGTCGCGGAACGGCACGTCGGGCGCCGCGACGCCGACGGCCGAGTCAGTCGCGAAGTTTGGCATCTCGATCACCGTGTTCGGGTAGCGCGGCGTGACGGTGGAAACCGCAGCGATGCGCACCGGCTTCGTCGCGCGCTTGCGGGCGAAGTCCATGCTGGTGAGCACGACGGCCGCGCCGCCGTCGC
>Ga0316613_10001579_pt1 | contig 15467 bp, 17 predicted proteins | sample OWC_soil_day10_C_2_FD_207647 | JGI IMG/M metagenome (GOLD analysis project Ga0316613, IMG submission 207647) | Wetland soil microbial communities from Old Woman Creek delta, Ohio, United States - OWC_soil_day10_CT_b | ecosystem: Environmental > Terrestrial > Soil > Wetlands | place: USA: Ohio...
GTTCGAGACCACGGGTTCGTCGGTCCAGGAGCGCGGGAACAGCATCTGTACCGTCGAAAGTGGCGCCCAGACCTGCTTGTCGATCAGCATGCGGTCCTGGGAGAGCTGGATGCCGACGGGCGCGAGCAGGCCGATCACCTGGAACGGCTTGCCCTCGATGCGGATCCAGGTGCCGACGCCTTCGCCCGGCCGCAGCAGCAGGCGTCGCACTTCGTCGCCGAGCAGCACCACGCGGCGGCGGTGTTCGAGATCGCCGCGCGTGATGCGGCGACCGGCGGCGAGCGGCACACCGCGGATCTCGATCGCCTCGGGGTCCATGCCGCGCAGATCGGTGATGCGCGCGCGCCCGCCGTGCGTGGCGGCGCCGATCTCCCAGAGTTCGCCGCCCACCAGATCGGAGAGGCGGGTGCGACGTCGCAGCGCTTCGAGATCTTGCTGGTTGAACCACAGGGTGCGGCGGTCGGCGGCGGGCGTGAAGTCCTCGCCGATGCGACCTGCCCAGGCCGTTCCCATGTTGCGTCCGGTCTTGAAGAAGCCGCGCTCGATCATCACGCGCACGCCGTCGCCCCAGCCGCCGAGGAAGATCACCGCCGCGGTTCCCCACACGATCCCGAACAGCGTCAGGAACGCGCGCCCGCGGTGCTGGCGCAGGGTGTGGAAGGCTTCGCGCAAGGCTGCCGACCCGAAGGTCGACAGGATGGAGGCGCCGCGTTGCATCCGTCAGTCTCGCTGGTCGCTCTCGACACGGCCGTCGCGCAGCGTGACGAGGCGGGGGGCGCGACGGCCGATCGTGGCGTCGTGGGTCACCAGCACGACGGTGTGTCCCTCGCCGTGCAGATCGGAGAGCAGCGCGAGGATCTCGTCGCTGGTCTGGCTGTCGAGATTGCCGGTGGGCTCATCGGCGAGCAGCAGGGCGGGGCGGTTCACGAGCGCGCGCGCGATCGCGACGCGCTGGCGCTCGCCGCCGGACAGCTCAGCGGGCCGGTGCCGTGCGCGCGCGTCGAGGCCGACGCGCCCGAGCGACTCCTCGGCGCGCTGGCGCCGTTCGGCGCGCGGTACGCGCCGATACACGAGCGGTAGCTCGACGTTCTCCAGCGCCGTCATGCGCGGCAGCAGGTTGAAGCTCTGGAACACGAAGCCGATCTCGCTGCCGCGCAGCCGCGCGAGGCCGCCGTCGTCGAGCGCCTCGACGGCCTGGCCGTCGAGCCGGTAGTGCCCGCGGCTCGGCGTCGAGAGACAGCCGAGGATTTCGAGCAGCGTGGTCTTGCCCGCGCCCGACGGTCCCATGATCGCGACCAGTTCGCCGCGCTCGATCGCGAGGTCCACGCCGCGCAGCGCGTGCACCTGCGCACGCCCGGTGGCGTAGGTCTTGTGGACGCCGTCGAGCGCCAGCAGCGGATTCACTGGAGCAGGACCCGTTGGCCGGGCTCGACACCGGCCAGCACCTGGACGCGCGTGCCGTCGACGATGCCGATCTGCACGACGGCGTCCGCGGGCGCCTCGTTCTCGCCGCGGGCAAGCTGGACGTAGGTCTCGGCGCCGCGGTAGCGCAGCGCGGTTTCCGGGACGATCAGCGCATCGTCGATCACCTCGGTCACGATGTCGGCGTCGCCGGACATGCGCGGCCGCAGCAGCGCCGCATCGGGGTCGGTGATGGCGATCTCCACCTCGAAGTAGGTGACGTTCTGCACGCGTTGCCCGAGCGGCGCGACTTCGCGTACCTCGCCTTGGAAGACGCGCCCGGCAAAGGCCTCGGTGCGCAGCCTCGCCGCCTGGCCGACGCGCACGCGCGCCACCTCGTTCTCGTCGACGAGGCCCTTCAGATGCATGCTCGATTCGCCGGCGATCGAGAGCAGCAGCGACCCGCCCGTCACCGCCGTGACCGGCGAGACCGCGTTGCCTTCCTCGACGAAAACGTCGAGCACGCGACCCGCGAGCGGCGCGCGCACGGTCGTGTAGCCCAGCTGCACGTCGAGCGAGGCGAGCCGCGCCTCGGCCTGGGCGAGCAGGGCCGCTGCCTTCTCGCGGCGGGCCCTGGCCTCGTCCTGCGCGCTGGCGGACGCGGCGTCGCGATCGCGGAGCTGCTCGATGCGGCCCTGCTCGATTCCCGCGTAGCGCAGCTCGACGCGCGCCGACTCCACGGCCGCGCGCGCCTCGCGTACCTGGGCTTCGAGCAGCTCGCGCTCCAGCTCGATCAGCACCTGGCCCGGCGCGACGATGTCGTTCGCCTCGACGCGGATCTTCTCGACGATTCCCGCGGTGCGCGGCCGCACCTCGACTTCGCGTTCCGGTTCGACGGTGCCGGTGGCGACGACGATGCGCTCGATGCGCCCGCGCTCGACCGCCGCGCTCGGCGCAGCCACTTCTTTCGCGCCGCGCGAACAGCCGGACGCCGATGCCGCAAACGCGACGAGTGCAGCGGCGCGCGCGTAGCGCCGGACACGGCGAGTGCTCACGTTGGGACCTCGCGCCTGGGCGTGCGGCAAGGCACTGGGAGACGGCGCCAATGCTATCCGAGCCCGAACGCGTGCGGCAAGGAAAAGTGGAGCTCGACGCACGGAACTTCGATGCGCGGATCAATCGCGGTCGAAGGCGTACACGGTGGTGTGGGCGTAGCGCTCGCCGGGGAGCAGCAGCGCCGGCGGGAAGCCCGCTTCGTTCGGGGCGTTCGGGAAGTGCTGGGTCTCGAGCGCGACGGCGCCGAAGCGCGGCGTCGCGAAACCGTTTCGAAAGTGCTGCGCGCCGTCGAAGCAGTTGCCGCTGTAGAGCTGGAGCCCCGGCAGCGTGGTGGAGACCGTCATCGCGCGACCGCTCCGGGGTGCGCGGAGGCGCGCCGCCGGACGCGTGAGGTCGCCGGCGCAGTCGAGCGCGAAGTTGTGGTCATAGCCGCCGCGCTCGGCGATCAGCGATCCGATGCGTGCGCCGATCGGGTGCGGTGTCGTGAAGTCGAACGGCGTGCCGACGACGGGCGCGATGCGCCCGGTCGGGATCCCGCTGGCGTCGACCGGCGTGTAGCGCGACGCGGCGATCCACAGCGCGTGGTCGAGGATCGGGCTCGCGCCGCCGTCTTCGAGGTTCCAGTAGGCGTGGCTCGCGAGGCTCACGACGGTCGGCGCGTCGCTGGTGGCGCTGCACGCGATTCGCAGCGTTGCACCCTCGAGCCGGTACGAAACGCGCGCATCGAGGTTGCCGGGGAAGCCTTCCTCGCCGTCGGCGCTCCGGTAGCGCAGCTCGACCGCGGACTCGCCGAGCGACTCGCCGTTCCACACCACCTTGTCGAAGCCGCGGCTGCCACCGTGCAGCGTGTGGGGGCCGTCGTTCGCGGTGAGCGGGAAGTTGCGACCCGCCAGCGCGAAGCGCGCGTTGGCGATGCGATTCGCATAGCGACCGACGATGCAACCGAGGCGCGGGTGCGGGCCGAGATAGCCGCGCGGGTCCTCGAAGCCGAGCGTCACGTCGCCGAGCCGGCCGCTCGCATCGGGCACGCGCAAGCGCATCAGCGTCGCGCCGTGGCAGAGGATCGTGGCTTCGAGGCCCGCCGCGCTGCGCAGTGCGAAGCTGCGGAGCGTGCGCGGCTCCGCGCTCAACGCGGGTCCGTTTTCGCCGCCACCAGGTAGGCCACCCAGGCCGGGTCTTCCTCGGCGCGCTTGCGCGGCCGGAAGATGCCGTTCGGCTCATTGGTCGAGGTTTCGGTGCCCTCCCAGTACACGGTGGCGGACTCGAAGCCCGCCTCGCTGAGCAATTCGCTCAGTTCCGGAATCGTCCACAGCCGCCAGTGATAGGTCCAGGCGCGCTCGATCTTCGAGCCGTCGCGGAATTCGAAGTGGATGTGACAGGACGCGTCGTGCGTGATCGGGTCGTAGCTGTGCTGGTCCCAGATGTAGGTGAAATTGCCGACGCGGCGGCGCTCCCGGCGCTTCTCCATCGACTCGGGTCCGCCGTAGGCGTCGATCACGAAGATGCCGTCGTTCTTCAGGTGCGCGTAGCAGTGGCGGAAGTAGTCGAGCAGCGCCGCGCGCTGCTTGAACAGGAAGAAGGAGAAGTTGAAGGCGACCAGCACGTCGGCCTTCGGGGTGCGCGCGGTGCGAACGTCCTCTTGCAACAGCGTGATGCGGCGCGCCTGCTCGGGGCGCAGCTTGCCGAGATTGTGGCGGCGGCCCCAATCGAGCGGATCGGGATCGAGGTCCACGCCGATGGCGCGGTTCTCTCGGTGCGCCTTCACCCAGGCTGCGGAGAACGCGGCGGTGCCGCAGAAGTCTTCTCGCAGCGTTCGCGGCGTGCGCCCGTAGATGCGTTCGTACATCCGGCGCACGCGGACCACGTCGCCTTCCGGGTCCTGTACTGCCTGCTGATAGAGCACGTAGCGGTCCGCGCGCTCGGCGAGCGTCAGCCCCGGGCGACCGCGACCGCTCGTCCGCTTGCGCCGGATTCGGCCGCCATTCACGAATGTGTGCGCTCCGAGTTGCATCCCGCCCTCATCCCCCGGTTTCGAGAGGCGCAGCTTGAGGCGCTCCGGCAACTCCCGCAAGCCCGGAGCCGATGCATGGGGAGTCTCGCTGCGCCGAGCTGCACGCTGCTTGCTGGCTCTCGAACGTGTCCGCCGTCACCTTCGCCGTCCCCGCGCGACTCACGGATAGACCGCCGGAGGCGGAATCCATGCGCGACTTCGGACCGGACCTCGAGCGCCGCCAATCCCTGCGACATCGACCGCACGCCGAGTGCGAGATCCGGGTCGGTGCGAACTCGCATCCGGCCACGATTGTCGACGCCTCGCGCGGCGGCCTCTTCGTGGCGACGGAAGCGCTCGTCTGGCGGAACGCGCTGGTGCGCGTGCGCTTCCGGGGCGCCGAGCGGATCGCGCTGGTCGTACACCAGCGCCAGATCCCGGCGCGCCTGCGCGCGCTGGTCCCGGGCGGCATCGGTCTGCGCTGGGTGTGCTCCACGCGTCCAGACTGAGCTCGCCCCCGCGATCACGCGGGAGATCGAGCCATGCCGTACATCGAAGGCCGCGTCGTGCACGACGCCGACGCGCACGTGGTGGAAACGCCCGACTGGCTGGTGCGCTGCGCGGACCCGTCGATCCGCGATCGCGTTCCGCAGCTCCATCTCGCGACGACCAAGCCCGGTGAAGACCGGCTGATCGCGCACTTCACGCGCAAGCACCGCGACGCCGCCTACCGCGCGCACGACGCCCAACTCGAGAAGGGGGCGTCGCGCTTCCTGCTGCTCTCCTTCAAGAACCGCCTGGCGGCGTTGCCGTTGCTCGTGGATCTCTAGCGGCGCCTGCCGTGGCGACTCTTCGCCAAGCAGATGCTGGTGGTGGGCGGCGCGCGGCTCTGAGCTTCGGCGACGCGCCTACCGCGGTGGTGACGGCGCAGCTTCCCCAGCGAGCGACTCGACGTCGAGCACGTGTCCGCGCAGCGCGACGACCCGCACGCGCTCGCCTCTCGAAATCGCCGCGGCACCCGGCGACCGCCGTGCGCGCCACAGTTCGCGCCCGACGCGCACCCAGCCCTCGCCGCCGTCGATCGCGTCCTCCGCAAGGCCCGCCTCGCCGACGGGATGGGGCGGGACGTCGTTTCGTTCGTAGGCGCGCCGTACGAACGGGAAGAGCACGGCGTCCTTCGCGACGAAGAGCGCGAACGCCGCGAGCGCCAGCCAGCCCGTGACCCCGAACAGATCGACGGAAAGCGCGAGGATGCCCGCCGCGACGAGCCAGCCCGGCGTCTGGAAGAGCAGGTAGCGGAGCGCGACGCGCGCCGTGGATTCGCGCGGGCCGTTCGTCATCGCGCGCCAGCCGGCTTCAGGCGAAGCGCTTGATCAGCGCCTTCTTGAGCCTCGTGTAGGGCGGATACGCGAGCTTCGGATCGACCTTCGTGCTCTTCTTCAACACCGATTTGTGATGGCTGAAGGTCTCGAAGCCGTGGCGGCCGTGGTAGGCGCCCATGCCGCTCTCGCCGACGCCGCCGAACGGCAGATGCACGTTGCCGATGTGCCAGATGACGGTGTTCACGCTGACGCCGCCGGCGCTGGTGCGCGCGAGCACCGCGTCTTCCACCTCCTGGCGGTTCGTGAAGACGTAGAGCGCGAGCGGCTTCTCGCGCTCGTTCACGAAGCGGATCGCCTCCTCGACGCTCTCGACCGGCAGGATCGGCAGGATCGGACCGAAGATCTCCTCCTGCATCACCGGCGATTCGGGCGACACGTTGCGCAAGATGGTGGGCGCGATGTAGCGATCGGCGCGATCGACCTGGCCGCCCACCGCCGCGCTGCCGCTCTCCAGCAGCTTCGCGAGGCGATCGACGTGGGCGTCGCTGACGATGCGCGCGAGGTCGGGACTCCGCTGCGGATCGTCGCCGTAGAACCCGCGAATGTTCTTCGCGAGCAGCTGTACCAGCTCTTCCTCGCGCGAGCGGTGCACGAGCACGTAGTCCGGTGCCACGCAGGTCTGTCCGCAGTTCAGGAACTTGCCCCAGGCGATCCGGCGCGCGGCGACTTCGAGATCGCAGTCGGCGTCGACGATGCACGGGCTCTTGCCGCCCAGCTCCAGCGTCACGGGCGTCAGGTGCTTGGCGGCGGCCTGCATCACCACGCGGCCGACGCGGCCGTTGCCGGTGTAGAAGATGTGGTCGAAGCGCTCGTCTAGCAGCGCAGTGGTTTCGCGCACGCCGCCCTCGAGGCACGCGACGACGTCGGACGCGAAGGTCGCGGCCAACAGCCGGGCCAGCGTCGCCGAGGTGTGCGGCGTCATCTCCGACGGCTTCACCACCGCGACGTTGCCCGCCGCGAGCGCCGCGGCGAGCGGCGCGATCGCGAGCTGCACCGGGTAGTTCCAGGGCGCGATGATCAGCACCACGCCGAGCGGTTCGCGGATGACGAACGACTTCGCCGGCTGGATGCTGAGCGGCGTCGCGGCGCGCTGCGGCTTCATCCACGAGCGCAGCTTCTTGCGCATCATCGCGATCTCGGTAGCGACGATCGCGACGTCGGCGAGGTATCCCTCGATCGCGGGCTTGCGCAGGTCGGCGCCGAGCGCCTGGACGAGCGCGTCCTGGTTGTCGCGCAGCATCGACTCGAGCGCCTTCAGCTGTTCGAGCCGCCACGCGAGGGGACGCGTTTCGCCGGTCTGGAAGCGATTGCGCAAGCGCGCGACGAGATCGGGGATGCCGTTCACGTCGGCGTGGGGCACGGGCGGAAGCGATGCAGTGGCGCTCATGGATCTCTCCTGTCGGCTCCGGCAAGGGCGCGCATGAACCGGACCCCTCGGGCACTGTAGCCCCGCCCGATCGATCTGCTGCGCAGGCTTGCCGCGTTGCGAGGGGCGCTTCGTCGCCACGCACCGATCCTGGCTCGTGACTGCGAGGCGCGCGGGCGGTGGACCCGGCCGAAACGTCCTCGGCGGGCGGAGGCCAGCGGCTTCGCAGCGAGAGTTGGCAGACCGCCTGCGGATTGTTTCGTCCGAGTCCCCCGCCCGCGCTGGGCTTTCCGTCTCAAGCAACAAATGTTTCGGAAGAGTACTTGCAAGTAGCGGGGCGGGGCGTTCGGCCAGAACCCGCGAAGCCCTCCGGTCATCAGGCCGGCCGGCGGCCTCGAAGTCCCGACGCGAAGCTGCGACGGTCGTCCGCCGAGGACGTTCTGGACGAACGTCACGCCCCCGCGCCCCACGCATCCGCGTGTGGTAGACGTGATCCATCGCGGGTCAGGCGCCTAGTCCTTTTTCGGGAAGCCCAGCTCGCCGAGTTTGCGCGCGATGTCCTGGCCCGCGGTGTCGGTGGCGACTTCCGTGTCGATCGCGCGCACCACGCCGTCCTTGTCGACGTAGAAGGTCCAGCGCTTCGCGTAGCCTCCGAGGCCGCTCGCGCCGAAGGCCTTCGCGACGCTGCCGTCGGAATCCGAGAGCAGCACCTGCTTGGCGTCGACCGACTTCGCGAATTCCGCGTTCTTCTCGGGCGGGTCGAGGCTCACCATGAAGACAGCGGCGTCGTACGCGGCGATCGCGGCGGCGGCGTCGCGCAGGTCTTCGAGTTCCGCGGTGCAGCCGGACGTGAAGGCCTTCGGAAACCACGCCAGCACGAAGCCGCGCTTGCCGGCGAAGTCCGCGAGCCGGTAGGTCTTGCCGTCGCTGCCCGCGAGCGAAAACTCGGGAGCCTGCTGGCCGACCTCGAGCGCGTCGACGCCCGGCGCAACGAACAGCAACGCCGCCACTACCGCTACGAGTCTTGCGAGGTGTTTCATGCCCGCAGCCTAGCCAGCGATGCGCGGCTGACCAGCGCGGGTGCTACGCGACGCGCTCGAGTTGGTCGATCACCACCGCGGTCGAGTCGGTGTAGCCGCTGCCGAGCATCCGGGCGATGCGCGCCATCAGGTAGCGACGCACGAAGCGCTGGCGCACCGATTCGGCTTCGGCGGGATCCTCGACGACGCGCGCGCGACCGCGCAGTCGCGTGTTGCCGATCTTCACGATCACGTCGGGGTTCGCGCGCGCGTTGCGCAGCCATTGCGGTCCCCTGGCGTCGCCCGTCAGGAACAGCTTGCCGTCGCCGAGCGCGAACCAGATCGTCACGCTGCGCTCCTTGCCGGTCTTGCGACCGCGCACGCGGAGCTGGCAGTTCCAATGGCGATCGAGAGCGGCGAAGTCGATGTCGTTCATGGCGGGCAGTGTCCGCCACTTCGCGCGCCCCGGTCAAGCTGCGCCGCGCGCAAACCGGTAGCGCCAAAGCTCCGGCACGCGCCACGCGATGATCGCCAGCACGACGAGACAGCCGACGCCACCGCTCACCACAGCGAACGGCGCGCTGGTGGCCGCCGCGACGAAGCCCGACTCGACGGCGCCGAGCTGGTTCGAGGCGGCGATCGCGATCATGTTGACCGCCGAGACGCGGCCGCGCAGCGCGTCGGGCGTCGAGAGCTGGATCGTCGTCTGCCGCATCACGACGCTCACCTGATCCGCCATGCCCGCGATCATGTACACCGCAACCGACAGCTCGAACGCGCGCGAGAGACCGAACACGATCGTCGCGACGCCGTAGGCGGCCACCGCGGCGAGCAGCGCGCGGCCGGCCTTCACCGTCGTCGGTCGCAGCATCATCACCAGCGCGCAGCTGAAGGCGCCGAGTTCGAACGACGACGAGAGCAGCCCGTAGCCGCGCGCGCCGACGTGCAGGATGTCGGTCGCGAAGATCGGCAGCAGCGCCGTCGCGCCGCCGAAGATCACCGCGAACATGTCGAGCGCCATGCAGCCCCAGATCATCGGGCTGCGGCGCACGAAGGCGATTCCCTCGCGCACCGCGCGCCAGCTCGGCGCGCGCCGCTCGGGGGCTTCGCGTACCGGCCGCACGAAGCCGAGCCCGAGCAGGTTGAGCGCCACCAGCACGCCGTAGGCTGCGTAGGCGGATCCGACCCCGCCGCTCGCGATCAGCATGCCGCCGATCGCGGGGCCGCTCGCGAACGCGAATGCCTGTGCGGTTGCGGAAACCGTCACCGCACGCGGGAAGAGTTCGAGCGGCACGAGGCTCGGCACCAGCGCCTGGCGTGCCGGCGAGTCGAACGCGAAGGAGACGGAGATGCAGAAGATCGCGCCGTAGAGCATCGGCAGCGACACCTCGGCGCGTTCGGTTGCGAAAAAGAGCAGGGCGCCGCACGCGATCATCGGGAGCTGCGCGAGGCGCATGATCGTGCGGCGGTCGTAGGCGTCGGCGACCACGCCACCGAGCAGCGTCAACGTCAGCGCCGGGACGAACTGCACCAGCCCGATGAGCCCGAGAAAGAACGCGGAGTTCGTGACCTCGAAGACGTGCCACGCCACCGCCGCGCGCAGCAGCGTCATCGACGTCGCTGCGCAGAAGCGGCTGGCCAGGTAGATCCAGAATGTGTGCGGAATGCGCGGCGGCTCCACGGCGCCTAGCATGGCCGACCGCAACCGGAGAACGCCACGATGGGATTCGAGATTCGCGCGGCGCGTCCGGAAGACGCCCGTTTCCTGGCCTGGGCCGTCGTCGAGTCGGGGCGCTCGCACCTGCCGCGCGGCTTCTGGGATCTGCTCGTCGCGGAGAGTGATGCGGCGCGCATCGACTTCGTCACGAGGTTGGTGCTCGCCGAACCCGCGTCGTGGTGGCACTGGACGATCTTCCACATCGCCGAGCTGGACGGCGCACCGGCGGCGACGCTGTCGGGTTTCGATCCCGCGCGGGTCCAGAGTCCGAACGAAGCCGTACCGGCCGCGATCGCCGCGAGTGGCTGGACCGACGCGCAGACCCAGGCTGCCTTCCTGCGCGCGTCACCGATCTTCGGCTGCATGCTCGATCCGACGCCGGGTGCGTGGCTCGTCGAATCGGTGGCGACGCGACCCGCCGCGCGCGGTCACGGGCTCGCGCAGGCGCTGGTCGCCCACGTGCAGGACGAGGGTCGCCGCCGCGGTCTGCGCCAGGCGGAACTCACCCTGATGATCGGGAACACCGCCGCGCAGCGCGTCTACGAACGCGCGGGCTTCGCGATTACCGCCGAGAAGCGCGATGCCGCGTTCGAGGCCGCGCTCGGTTGTCCGGGCCTCGCGAAGATGAGCTGCCAGCTCTGACGCATTCCGCTACCCCTTGCCGCCTCGCCAACGGAGAACAGTGGATGTCGACGGTCGTGGAGACGGGACTCGGGAAGCTCGAGGGATTCGGGAGCGACGGCGTGCGCGTGTTCCGCGGCATCCCGTTTGCGAAGCCTCCGGTCGGCGAGCGCCGCTTCCGAGCGCCCGAGAAGCCCGAGCCGTGGGCGGGGTTGCGCGACGCCACGCGCTTCGGTCCGTCTGCGCACCAGCCGCCGCTGATGCTGGCGGCGTTGCCTGGCTTCGACATCGGCGAACAGAGCGAGGACTGCCTCTACCTGAACGTGTACGCGCCGGCGGGCGCGTCGCCGGCGCAGCGCAAGCCCGTGATGGTGTGGATCCATGGCGGTGCCTTCGTGATCGGCTCGGGTGCGCAGTCGATCTACGACGGCCGCAAGCTCGCGCGGCGCGGCGACGTCGTCGTCGTCACGATCAACTACCGGCTCGGTGCGCTCGGCTTCCTCGACCTCGGTCAGCCGGAACTGGCGGCGCCCAACGCCGGGCTGCTCGACCAGATCGCCGCGCTCGAATGGGTGCGCGATCACATCGAGGCGTTCGGCGGCGACGCCGGCAACGTGACGATCTTCGGCGAGTCGGCGGGCGGCATGAGCGTGGGCACGCTGCTCGGCTGCCCGGCGGCGTGCGGCCTGTTCCACAAGGCGGTGCCGCAGAGCGGTTCGTGTCAGGCGATCCACGCCGATCGCGAGTCGTCGACGGCGATCACCGCCGCGGTCCTCTCGGGCCTCGGGATGGCGACGGCCAACGTGAAACAGCTGCGCGAGATGCCGATCGACAAGTTGAAGCAGGTGCAGCAGACGGTGAGCTTCCAGATGCTCGCGCTCGGAGGCACCCAGCTGCTCCCGTTCCAGCCGGTCGTCGACGGTTCCGTGTTGCCGCGCCATCCACTCGACGAAATCCGCGCTGGCATTTCGCGCGACGTGCGCGTCCTAGTCGGGAGCACGCGCGACGAGTGGAAGCTGTTCGGCTTCATGGACACGCAGCTGCGTCAGCTCGACGAGGAGAAGATCGCCGAGCGCCTCCAACAGCGCCTGCCGCATGCCGACGGCGCGAAGATCGCCGCGGGCTATCGCGCCACGCGACCCGAAGCGGACTGGCCGGCGATCTGGATCGCGATCGAGACCGATCGCATCTTCCGCATCCCGGCGATCCGCGTGGCCGAGGCGCAGCGCGCCCAGCGAGCGGACGTGTTCATGTACCGGTTCACCTGGGAATCGCCTGCTTTCGGCGGCGTACTCGGTGCGTGTCACGCCATCGAGATCCCGTTCCTATTCGACTGCCTCGATCTGCCCGGCGCCGACAAGTTCGTCGGCGCCGGTCCGGACGCGCAGCGGCTGGCAGAGCGCACGATGGATTCGTGGCTCTCGTTCGCGCGGAACGGCGATCCCAGTCACGCCGCGCTCGGCGTCTGGCCGCGCTACGAGACGGGTCAGCGCGCCACGATGGAACTCGGCGCGCGCTGTGGCGTGCAGAACGATCCCGCCGCAGCCGAACGCACGCTCTGGGACGGCGTGATCTAGCGCAGGGATAGCCGGCACCTCTCCCAAGTCTCCTAGCGCTGCGGCTCGTCGCTTTCGGCGCGCGCGCGTGCGGCTTCGAGTGCGCGCGCAGCGAAGCGCTTGGCCTGCTCGAGCCATTCCAGCCGTTGGAGATACGTGAGTCGCAACCATGCGCGTCGCTGCTCGCGATGCTGCTCGTCGTTTCCCGATTCGGACTTCGCTTCACTCATCTCGGCCGAGTTCCCGCTCGATCGCCTCGAGGATTCGCACGTCTTCCAGATCTTGCGGCCGACCCGCACGCCGCTTGAGAGCGATCAGGTCAGGCAGGCTTGCAACCGTCACGACCACGTCGCGCAAGTCCGCCCGCAGCGCGCGTCCGTAGGCGGCGTCGAACGGGAAAGGTTCGCTCGCGAAGAGATCGACTTCCGTGGTCGGAATCGCGGGGCTCGACAGCGACAACACCGTCATGCCCTTCTCTTCGATCCAGCGTTGACGCGTCGCCGGGTCGAGAAACTCGTCGAGCGAAACCGGCGCTCGGGGCCGGTAACCGAGCCGGCTCAGCGCATCGAGCGCACGCCGCAGGTTGGCAGGATCGAGCGCGAGCACCAGATCGAGATCGGCGGTGAACCTCGGATGCCCGTGCAGCACGACCGCGACGCCACCCACCACGAGGTAGCGCGCGCCGCTTCGTTCGAGCGCGGCGAAAATCCGCTCCAGATCACCCTTCGCCATGCACCGAGGCTAACCCAGGCTCTCCGCCAGCTCTCGCAACGCATTGCCGGCGCCGCGAACAGCCGGTGCCGGGCGTCAAGTTACTTCTTGTCAGGTCATTCGATGGGTCGGCGCGGACCGGCCGAGGCGAAAATAACTTGACACGAAATAACTTGACGCCCGGCACCTCTTCTAGAGCTCGAGGAGCTGTTTGCCGGTGTTGGCGCCGCTGAAGAGGCGCAGCAGCGTGCGCGGGGCGTTCTCGAGTCCGTGCTGCACGTCTTCCAGGTGCACGATCGCGCCGCTTCGCACCCACTCCGAGAGCTTCGCGACGCCTTCGCCGAAGCGAGCGACGTAATCGAGGATGATGAAGCCCTCCATGCGACCGCGCTGGGCCACGAGGTTCCTCAGGTTGCGCGGGCCTGGCGGGGGCGTCACCTCGTTGTAGTTCGAGATGCTGCCGCACAGCACGATGCGCGCGCGTTGCGCGATCTGTCCGAGCACCGCGTCGAGGATCTCGCCGCCGACGTTGTCGAAGTAGACGTCGATGCCCTTCGGACAGAGCTCGCGCAGGCGCGCGGCGACGTCCTCGTGCTTGTAGTCGATCGCGGCGTCGAAGTGCGCCTCCTTCGTGAGCCACGCGCACTTGGCCGGACCGCCGGCAATACCGACCACATGCGCGCCCTGCAGCTTCGCGATCTGTCCCGCGACGGAGCCCGTCGCGCCCGCCGCGCCCGACACCACGACGCTCTCGCCCGCCTTCGGCTTGCCGAGATCGAGCATGCCGAAGTACGCGGTGAGTCCGGTGACGCCGAGTACGCCGAGCGACCAGGTCGGCGGAACGCCGGCCCGGAGCTTCGCGCCGAGCAGCGCGCCCGGAATCAGCGCGTAGTCTTGCCAGCCGAACATGCCCTGCACGAGATCGCCCCTGGCGAAGCCGGGATGCTTCGACTCCACCACTTCAGCGACCCCGACCGCGCGCATCACCTCGCCGAGCTGCACCGGCGGCAGATAGCTCGGGCGATCCTCGAGCCAGCCGCGCTGGGTCGGGTCGAACGACAGAAAAAGCACGCGCACCAGCACGTGGCCGTCCCCGACCGGCGGGATCGGCGCCTCGCCGAACGCGAAGTCGCTCTCCTTCGGCATCCCGTGCGGTCGCGCAGCCAGCGTCCAGCGGCGATTCATCTCGGGCATCGGGTCCTCTTCTGGTTTCAGCGCTCCATCCGCCGCGCGGCATGCTACCGCGGAGAAAGGGGACGGTCCTCGATATGGACGGGCAGTGGAGTTCGGGGACACACCTGCGTCCTGGCCTGCGCGTGCATCCACGGCTCAACTGATCCGCGAGATCCGCCGATCCATCCCCTGATGAGCGAACCGCGCCTGTGCATCGCCTCCCATGCCGCCGATTCCGACTACGCGCCGACCTCGCGCGTGCTGCTCTGGAAGCTCGGCTACGCGCTCGTGCCGGCGGCGGAAGCGAGCGAGCCGTCGCTGCGCGTGGTGCGTGACGATCGCCTCGGCGAAGTCGCAGCGACGCCCGGTGTGCCGATCATCCTGCTCACCCGCGGGCGCTCGGCGCGCACGCACGATCCGCGTATCGCGGGAACGCTGCGGCGACCGGCGCACTTGCACGAACTCTACCGGCTGATCCAGTCCGTCCTCGAAGAGAACCCGCGCTCGGTCCCGCGCGTCCCGACGTCGCTGCGCGGAAAGGGCGGAGTCGAAGACCAGCACTGGGAGTTCGAAGTGCGCTCGCTCTCGGAGAACGGTTGTCTCGTCGCCGGTGCGGAGCTGCCACGCCAGGGCACTTCGTTCGAACTCGACATCGAGCTGCCGTGGGGACAGCGCCTCGCGACACCCGCCGTCGCAGCCTACGAGCAGGGCGAATGCCTCGGCCTCGTCTTCCACGGGATCACGCTCGGCGCGCGCAAGAAGATCGCGAAGGCGGTGCTGGAGTTGCTCTCGAGGTCCTAGGCGTTCACGTGGACGAATCGAAGTCCGCCGGCATGCGCGCCGCGAGCGGCGGGATCCCAGGCAGCTTCAGCTCCAGCGCGTGCAACAGCGTGCGAACGCCCTGCGCGCCGCCGTAAACGACGTCGCCGACGATCGGGGTTCCGGTCGTCGCGAGGTGGACGCGGATCTGGTGCGAACGCCCGGTCGTCGGCACGCATTCGACGGTTACGCGCGCGCCGTCGTCCGCGAGTCGCGTGAAGCGCGTGTGCGAGAAGCGGAAGCCGGGCTCGGGCTCGTTGCGCAGCGCGAAGCGGTAGCGCTGCGGGTCGAGCACGCGGCCGAGGAAGCCCGACACCTCCCACTCCGGGTTCGGCGGCACGGGCGACACGATCGCCAGGTAGCGCTTGTGCGCGCCGCCTTCCGCGAAGACCCGGCCGAGTCGAGCCGCGGCTTCCGGCGTCCTGGCGAACAGCACGACGCCACTCGTCTCGCGGTCGAGCCGGTGCACCGCAACCAGCGACGCGCAGCCAGTGAGTGTGCGCAGCGCCGCTTCGAGCGACAGGCGCCGGCTCGCGCGCGTTCGCTGCGTCGTCAGCCACGCGGGCTTGTCGACGGCCAGCCAGTCCTCGCAATCGGCGAGCACGCGCTCCGCGCCGAGGACGATCGGCTCGGGCTCGCTGGTGAAGGCGTAGGCG
>Ga0316613_10001580_pt1 | contig 15458 bp, 14 predicted proteins | sample OWC_soil_day10_C_2_FD_207647 | JGI IMG/M metagenome (GOLD analysis project Ga0316613, IMG submission 207647) | Wetland soil microbial communities from Old Woman Creek delta, Ohio, United States - OWC_soil_day10_CT_b | ecosystem: Environmental > Terrestrial > Soil > Wetlands | place: USA: Ohio...
TATGTGATGAACCATACTCGTTTTGGACGCTATTGTTATGCGGTAGGTTCTAATCAGGAAGCTGCTAGATTATCAGGGATTAATATTCAAAAACACATCATAAAAGTATATATGCTGGAAGGAGCTCTAGCGGCTCTGGCGGGTCTACTTTTAATGTCCAATCTAAATGTTGGAGCGCCAAGCGAAGCCGCTGGCGTCGGCTTATTTGCAATGGCTGCAGCAATCATTGGGGGTGCAGCTTTCAGTGGCGGTGTCGGGAATATCCCCGGAGCAGTTGTTGGTATTTTTACTTTAGAAATATTTCGTAATGGACTGGCTATTTTGGGTTTAAATTCTTTTATACAACAGGCTGTTACTGGCGGTATTATCGTTATTGCCGTAGTTGTAGATTACTATCGCCGCAATAGATAGGTAACGCATAAATGCAATCCATTCTTTATTAGGAGGTGTAAAGTCTGGCAGATCTTTTAGAATAGCATGATTGCTGCTAGCGGAAGGAGTATCAATAAGTAATATGTTGGGGGAGATGTAAATGAAAAAGAAGATACTGGCATTACTGCTCATTGGAATCATGATGGGAGTATTGACCAGCTGTTCGGGTTCAGATTCTAAAGCTACAAGTAATGCGTCTGGCTCAGATAAAAAGACGTTATACTTCATCCCGATTGTAGATACAGGAGCATACTGGTCACCGATGAAAAAGGCGGCTGAGGAGCGGGCTAAGGAACTTGGCTATAATTTGGCCTTTAAGACTTCACCTCCTAGTGAATCACAAAAGAATGAAAAACATATTGGATTCCTCCAGGAAGCTATAACGAGTAACGCTGTAGGAATTGCGATTGCGCCCATGGACCCGGATATGTTTGATCGGAAGGTGAAAGAAGCAAAGGATGCAGGAGTACCCATCGTTACTTTTGATGCAGATGTCAAAACAAAGGACAACCGAGCGGCTTATGTGGGAACCGATAACAAATTGGCTGGTGAAGAGTTGGGGAAAAAAGCTGCAGAATATTTAAAAGGAAAAGGAATTAAAAATGGTAAGATTGCTTTGGCAGCAGTAAATCTTACCCAAACAACCATGACATATCGGCAAGATGGAATAAGAAAAGGGTTTGAGAGTGTAATGGGAGCGGATGCGCAACTTTTTTCCTGGCTAGAACCCATCCAGGATAATGATCAAGCTTCTGAATCGAAAAGACAGCTAGAAGGGCAGATAACCTCTAATCCAGATTTAATTGCAGTATTTTCTCTAGGTTCCGAGGGGCCTGATACTGGGGTTATGGAGGCTATTAAATCACAAGGCAAGGCTGGGAAAATATATCACTTTGGCTTTGATTATACCCCTACTTGGGAAAATGGAATTAAAGAAGGATTAATTACAGGTATAGTAGACCAAGATTCCTACGCCATCGGCAAAACCATTATTGACGTAATGGACAAAATTATCAAGAAAGAGAACATACAAGATAACTATCCAGTTGCGGTCAAGTGGGTAGAAGCCAATCAAATAGTGGAGTATGGCAAAGATAAACAAAAGCAATTTACGAGTGAAACCAAGTAGTTAAAGTAAAGGTGTGGTCTATAAGGGGCAAATCTAAGTGGTTATATATAGGTTGTGATGAAATCCGTAAAAGAGGATACTACCTTAATCGGTGTGTATCCTCTTTCTTATGTTGCTGGCAGCTGTGATAATTCAGCTTCCTAGTCCGTCTAGTTCCAGTTTTAATGTATGAAATTTCTTTAAAGCATCTTGATGTCCGACACTGTCTTTTATTACAACAATGGGCAAAACACCGACGGCTCTACTTTTGCCAAGGTATGTGGATTTTAAAAATAGTTCCTTTCTCTTTTTTACTCTCTACAGATATCGTTCCTCCCATAGCTTCCATTAAACCACGGCTTATAGACAAGCCTAGACCACTCCCGCCCAGAGAGCGGGTACGTGATTTGTCAACACGATAAAAGCGTTCCCATATCAGAGGTAAATCTTCATTGGCAATCCCTTCTCCTTGATCGGATACGGAAAGTTGAAGACATTGAGTTTCTTCAGACAAGATCAAACCAATCTGGGACCCTGACGGAGCGTGCCGTATCGCATTGCTAAGCAGGTTATCCAAAACCTGCGCAAACCGGTCGGCATCACCCAAAGCGTAACGCTTATCCGTTTCGATCCGAAGCAGGAGAGAAATATTTTTTTTCTTTAACAGCGGTTCTATCTTATCGGCTTGGTGCAGGAGCAGTGCTGCTACATCAAGCTGTTCCTGTTTGATAAACATCTGGTCGGATTCCAAGTGTTCCATATCCATAATGTCATGGACCAACCGGGACATACGATCGGTTTCCGCTAATATCCTTTCTAAGTAGTGAGTTCTTTCTTGCTCATTTACCGCAATCCCGTCAATGAGTGCCTCTGTTGTGGCTTTGACACAGCTTAGCGGTGTTTTTAACTCGTGGGAAATATTGGAGAAGAAAGTGCGCCTGGTCTGCTGGGTATGAAGAATCGCATCGGCCATGGCATTAAATGTGTTGCCAAGTGTTCCAATTTCATCTTTCGCGGTGGCACGGGTACGGCTTGTATAATCTCCTGCAGAGAACCGCTTGGCGGCAGCTGCAATATCGGCAATCGATCGGGTTAATCTCCGTGATAGCAACACGGCGAATAAAAAGGCGGCCATAAGTCCGGCAATAACTGGAAAAAAGTAGGAGCGGATTATCATCTTTGTGTAGAAAGGACTAATCTGATAATAGGCTAGTAAGCGTCCGGGCTCATCTTTTATTAGTACAGGCACTGAGATAATGACAGTATTTTGTGATTCTGTTAAATAAAGGAACTGCTTGGTATAGTCTACTGAATTACGGAGTGTATAGGATTTCGCGTTCGAATAAAAGGGTGGGCTTCCTTGGATAATCTGACCATCATTATCTTCCAGCCACAATACTGCTCCAGTAGTCCGACTTGCTAACTCCCACTCCCGATCCGGTATGTGACCTGTTTTCAAATCCTCGGAAAAGAAGGTGGCAATATTTCTTAACTTGATGGTTAAGTCCCCATTATTGTTTTGATGTGCGTAGTACACAACGGAAGCTGATAAGGTTAATGCCATAAAGAGGATAACTGCCATATGGCTGAAGAGCTGGCGAAAGAGCAGTGAACGGGTGATCATGATTGATCTACCCCAAACTTGTAACCGCTTCCCCGTACCGTTTTGATAAAATCCCCGGCTATGCCAAGTTTCCTGCGTATTCTTTTTATCGTAGTGTCAACAGTGCGTTCATCCCCATCAAAATCATAGCCCCATAAATTAACCAGCAGGTTCTCTCTGGTAAAAATAGTATGAGGATGACGAAGCAGAAAGTATAATAATTCAAATTCCTTGGTAGATAGTTCAATCGTTCGCTCATTAACCATAACTCGCTGCGTTCCCGGTTCCAACGATAAGGGAGGTACCTGTAGAACATCGCCCGGCAAAGCCAATTTTCCGGTTCGGCGTAAAACTGCGTGTACTCTGGCAACTAATTCACGTGGACTAAACGGTTTGGCAATATAATCATCCGCTCCCAGTTTGAAACCGTTAATTTTATCGTTTTCTGCGTCTAAGGCGGTTAAAAAAATTATGGGGACATTCCGCTGCACTGCCTTGGCAATTTCCCAGCCGGATAGGCCGGGCATCATAACGTCCAGTATTAGTAAGTCAGGTAAGTGGGCGGTTTCTATATCCACGGCCGCATGTCCATCGGCTGCTGCGAAAACTTCAAACCCTTCGCGGCTAAGATACCAGGTAACAATATCACGTATATCTTTCTCATCATCGGCAATTAGAATTTTTACCATAGGGTAACATCCTTTCTATATTTTTTAAAATAGACATTCTTTTATTTAAGGATAACACAAGATTATGGCACAAATAAGGCTAATTTAGACTGGTAGGAGTTTTTTTGGAGAACTTGACACATTCATGCCATATTGACTTGCTATAATTAGCTGAATCATAAGAATGGAAAAATATAGCAAAGAGAGGGAGAATGTGCCGGCCTTCATGGTGCGACATTCTATAACCAGGGGGGAGGTCATCAAGGCAAACAACTCGGCTATGCCTTTTAATTTATTGGAACCATTATCGTTAGGAGTGATTATGTTGAGAATAAAAATGATCGTTTTCGTCTTAATACTGCTTATATCGGGAACCGCGCTTGCCGCCCCGGAGGGGCCGGAAACCACAGGCAAGATTCCAGCCATCCTCTTTCTTCCTATCGTCGATAACACTGGTATGAAGAACACGGGCTACATAACCGAAGCCGTCAACGCCCAGTACGCTAAGAAATATCCAGCGGAAAAGTTCACTGTCATTCCGCTTGAGAATTACACTAATCAGGTGAGTCTTAACGGTGAGCCAGAGACCGAAGACAAAGTTATCAAGGCTGCCGCTGCGGCAGGAGCTGATTATGCGGTCAGGACCGACTTGCAAACAATTAAAATTAGACGAGGATTCAAAGGAATTTTTATGAAAAAATGGTGCGCGGCAGACATCCCGGTCAAGATCACCATCTGGAACGTGGCATCCGGTAAGACCGTTTTTGACGGCGTTATCCAGGAAAGAGGAGACAAGACGGCTGCCCTGGGAGGAACCGTGGGATTAATATTTACTGTGTCAGAGAAATCCACAGTCGAGAACGGCCTCAAAAAGCTAACTAAGAAGATGGACAAGGAACTCCCTGCGTTAGACCAGATAAGTATCGATGTAGACAATGCTTCGAAGAATGAACAAAGCACTTCAAATCCCAACATTGAGTGTTCCTTGTAAGTAGTAGGTTTGTTTTTGATTTGATACGATATCAGGCGGAGGTATTCGGTGACCTTCGCCTCCAACATTTAAATCTGGAAATGATAAAAAGCCCGCGCAGAATTTCGCGGGCTTTTTATACTAGGCGGGTTTGATAGGGGGATTTTCGTGAAAAAACAATTACCAGTTTCCCTGTTGAAAGGCGGGGATCTTCCGACCAGTAGAAAATAGTAGTGCTTTCACACCTGTTATTTTCAAAAAGACTAAATGATTCGAATAGGAATATGACTAGGCAAAAATTTGAAATCACAGAAAACAAGAGACCAGCTAACTAAAGTCAAGCCCCCACGTCAAAAAATATTCCCTTTTAAAAAGTACATATCAAATAAGCCTTTGGAAATAGCGAATATTTTTACCAAAGGTGAATAGAAATGTTCGATTTTAATTTTTCTTATCATTAAAAAACATGGATCGGTTTTATGACCAGACCATGTTTCATTATGCCTTGTCTTTTAGTTGCTGATTTAGCACATTTATAGTAAGCAGTTTGTACCCGGAAGGCAAAAAAAAGTGACGGATGTCACCTACTCGTTAATTGCTTTATTCTCTTGTGGTTTCTTATGTAGTAATACAGCGACCGGCTTCAGATTTTTCAATGCTTGTTGCTGCTTATCCCATTCGCTAGTACAATCAGGATAATTTTTTTTAGACCATTCAACAGCAGCCAATCGAATAGTATGTTTAAAATGTCTCAAAATATCGCCTCATTTTTAAAAAAAATAATTGTTTTTAGTATAGCTTCTTTTAAGTAATAAAGTCTATTAGTAAGATATGGTGGGATAAAAAACTGAATATCTTAGAACATTTTCTATTTTAAAAGTTCGTTTAAACATCTGACAACATTAATCAGTGCCGCAATTCCTATTAGTATGCGATACTTTATATTTGAAAAAGACTTTAAAATACCTTTCGCTAAAAAAATAGGATTCGTTATCACCAATAGTGCTAAATATGAAAATATAATAATTTCCATAAAATAGTAGAGCCTTTCGCCCATATAAAATTCTCCCTTCATGAGTCGTTCTCTTTATACTAAAAATATCACGATTGGTTATCTAACTAAGAGTGAGATTAAGTACCTATTTTATTTCAAAGATCCAAAGGACGGCCTGGTGGTTTCCCAAAATGTACTCCTTGATTCATTAAGCGTGTATATTGTTATTATATAACAATATTTTGACAGAAATATGACACAATAATGATCCATCTAATGATTAATCTGCATGCCGACAAATGAAATAAATATCCAAGAAGATAACATTAATTTGGTGCTGAAAGGGTTGATATGACAATATCTTTTCAGCAAAAAATCACGATATATTATATGAGAGCTTATTACAGCATTTAGTAATAGCTCTGACAGTATCTTTCAAGGAAAGGGAGGATTCTTATGGCTATTCATCCAATTTCTATATCACCAAAAAGTGAGATGATCAATAAGAAAGATGCTTCCAGCCGAGTTGCTGCCAGTTCTGCTGACTCAAATGAAGAAGCAAGCTGAAATGAAACTATCTTCTTTTCGTGCAGTAGTAGAAAAACTTATTTCAATGCAGAATGTAAAAATAGGTGAAGCCCAAGGGTTAAGTTATGATCAGATAATGAAGAAATATGATGGTAAACTAAAAGAGCTTTATCAAAATCTGGAGGTTGATGATTCAACTCGCCTTAATGCACAGCAGGAGATTTCGGAGGATGGTTATTGGGGAGTTAAGCAGACAGCAGCAAGGGCTATTGAATTTGCTAAAGCTCTTTCCGGTGGAGATCCATCTAAGATCGCATTATTAAGAAATAGTATAGAAGAAGGCTATAAAGCCGCTGAAAAGGCATGGGGCGGTGAATTGCCGGAGATTAGTAAGCAAACACTGGAAGCCACACTAAAAGGCTTAGATGATTGGGCTAAGGAAGCGAGTCAAACAACGTCCTAATATTGTAAAGACGCAAAAGAGACGTGATCCATTACAAAATGGATTCATGTCTCTTTTTTTTGAAGTCCATCTCGTAAAAAGAAATAAACAAGGAAAACAAAGACCAAAGGTGAAATATAAAAACAAGTATCAATTGGATGAAGGTGATAAACACTTTGAAGATATTGAATTCGTATATAAGGAAAATGGGGTTTTAGAAAGATTATGCAAAGGTCATAAGATTCGCCAAGGCTATATTGATTACATAGTTAGGAAGAAATAAATCGGATGAGACAATGCGAAAAAAAATTAATATTATCGACAAAGAGGTGAAGAGACAGAATTGTTTAAAAGAGAGTGAGTTCTTATAAGTTAAGGATCAAGTCCTATTTAGAAAAAAAGTGAGGAGTGAATTTCATGAAAAATCTGCGACATGCCAAAATTAAACAAATTATTGAACAACAAATTATTGATACCCAGGAAGAATTGATCGAATCACTGAAAAAAGAAGGAGTTGAAGTGACTCAAGCCACAGTCTCAAGGGACATTAGGGAAATGATGCTAATTAAGGTGTCGAATGGCGATGCACGGTATCGTTACGCCCTTCCGTCTGAACAGAATGTTATCTATGCTCAAAAACGCATGAGAACTTTTCAAGACTCCATTATTTCTATTAATTTCAGCGGTAATATTATTGTATTTAGAACACTACCTGGCACGGCCGAAGCTGTCGCTTATACGATTGATCATGTGAATTGGCCGGAAATACTTGGTGCTATTGCGGGCGATAATACTATTTTTGTGACTGTTAAATCGGATGATGTAGCCGAGCTGGTTGTTACCAAGTTTCGAGCTCTATTATTACGGTAAAATTCCTGCCTCCAACTTTTCTTACTTTCTACGTTGCTTTTTTAATGATTGGTATTTTGTCATTGTCCGTTTAATCTGATTCAGTTCACTAAACAATAAGAGGTTTTTAATTTTAGAAGGTACGAAGAAAGTATTAAAAAATGACGTAATTCTTAAAGAGGTTTTTGTGAGATTTTAAATTGGATAAAATTACATCTAATATATTAAATGTAATTTTATGGTAAAAAAAGTTCATTAATAGCTGTTTTCATATAATATAATTTTTTCAAATAATATAATTGTAAAGAGTAAATATTCGGAATATTGGCATTAATATACAAAATAAAAGCTCGAATATTCTAATGAGTTTGACAAAGTAGTATATTGTTTATATAATTGCCTCATATTAACCACCTTGGTGGTTGGTATGAGGATTTTTATTTACTTCATGTTTGGAATCTTACTTATAGGAAGGAGTGATAGTATGATCCTGCATATTTTTAAAAATTAAATTGTCATCAATGGAGGTATTCAATTGGGAGATATAGCAATAAAAAGTCAATTTCGAAATTCTAGATGATGCAATGGGCAAGTTCTTGACTTGACGGATTGTTGAATAGAAAAATGATAACTACCTTGGGTTACTGGAAGAAAAGTTGAGACCTGGCTCGTTGGATAGCTTACAACAATGATCTTTAGTATGCAGAGGTTTATTTCTTAAATCGACTTAGTATAATACGGGTGCAAAATATCACATCGATCAATCTTAAAAACTGTACAAAGATACAGAGTATTTGGGGGAGGGGAAACTATGGAAAGTGGAGCTTTAGAAAGTACAAGCTTAGAAGAATCTTGTTTAAATGTTACATCTGAAATTGGAAAACTAAGAACAGTTTTACTACACAGACCTGGTGAAGAAGTGGAAAATTTGACACCTGAATTTTTAGAAAGGTTGTTATTTGATGATATTCCATATTTAAAAGTAGCGAGAGAGGAACATGATATTTTTGCTGATGTATTAAGAAATAACGGTGTAGAAGTTCTTTACCTAGAAAAACTTGCAGCAGAAGCGATTGCGAATAAAGAAGTGAAAGCAAAATTTGTAAGCCAGTTTATTGATGAAGCGTCTCCCGAAAGTGAAAGCCTAAAATATGCTTTGACCGAATACTTTTATGGTTTTTCTAATCAGGATATGATTGATAAAATGATGGCTGGCGTAAGAGAAGAAGAATTAACCCTCTACAATAGAAATTCGCTTTATGATCAGGTAAACAATTCTTATCCTTTTTTATGTGATCCAATGCCCAATTTATATTTTACAAGAGACCCTTTTGCGACAATTGGTAATGGCATTACCCTAAATCATATGAGAACTCAAACCAGAAACAGAGAAACTATATTTGCAAAATACATATTTGAAAGTCATCCGAGATTTAAGCAAGCTAATATTCCACTATGGTTTAATCGAGAAGCAACAACATCCTTAGAAGGTGGAGATGAATTAGTTTTAAGTGAAAAAGTTTTGGCTATAGGTATTTCTCAGAGAACGGATTCAGCCTCTGCCGAAAAAGTTTGTAGAAGATTATTCGAAATGAATTCTAGTTTTGAAACTGTACTAGCTTTTCATATTCCATCATCCAGAGCCTTTATGCATTTAGATACTGTATTTACAATGGTCGATAATGACAAGTTTACTATTCATTCTGAAATAGAAAAACCATTGACAATATATGAGATGACTAAGTATGAAGATAAGAAGAATGGATTTAACATTAAAATTGAAAAACAGAACATGAAATTAGAAGATATATTAGAAAAACATTTAGGTAGGAAAGTTACTCTTATAAGATGTGGCAACGGAGATAAAATTCATGCAGCAAGAGAACAATGGAATGACGGTGCAAACACCTTAGCGATTGCACCAGGAGAAGTTGTGGTATATGAAAGAAACCATATAACAAACCAAAAATTAGAGAGCTATGGTATAAAGCTTCATGTTATTCCATCGTCAGAATTGTCAAGAGGAAGAGGCGGTCCAAGATGTATGAGTATGCCTCTTTACAGAGAAAATCTTTAAAAAATACAAATACAAGTACAAAGGGGAACTAAAAATGGGATTTAATTTAAGAAATAAGAATTTTCTGACATTATTAGATTTTTCGCCAAAAGAAATCCAATATTTACTTGATTTAGCTAGAGATTTGAAGAGAGCTAAATATATGGGAACGGAGCAAGAAAAACTTAAAAAGAAAAATATTGTTATCTTTTTTGAAAAAGATTCCACTAGAACGAGATGTTCTTTTGAAGTGGCTGCTCTGGATCAAGGAGCTCATGTTACGTATTTGGGATCAACAGGAAGCCAGATTGGGAAAAAAGAATCGATTGCCGATACGGCAAGAGTCCTTGGCAGAATGTACGATGGCATTGAATATAGAGGCTTTGATCAAAAAGTTGTCGAGGATTTGGCAAAATACTCAGGTGTTCCAGTTTGGAATGGTTTAACAGATGCTGATCATCCTACTCAAGTTCTAGCTGATTTCCTGACTGCACAAGAACACTTAAATAAACCGTATGACAAAATGGTTTTTGCTTACGTTGGCGATGGAAGAAACAATGTAGCAAATGCACTTATGATTGGAGCCTCTAAAATGGGTATGGATTTTAGAATCGTATCACCAACAGAACTATTTCCCGCGGAAGATTTAGTTGAAAAATGTAGAGAAGTAGCAATAGCAACAGGTGCAAAAGTTACAATAACTAGTAGCATACCCGAAGGCGTTAAAAATGCAGATATTCTTTATACCGACGTTTGGGTATCTATGGGTGAACCGGACAAAGTATGGGAGCAAAGAATAAAATTATTACAACCATATCAAGTAAACATGGAAATGGTGAAAATGACTGGGAATGAAAAGGTAATATTTGAACATTGTCTGCCTGCCTTTCACAATTTGGAAACTACAATTGGCAGAGAGATTTTTGAAAAGTTTGGCCTGAAAGAAATGGATGTTTCAGATGAAGTGTTTGAAGGTAAACACTCAGTAGTCTTTGATGAGGCAGAAAATAGAATGCATACAATTAAAGCCATTATGGTCGCCACATTGGGAGAATAATATAACCTATTTTAAGCTATATTGCCCTGATTACTCCGTTGTCTGTATTTTAAGAATGAGAACATCGGATATTCTGGCAATATAGCAATTAAAAATGAGGGGAGATTTTACAATTGGGAGACAACAAAAAGTTGGGGCTATTTTCACTTATCGGACTGGTTGTTGGTTCTATGATTGGCGGAGGCGCTTTTGCGTTGCCGGCAGATATGGCTAGAGGAGCAAGTGGTGGTGCCATTATTCTAGGTTGGTTGATTACTGGTATTGGCATGGTCTCTCTTGCATTTGTATATCAGAACCTTTCTATGAGGAAACCTGATTTGAATGGCGGTGTTTATAGCTATGCAAAAGCTGGATTTGGAGATTACATTGGGTTTAACTCAGCATGGGGATATTGGTTAAGTGCTCTGCTTGGTAATGTATCTTACGCGGTAATGTTATTTGGATCATTAGGATACTTTTTCCCGGTTTTTGGTAAGGGAAACAATGAAGTATCTATAATTTGTGCATCAATTCTTGTATGGTCTCTGCAAATATTAATATCAAGAGGAGTCAAGCAAGCTGCTTTTGTTAATGTTATCACTACCATTGCTAAACTAGTTCCTATTTTTTTATTCCTAATTGTCACGATTATATGTTTTAAGGTTGACATATTTACTTTAGATATTTGGGGACAGTCCAATCCTGATTTAGGTAATGTTGTAGATCAAGTAAAAAGTACAATGCTTGTAACTTTGTGGGTATTTATAGGTATTGAAGGGGCAGTAGTCATTTCTGGAAGAGCTGAAAACAGAAAGGATATAGGTAAAGCTACAATTATAGGGTTAGTTGGAACTCTTGTAATATATAGTTTGATATCAATATTATCTTTAGGCGTAGTAAATCAGGCAGATCTAGCGCAAATGGGCACTCCTTCTATGGCATATGTGCTTGAACTCGCTGTTGGTAAGTGGGGAGCCGTTGTAATAAATTTAGGCCTAGTGATTTCACTATTTGGAGCATTATTAGGATGGTCTCTTCTAGCGGCAGAAATTCCTTATATTGCTGCTAAGGATGGTATATTTCCGAAGATGTTTGCTAAAGAAAATAGCAAAGGATCACCGATGAATTCATTGTCAGTAACTAACGTATTAGTTCAGATTTCACTAATCATAACTTTGTTTTCGAGTAGCACCTATCAAGCTTTATATTCAATTGCAAGTTCTGCAATATTGATTCCATATTTATTCAGTGGGTTATATGCTTGGAAGCTGGTTGTTACCGGAGAAACATATGATGTTAATCCGGCAGGAAAAAGTAATGATCTTATCCTGGCCATAATATCTAGTATCTATGCAGCATGGCTTATCTATGCTGCGGGGCTTACATATGTTTTGATGGTTACAATTCTTTATGCAGCAGGCATAGGTGTATTTATTAATGCCAAAAAAGAAAAAAAACAAAAAATAATGTTAAATTATGAAAAAATAATAGCACTTTTATTGTTAGTAGCTGGAGTAACTGCATTAGTAATGATGTTTACAGGTAATTTAAGTTAACTTAAAAATGCTACGTAGCTATTATTAATGAATGGCCTTAGATTGTATCGCAACAAAGTATGATCCAAAAAATAAGGGAGGAGAATAATAATGAAAGTTATAGTAGCATTAGGCGGGAATGCTTTACAAGCTGAAGGAAAACCAGCAACATCAGAATCTCAATTACAGGTAATAAAAGATACTGTTGTACATTTGGCAAATATGATTGAAAATGGTAATCAGATTGTCATAGTTCATGGTAACGGTCCTCAGGTAGGAAGACTAGTTGTACAAAATGAATATGCAAGCAAAATAACACCAGCCATGCCTTTTGATGTCTGTGGTGCAATGAGCCAGGGGATGATTGGTTATCATATTCAACAAGCTTTAAAAGAAGAATTAAGAAAAAGAAACATAAAAAAGTCTGTAATTACCCTTCTTACCCAAGTTGTTGTAGATAAAAATGATAAGGGTTTTCAAGAACCAACAAAACCAATTGGTCCTTTTTATAAAGAGGATGAGGCGAAAATCCTGACTAAAGAGAAAGGATATATCATGTTAGAAGACTCGGGTAGAGGATATAGAAGAGTTGTAGCATCTCCAGAGCCAAAAAGGATTGTTGAACTTGAAACTATCAAAATGTTAGTAAACGATGGTCAAATAGTTATATCGGTTGGTGGTGGTGGAATACCTGTCATCGAAAAAGATGATGATAGTCTTGAAGGTATAGCAGCAGTAATAGATAAAGACTTGGCCTCAGAAAAATTGGCGGAGGATTTAGATGCCGATATTCTAGTAATTTTAACAGCCGTGGAAAAGGTAGCTATAAATTTTGGAAAACCAGATCATAAGAATTTAGATGTTATGACACTACAAGATGCAGAGAAATATATTAAAGAAGGACAATTTGCTCCAGGAAGTATGCTTCCCAAAGTAAGTGCAGCTATTAAATTTGTTGGATCAAAACCTGGCAGAAAGGCTATAATTGCTTCGCTGGAAAAAGCCAAGGACGCATTAATGGGAGAAAGTGGAACATATATCGTGCAATAAACAATTAAACTGGTTAACGAGTAATCCGCTGAATTTGTTTATAACAAGCTATGCTTGGTCTAAACGAATTCAGCGGATACAGTTATCGTGATTTGTAGTTACTTTGACTATCAGATCAAAGTTCTACCCTATATGCAATTTTTTCCTTATATTTTCTAAATTACACCCAAATTCTTTATCTAATAAAGGTTTAAACTTTGAGTATATTTCAGAAATAAATATATCATGAGTTATAAAACATTCGGTAACGAGCATAAAAGATTTATTTTGAGACCATACAGCACAACTATCCTCATCTTTTAATATTCCAAATAAACATTCGGAATAATCGACCACCAAAGACAGCCATTTGCCATTGATACTAGCATCTTTTTCCATTCCGTTCATTTCATGATAATATACTGTGCCTAATTCGTTTTTGATATCTCCATAAATAACGGTAATTATTTCTACACCTTTATTATGTGCCTTTAGCAAATCATCGTAAAGAATTTCGTAATCTTCTGCCCAGATATCTAAATAGATGCTTTTTTGGGCATTATCGATCATAGTTCTAACTTTATTGGTGGTTTTATCTTTTCCATAAAAGTGCCATATATATTCAACACATTCTGTATTATTTATGTCTTTCACGTTTTCTTTAATGTAATTTATTGTATTTTCTGTTTCTTTTTTATAGTTATCTAAAAACTCTTCTAAAGGAATCGCTATATATTTACTAGGGGTGGATTCGCCAGTCGATGTAATCAATGTAATTATGCATTGATTGGTAAGTCCTTTAACAGTTTCGTATATTTTAGACTGTGGTACCCCTGAGCGTTTACCGATCTCATAAGCAGTAATTTGTGGATTTTTTAATAAAGTTATATATACCATAGCTTCATATTTATTTAATCCAATTTTAATAAGTTTATTGATAATGTTAGTTTCTATATTATTCATAACGATACCTCTTTCTTATTGATGAGTTAACTGCCGAGGAGGGAAAAAATTTATACCCTTTAGTCTATTATTATACCATAAACAACTTCGAGGAATAACAGCTTCTTAAGGGCCCTTAACAGAATGACCATATATTACCATCAAATCTACGAAAAGGGCAAGTTCAAATTTGTGAAATAATAAAAAATGAGCCAAGTACAATCGTCTTGGCTACCAACGAAAGATATGGGGGATATACTTTCAGTGAATTCTAGTATAAATAAACAAAGTAATTTGGATCCTTCTTTAGAACAAATTGATGATTTCATTACAGTATTTCTTCGGCTTATAAACGATATTATTAAATGTGTTGAAGATGTGTCCTTAAATATGGAAAATATAAGTGGACAAAGCACAAGATTAACAACTAATTCCCAGGTAAATATTTCCGATTTGCAAAGAAATCAAACACGAATTTTCGAAATGTATAATTTATTGAAAGATAATCTAGAAAATACGAGAAGTATTAAAAATACGTTCGTGGTTGTTAACGATAGTATAGTTGAACGTCAAAAGCATATTATTGATGCAATTAATGAATATAAAATTATTCAAGAAAGTATAAATGTATCAAAAGAATCAATAGATACATTAGTTAACAATACTAAAGAAGTGGCGGGAATTATAAACACTATAAATGAAATTTCACAACAAACAAATATGCTAGCACTTAATGCGTCTATTGAAGCGGCTAGAGCTGGAGAGTTTGGAAAAGGTTTTTCTATTGTAGCAAATGAAGTAAAAAAACTTTCTACTCAAACTAGCGATGCAACAAATAGTATCTCTAGAGTATTGAAAAAAATTACTAATGAAGCTTTAACGACTCAAAATGATATTGCAGAAAATTGAAGATAAATACGTTACCATATAGTTTTATGGGAATGTAATTTATTTTGTGTAAATTAAAATTCCTCATAGCAAGAAATGGGTGGCTTTACTCGGGATAATAAGTTCGTTGATTGCCCGTAGCAATTCTTTTTCTCAGACATGACTGAAGTATGCACGCGACAGTGTGTGAATGCTACTGTCGTGCCTGAGAAATCTCAATTTTAGGGCAATTAGACAGCATAGCGATCTTCAGAAAACACGAGACCAGCTAACTAAAGTCAAGCCCCCACGTCAAAAAATATTCCCTTTTAAAAAGTACATATCAAATAAGCCTTTGGAAATAGCGAATATTTTTACCAAAGGTGAATAGAAATGTTC
>Ga0316613_10001581_pt1 | contig 15458 bp, 17 predicted proteins | sample OWC_soil_day10_C_2_FD_207647 | JGI IMG/M metagenome (GOLD analysis project Ga0316613, IMG submission 207647) | Wetland soil microbial communities from Old Woman Creek delta, Ohio, United States - OWC_soil_day10_CT_b | ecosystem: Environmental > Terrestrial > Soil > Wetlands | place: USA: Ohio...
GCTCGGCCGCTACGCGCCGTTCATGGATCCGATCACCCTGCCGGAGGCCTCCAAGTCAACCTTCCCCGAGAAGGTGCTGGCCACCATGCAGTATGACGGCAAGCAGTATGGCATCCCGACCGACCTGTCGCTGCACTTCATGTATTACCGCACCGACCTGATCGAGAAGCTGCTTTCCGACGCCGACTGGAAGGCGAAATACGGCGAGATCTCCGAGAAGTACCTCGGCAAGAAGCTCGAGCCCAAGGACCCCGACGCCTGGGCCTGGGAAGACTGGATGGCGACGGCGCTGTTCTTCACCAAGTCGATCAATTCCGACAGCCCGACCCGCTATGGCACGGTCCTTCAGATGAAGAACCTGTTGTTCAACATGATGGTCTGGCAATCGACAGCCCGCGCGCAGGGCGGCGACTGGCTGAACGACAAGGGTGAGGTCATCGTCGACAGCCCCGCCTATCGCGCGGCGCTCGACATCTACAAGAAGCTCTATGACGAGGGCACGTCGCCCAAGGATTCGACCACCTACGAGTTTGCCGAGGCCAATGCCGCCTTCGGGGCCGGGCAGGCCGCCACCATGCTGCAGTGGAACGCCGCCTTCGGCGACCTCGACAACAAGGAAAAGACGCCAGCCGTGGCCGGCAAGATCGGCACCGTGGCGCCGCCGGCCGGACCGGAAGGCCGCTTCACCCATATCCACGGCCTCGGCCTCGGCATCAACAAGGCCTCCCAGCACAAGGAGGGTGCCGTCAAGTTCCTGAACTGGCTTGGCACACCCGACGCCATGGAGATCTACTCCAAGGCCGGCGGTTCGCCGGCACTCAGCGACGCGGTGGTGGCCAAGGTCAGCGCCGAGCGGCCTGATCTCGTCAAGCTCGGCCAGTATGCCGGCTCCTACGGCTTCGTCATGCACGGCGGTACCGCCGCCAAGGCGCTGCAGGTCTATGAACTGCAGGCCAAGGAGTTCACGGCCTACTGGTCCGGCGGCAAGTCGCTCGACGACGCGCTGGCCGCGACCAAGACCGGCATGGCTGAGCTCCTGAAGCCCTGACGGTCTGGACGGTGGCGGCAGCGCCACCGCTGTTCCACCCCCGGCGGATGCGGTAGACTAGAGTTGAGCCAGCAGCGCCGCGCCGCCGATCCCGCGCGCCAGTCCCCCCGGCTGGCGCGCGGGGCGCCTTTCCTCTGACGCTGATTGCCGAGGACGAGACCGTATGCCGCGGACTTCCCGTTTCGAGGGGCATCTCCTGATTGCCCCGCTCACGGCCTTCCTGATCGCCCTCCTGGGGTTTCCGCTTGTTCTCGATGTCGTCTACTCGGTTTCCCGCGTCGGCTTCGAGAACATCCGCGCGCCCGAGCTGATCGGCTTTTCCAACTACGCCAAGGCGGTCGCCGACCCGGAATTCTGGGCCGCCGCCTGGTTCTCGCTACGCTTCGGGCTGATCGTCGCCGTCATCCAGATGGTCGCCGGCCTCGGGCTCGCCGTGTTCCTGGCGCCGTTGTTTGCCAAGCGGCCCTGGCTGATCGCTCTCCTCATGCTGCCGATGATGGTGGCCCCGGCGCTGGTCGGCTTGATGTACCGGCTGATCCTGCACGAGTTCGTCGGCGCCGTGCCCTACTATCTCCTCGAATGGTACGGCGACTTTCCTGCCTTTCTCGGTCGGGACTGGGCGTTTACGACGCTGGTCACCATCGAGACGCTGCAGTGGACGCCGTTTGCGCTGTTGATCCTGCATTCGTCCTACGCGGCGATCTCGCCGGACATTCGCGAGGCGGCGTCGCTCGATGGCGCGCGCGGCCGGCGGCTGTTCCTCAACATCGATCTGCCGCTGATGATGCCGGCCCTCGGCATCACCTTCTTCATCCGCTTCATCGACAGCTTCCGGGTGTTCGACAACCTCTACACCCTGGTTGGGCCGGGTGCTGGCGGCTCCACCACGTCGATGAGCATCTACATCTACCAGGCCTTCTTCAAGGTCGGCGACATCGGCCTCGCCGTGGCCGCCTCGATGCTGCTGCTCGTCGCCTCCTTCGTGGTGCTGTGGGCGATCAACCGGTTCACGGCCAGAAAGGCGCCGCTATGAAGAAGCCGCTTCTCGGGGGGCTGCGCTGGCTGGTGTTCGCGCTGGCGGTGGTCATCCTGAACTTCCCGGTGATCGCCACGCTGGTGACGTCGCTGAAAAGCGATGCGGAGATCATGACCAATGCCTCGCTGATCATCGAGGCGCCGACGCTCGACAATTACGTGGCGGTGTTCGCCATGGCCGACCGCTTCGACATCCTGCATTTCCTCGGCAACAGCCTCGTCGCTTCGCTGATCGGCTCGGTGCTGGCCATCGCCATCGCCTTTCCGGCCGCCTACGCCATGGCCCGCCTCGAGGTGGGGCGGAGCTGGTTGCTGCCGCTCGCCGTCAACCTCCGGGCCGTGCCGCTGATCATCTTCGCCATCCCCATTTACCTGATGTACCAGCAGGTCGGCCTGCTCGACACGCGGTTCGGCCTCGCCCTCATCTTCTGTCTCGTCAACGTGCCGCTGGTGCTGGTGCTGTTCGCCTCGTCGATCGCCGACCTGCCGCTGGAAATCGAAGAAGCCGGCCGCGTCGACGGTGCCGGTACGCTTCGCCTTCTCGTCTATGTCGTGGCGCCGATGTCGCTCAACGTCGTCGCTGCCTCGTCGGTGCTGGCCTTCATCTATTCCTGGAACGAGTTCCTGTTCGGCCTGATGCTGACCACCAACAACGCGACGCCGGTGTCGGTCGGCGCCTCCTTCTTCTTCGCCGCCTCCGGCGGCGGCGTGCGCTGGGGCGTTGCCGCCGCCGTCATGATCCTGGCGACGCTGCCGCCGCTCGTCCTCGGTCTGTTGATGTATCGCCAAATCGGCCGGTCGATGACCGCCGGTGCCGTCAAGGGCTGACCCTACCGCTTCACCGCCACGAGATTTCCGGGAAACAACCATGGCCGAGATCGAGTTCAAGTCCGTTGCCAAATCCTTCGGCAAGGTTGGCGTGATCGCCGACCTCGACCTCAAGGTCGATGACGGCGAGTTCATCGTGTTCGTCGGCCCGTCCGGTTGCGGCAAGTCGACGGCGCTCCGGATGATCGCCGGCCTTGAGGAGACGACCTCCGGCGATATCCAGATCCGCGGCCGTTCCATTGCCGGTCTGGCGCCGTCGGAGCGCAACGTCGCCATGGTGTTCCAATCCTATGCGCTCTATCCGCACATGACGGTGGCCGGCAACATCGGTTTTCCGCTGAAGATGGCCGGACGCCCCGCCGCCGAGATTGCCGCACAGGTGCGGGAGGCCGCCGACATCCTCGACCTCGGCCCCTATCTCGACCGCCGGCCCGCTCAGCTATCCGGTGGGCAGCGCCAGCGCGTCGCCCTGGGGCGGGCGATCGTCCGCCATCCCGACGTCTTCCTGTTCGACGAGCCGCTGTCCAACCTCGACGCCGACCTTCGGGTGTCGATGCGCGGCGAGATCATGCGCCTTCGCGAGCGCATCCAGGCAACCATGATCTATGTGACGCACGACCAGACCGAGGCGATGACCATGGGCGATCGCATCGCCGTCTTCGCGCCGCTGAAAGACGGTCACGCCCGCAACCTGATGCAAGTCGGTACGCCGGAGGCGCTTTACGAGCGGCCGGCCAACCTGTTCGTCGCGCGCTTCCTTGGCTCGCCGAAGATGAATCTGATCGAGATGGACCAAGGGCAGGCGCCCGCCTTCGGCACGCTCGACCTCGGCCCACGGCCGCCCCATGGCGGCGCGCTGCTGCTGGGCGTCCGTCCGGAGGACATCCGCATCGCCGAGGCCGGGGTTCCGGGGCTGGCCGGCCGCATCCGGCTGGTCGAGGCGCTCGGGGCCGAGTATTACGTCCACATCGAGACGGCGGCCGGCGAACTGATCGTTCGCGTCATGGACAAGCGTCTGCGCCCGGCGCCCGGCGATACGGTGGCGCTGCAGCCGGCGGCCGGCGCTTTTCATCTGTTCGACAAGGCGACGGGCGAGCGCATCGGTGGGTGAGGCCTGGCGGCGGCTAGTCCATCCTGGCGATTGACGCCGGGCGACCGCGCACCATGCGCGTCAGGGTGTCCTCGCGCCAGAGATAGGCGTGGGCGAGCGCCATGATGACGTGGCCGAGCGTCAGGGCGAGCAGCGCCCAGCCGAGGAGACCATGCACGGCGTTGGCCGGTGCCATGAGGGCCGGAATGCGCTCGCCACCACCGGCCAACACCTCGATGCCGAATACCGACAGACCCCGGCCGCTGCCGTAGGCTCTGACAACGGCAACGAGCGGTACCGCCAGCATCAACAGGTAGAGCACGAGATACCCAAGGCGGGCGGCGGTGCCGAGCAGGCCGGCGGTGTGGACCGGACGGTTGCCGAGGTTGATCAGCGCCCAGGCGCCACGCAGGAGGACGGCCACCAGCAACAGGACGCCGACCGACATGTGCCAGGACCAGAAGAAGCGTGCCGCCGGCATCTCGCGGTCGACGCCGTGCAGGATGGCCGAGAGAAACTGCCAGGCGAACAAAGCGGCCATCAGCCAGTGAAGGGCTCGACTGACGGTGCCGTAGCCCTCGGGGTGGTCGAACAGCGTCGAATGATCCTTGGTCACGGCGGGGCTCCTTCGTCTGGCGGCGCGGTCATGCGTTACGCAAATATGCTTATATCAACCAGGAAGCGCCAGCGCGAAGTCGCCTCGCGCCCGGTTTGACGGCTGGCGGGGGCTCAAAACTCTGTGAAGCCAAGGCGCTGGTTCCCAGAGCACTCGAGCAAAAGCGTGCAGCGGTTTTGCGCTCAGGACAGGCGGGCGAAGAAAGACCGGAAGGGGGGGCAGGGGAATCTGAGAGATCGCGACGCGTTTTAGGGCTGATCGGGCGAGACCCCAAGGTTGCCTTGCCCGGCGCCATACTTTAGATTTTCTGAGAATGCCGGGCCTGGCACCGCGACGGAGGACGCCGCCGAATCTGGCCGGTCTCAGGAGGACGGATGAAGCGCGTTTCGGACATCAATCACCCCTTCTACCGGCCGCTCTGGCGGCGCGTGACGCTGGTCGGCGTCACGGGCGCCTGGGCATGTTACGAGAATTTCGTGGTCAAGGACCCGATGTGGATGGTGCTGACCGCCGGCGTGTTCGTCTATGCCGCCTGGGTATTCCTCATCAAGTGGACCGACCCGGAGGACAAGCCGGCGGAGATCACCGACGCCACCGGCGGAGAGCCGCCCGAGGTGGTGGAGCATGACGAAGGCGCCGATCGACGCTGACTTGCGATTAGTGCTAAGGGTTCCCACGTAGAAGGCGGCATTGCCGCCGAGACCATTTACGGGAGCCCGCCATGACCACCGAGACCTTCCCGATCACTCGTACCGACGAGGAATGGCGGCGCCTGCTCACCGACGAGCAGTATCGTGTCATGCGTGGCCATGGCACAGAGGCGCCGGGCAGTTGCGCGCTTCTGCATGAGAAGCGGCGCGGCGTATTCCATTGCGCCGGCTGTCATGCGCCGCTGTTCGCTTCGAACGACAAATTCGAGAGCGGCACCGGTTGGCCGAGCTTCAACGAGCCCGAGCCGGGTGCCGTCGAGACGTCGGTTGATCGCAGCCATTTCATGGTGCGCACCGAAGCGCACTGCGCCCACTGCGGCTCGCACCTCGGCCACGTGTTCGATGACGGTCCGCCGCCGACCGGTCAGCGCTATTGCATCAACGGCGTGGCACTGGTCTTCCGGCCGCTGGACTGACGACGGCGGGCCGATGGCCGGCCGTCGTCCTTGTGCTGTCAGACGTCGGTCTTGCCTTTGGCGATCGCCGCGAGGATCAGCTCCCCCGCTTCGTCGACGCCGCCCCAACCGGTCACCTTCACCCACTTGCCGGGTTCGAGATCCTTGTAGTGCTCGAAAAAGTGCTCGATCTGGTGAACGGTGATCTCGGGCAGATCGTCGATCGTCTTGATCTTGGAATAGCGCGTGGTCAGCTTGTTGGAGGGAACGGCGATGATCTTCTCGTCGTGGCCACTCTCGTCCTGCATCTTGAGAACGCCGATCGGCCGGCAGTTCATGATGGCGCCCGGCACGATGGCACGGGTGTTGACGACCATGACGTCGATCGGATCGCCGTCGTCCGACAGCGTGTGCGGCACAAAGCCGTAATTTCCGGGATAATGCATCGCCGTGTAGAGGAAGCGGTCGACGTACATGGCGCCGGCTGCCTTATCCATTTCGTACTTGATGGGCTCGCCGCCCAGCGGCACCTCAATGATGACGTTGATGTCCTCGGGCGGGTTAGTGCCGATGGGAACGGCGTCGATGCGCATGATTAATCCTTGAAAAGAAACAAAGTTGCGAGCACGTGTTTATCCGTAACGGTAGGGCGAAAGCAAGGCGGCGAAGCGAAGGCGGATCGCTCAGCCCCGTCCCACCGGCGGCCAGGCGTAGACGATGACCGGTACTAGGTGGCCGGCGATCTTCTCGCTGGAACCGACGACCTCTTGACCGCCGAGCCGCTCGTAGAAGCCGACGCCGACGGCATTGGCGGCGAGCACGCGCACCACGAGGCCGTCAAGGCGCATGTCGGCGAGCGCTGCCCGGGCCTCTTCAAACAATCGCCGGCCGAGACCGACGCCGTGCATGTCGGGATGAAGATAGAGCTCATAGATCTCGCCGCGGAAGGGCAGGGCGCGCATGCGGCTTGGTCCCAGCGTCGCGTATCCAGCGACGCGGCCTTCCACCTTGACGACCAGCATGGCGACATTGCGAGCAATGGCCTTGGCCCACCAGTGAGCTCCGCGCCGCTCGATCATCCGCTCGAGCTCGACGCCGTCGAGAATTCCCCGATAGGCGTAGCGCCAAGCAGCGTCGTGGATGGCCGCGATTTCCGCGGCATCCTCGACGGCGGCGCGCTGGACGTCGATCGAAAGGGTGCTCATGGCGGGAGCTTAACCCGGTCCCTCCGGCAGCGGAAGACAAAAACAGCGGGCAACAAAAACGCCGCCGACCGCCCTCGCGGCGGCCGATCTGTCAGAACCAGCTGCCGATGCGATCGAGGATGCTCTTGTCGCTCGCCGAGACCACCGGAGCAGCCGGCGGGCTGGCGACGGGCGGCGGGCAGGGTGGTGTGCCGGCCGGAACCACCGCGCCAGGGGCGGCGCAGGCGATCGGCGGGGCGGCTGCCTGGCCAACCGCCACGGGTTGGCGGATGGAGGGGGGCGTCGGCGGGGCGGGCTGTGGGGGAATGGGAGCGGTCGCTGCCATCGTCGGGGCGGCTGGTGTCGTCGGCCCGACAGCGGGGGCGGCCGGCGTCGGCAGGGCAGTCGTCGCTGCCACCGGGATAGTGGGCGCGGCGGCGGGCGTCGCCTCGTTGGTGTCGCCGCCGGTCACGAAAGAGAACAGGCGGGAGATGGCACCGGTGCGCTGCTGCTCGACGGGTTCGGCCATTGCGACGGCGTGGATCTGTGGCCCGCGCGGATCGGCGATCGGAACGGGTGCGCCGGTCGGCGGCACGATGACCGGCCCCACCAGAATGCCGGCGTCCGGGTTGGGTTCGGCTCCGAACAGGCGGGCGATGGCACCCGGGTTGCGCTCGGCTTCGAGGCGGGCCGCTTCGGCTTCGGCCATCGCCATTTGGGCCTCGGTCTTGCGCTTCTCGGCAGCGAGCGCCAGCTGGATCCGCTTGTCTTCGTCGGCGCGACGCTCGTCCTCGAGCTTGGCGAACAGCACCTCCGCCTCGGCATAATCGGCTTTGGCCTTGGTCTGGAGCGAGGCGACGAGTTCCTTCGGCTGGCCCAGGTCGGCGGGGCAGGCCGCGACGGTGTCGAGTGGCTGGACCGGGTTGGCATTGAAGACATATTTGCGGCCGCAGACGTCCACCTTCGGTTCCAGGTGGGTCATCTCGAAGGTGTCATAGCCCTCTTTCAGCATCTTCCAGAACGGCATGTTGGCGTCGTTCCAGTGCTTGGCCATGTTCTTGCCGTCGAGACGGAACGGGAAGGCCTGCAGTTGGAAGGTCTTCTGGCCGCCGCGGAACGCCTCGCGGGCCAGCCCGTAGATCTCCTGGATCTGCGGGTCGGTCATGGCGTAGCAACCGCGCGACGAGCAGGAGCCATGCACCATCAGCGCCGAGCCGGTGCGGCCATTGGCCCGGTCGTAGGCGTTGGGAAAGCCGGTGTTGAAGGCGAGATACCAGTCCGACTTGGGATTCATCAAGCCGGTCGAAATGGGGTAAAAACCCTCCGGGGCTTGCCGGTCGCCTTCCCTGACCTTCGGGCCGAGATTGCCGGACCAGCGGCAGATGTCGTAGCTCTTGAGCAGCGCGTAACGGCCACTCGCGTTCATTTTCCAGACCTCGAACTTGTTCTCTTCCTTGAAGATGCGCATCAGCACCGGCGAGGAGGCCCTCATGTTGAGCGTCTTCATCAGCTCGACCGTCTTCGGCGGCAACGGCCGCTGTTCCTTCGGGCCGTAACCATAGCCGATTTCGTCGGCCTGACAGGCGGCCAGGAGCGCGGCAACGCCGAGTGCACCGGCAAGCCGGGCAAGGCGGCCGGCGGTCGAAAGGCCTGGGGAGGACGGGGTCGGGCGGAACGAGGTCATGCTCTCCGTTTCACTCATGGGCACCGCGGCACCGTCCGGGCGCTCTGTCGGGGGCCTGTCGGTCGCCCCCCGGGCGCCGGACAGCATATCATGAAGCAATCCTCGGTGGTCATGGTTACCAAAGGGTTACCGCCGAATAGTCCCAAGCCGACGCGCCGAACGGCCGGTGCGTCCGATCGGCAAAGCCATCAGCAATTTCTCATTTCCATCAGAATCGTGAGAAATTCATGGCAAGATGGCCGACAATCGTGTCGGCGCCCCAAAATCAGAGCTTGAGGTCGCGGCCGATCGCCAGGAACTTGCGTCGGCGGTCGGCACGAATTTCGTCGCGGCTCCGGCCATCGAAGGTGGCGAGCGCCGCCTCGATGACGCCGCCGACCGCTTCGACCACCTGAGCGGGCGCGCGGTGGGCGCCGCCGACCGGCTCGTCGATGATGCCATCGATGATGCCGTAGCGGACGAGATCCTGGGCGGTGATGCGCATGTTCATCGCCGCGTCCTGCGCCTTGGCCGAGTCCTTCCACAGGATGGAGGCGGCGCCCTCGGGTGAGATCACCGAGTAGATGGAATGCTCCAGCATGAAGACGCGGTTGGCGGTGGCGATGGCGATGGCGCCGCCGGAGCCGCCTTCGCCGATCACCACGGAGACGATGGGCACGCCAAGCCGCAGGCAGGCCTGCGTCGAGCGGGCGATGGCCTCGGCCTGACCGCGCTCCTCGGCTCCGATGCCGGGATAGGCGCCGGCCGTGTCGACCAGCGAAATGACCGGCAGGTCAAAGCGGTCGGCCAGTTCCATGATGCGGATGGCTTTGCGGTAGCCTTCCGGACGAGCCATGCCGAAGTTGTGGCGGATGCGCGTCTGGGTGTCGTGGCCCTTTTCCTGGCCGATCACCGCCACGGGGCGGCCACGGAAGCTGCCGAGACCGGCGACGATCGCGGCGTCTTCGCCATAATTGCGGTCGCCGGAGAGGGGCGTCCAGTCGGCGATCAGCTGTTCGACGTAGTGAACGGCGTGCGGCCGGTCGGGATGACGGGCGACCTGCGCCTTCTGCCAGGGCGTGAGGCGGGTGTAGATGTCGGCAAGCGCTTGGGCGGCGCTCGTCTCGAGCTTGGCGATGTCATCGTCGATAGGAAGGGCAGTGCCCCCGTCGGCCAGGGCCTTCAGTTCCTGGACCTTGCCCTCAAGATCGGCGATGGGTTTCTCAAAGTCGAGATAGCTTCTCATCCGGCTCTCTTCATTGTGCCCCGGCCACCGTCTTGTCTCCCGGGACAACCGAGGGTGCGGCGGCCGCGCACACTTGGCTTCCGATCCCCCGCCTTGTCAACGCCATTCGCCGCAAATGCCGGCAATTCTGTGGCCATCTCCGTGCCAATACCGAAGCGATTACGGCTCGGACAGCGGATGATGGTCGGCGACGAGGGCGGCGAGCCGGTGCTCGAGGACATGGGTATAGATCTCGGTTGTGCCGATGTCGGCATGGCCGAGCAGCTCCTGAACGATGCGAAGATCGGCGCCATTCTGCAACAGGTGACTGGCGAAAGCGTGACGCAGCACGTGCGGTGACACCTTGTCGGACGATATCCCCAGCCGGGCGGCGGCGTCCTTGAGATCGCGGGCGAAGCTCTGTCGGGTGACGTGGCCGGCCTCGGAGGAGGCCGGGAACAGGAAGGGGCTGCCGGCGTGGCGTCCGCTCACCTTCAGCAACCGGCGATAGGCGAGAACGGCGGCACGCGCCTTGTTGCCGATCGGCACCAGCCGGTCCTTGGCACCCTTGCCGCGCACGGTGATGGCGGTGATGCCGTCGCGGATGGCGCCAGCCGGCAGGGCTACCAGTTCGGAAACGCGCAGGCCGGAGGCGTAAAGCGTCTCCAGCATGGCCGAGAACCGGGCGCGTCGCAGCACCTCGGCCTGATCCTCGATGGGCTCGGCGGCGGCAGCGGCGACGGCGTCCATCAGCCGCCCCACCTCGTCGACGGAGAGCACCTTCGGCAGCGGGCGGCGGGTGCGCGGACGATCCACCCGGGCCGTGGGGTCGTCGGCGCGGCGGCCCTCGGTATAGAGAAACTTGTGCAATTGGCGGACAGCGGAGAGGCGGCGGGCCTGGGTGGCGGCGGCATAGCCCTCGGCTGCGAGCCCGGCGATGAAATCCTCGACGTCGGCGGTCCCGGCGTCGAGCAGGCCGCGGCCGCGGCCGGCGAGGAAGGAACGGTAGAGGTCGAGGTCGGTGCGATAGGCGATAAGTGTGTTGTCGGAGGCGGCATCCTCGATGCTGGCCGCTTCGAGATAGGTCTCGATCAGCGTGGCGTCGCTCATGGGGCCTCGCTGGGGCGCGTGTCGCTCGGCTGATCGGGCGCGTCGGTGCCGACCGGGCTTGCCGCAACCGGCGGCGGTGACAGAAGGCGAGCGCCGGACAGCACCGCGGGGTCGATCGGCACGGTGAAGGTGCGCGGCTCGGGCGTTACCAGGAAAGCCAGCGCCAGCACGGCGGCCGTGGCGGCAACGGCCAGCGCGAGGAGGAAGCCAAGGAAGCGGGTGATGGTCGGCATTGTTTCGCTCCGGGGGCCGCTCCGGCGGGTCGCGGGCGCTCGGCAACGCTAACGGCTTGACAGACGCGCCTGCCCAACCCATGAGACTTCTCATGACCGACGTCAAGGCCAGCCGCAGCCGCGATCCCGACGCCGCCCTTCGGCGCGGCGGCGTCAACGCGCGTATCGTCGATTTGCTCGGCGGCCGTTCGGTGGTGCTGGTGGGCATGATGGGGGCGGGCAAGACGTCGGTGGGCAAGCGCCTGGCCGGTCGCCTCGGCCTCACCTTCATCGATGCCGACACGGCGATCGAAGAGGCGGCCAAGAAGAGCGTACCGGAGATTTTCGCCGAGCATGGCGAGGCGTATTTCCGGCAGGGTGAGCGGCGGGTCATCGCCCGGCTGTTGCGCGAGCCGCGCCAGATCATCGCCACCGGCGGCGGCGCCTTCATGAATGCCGAGACGCGGGCGGCGATCCGCAGCGGCAGCGTGTCGATCTGGCTCAAGGCCGACTGGGAACTGCTCTACGAGAGGGTGCGACGACGGCCGACGCGGCCGCTGCTGCAGACCGCCGATCCCGAAGGTACGTTGAAGGCGCTCGTCGAGGCGCGTTATCCTGTTTATGCTGAGGCAGACCTCGTCGTGCAGTCGATTGACGTGCCGCACGAGGCGATGGTCGACGCGGTGGTGTCGGCGCTGGAAGCTTGGCTCGTCCAGGAAGCGGAACGAGAAAAAGGGGCGCCGTGACGGCGCCGGAAGCTGGGAACGGGCGGGGGACGACATGACGGTTGAAGCGGAGACGGACGGCATCGTCAGGGTGCCGGTGTCGCTCGGAGAGCGATCCTATGACATCCTGATTGGCGAAGGACTGGTCGCCGACGCCGGCCGGTGGTTCCGCGCCGTGCTGCCAAAGGCGCGCGCCTGCATCATCACCGACTCCAACGTATCCGGCCGACATCTTGTGGCCTTCGAGAAGTCGCTGAGACGGGCCGGCGTCACCGCCAGCGCCGTGGTCATTCCGGCCGGCGAGGCGTCCAAGTGCTTCGATGTGTTCGAGCAGGTGGTCGACCAGGTGGTCGGTGGCCGCTACGAGCGCGGCGACGCGGTGGTGGCGCTGGGTGGCGGCGTCGTCGGCGATCTCGCTGGCTTCGTGGCTGCCGTGGTGCGGCGCGGCATGCGCTTTGTGCAGGTGCCGACGACGCTGTTGTCCCAGGTGGACTCGTCGGTGGGCGGCAAGACCGCCATCAACAGCCGCCACGGCAAGAACCTCGTCGGCGTGTTTCACCAGCCCGACCTGGTGCTGGCCGATACGACGGTGCTCGACACGCTTTCCGAGCGCGAGTTCCGCGCCGGTTATGCCGAGGTAGTGAAATACGGCCTGATCGACAACGCGGCCTTCTTCGCCTCGCTTGAACGAAACTGGCGCGAGATCTTTGCCGGCGGGCCGGCGCGTACCGAGGCGATCGCCGTCTCCTGCCGCTCCAAGGCGGCCATCGTCGCTCGCGACGAGCGTGAGACCGGCGACCGGGCATTGCTCAACCTCGGCCACACCTTCGGCCATGCCATCGAGACGGCGGCCGGCTACAGCGGCACCGTGGTGCATGGCGAGGCGGTGGCGCTTGGCATGGTGCTCGCCCACGATTTTTCGGTGCGGCTCAACCAGATGTCGCCGGACGATGCCGGTCGTATCCGCGTCCACCTTTCAGACGTCGGCTTGCCGACGCGGCTGTCCGAAATTCCCGGTGGCCCACCGTCGGTCGCCGCCTTCATGGAGCTGATCGGCCAGGACAAGAAGGTGCAGAGCGGTGCCCTGACCTTCGTCCTGAGCCGTGGCATTGGCGAAGCCTTCATCGCCAAGGACGTGCCGGCCGAGGCGGTGCGCGCCTTCCTCACTGACAAGCTCAGCGAGGGACAGGCCTGATGGACGGACAGGGTGCGGAGATCGCCGATCTCTTGCTCGCTGGCGTACCGGTCGCCCTGTTTGTCGTCGTCACCGTGATCCTGTCGGCGGCCGGCTCGGCGCTGCTTGCCTCCAACCGCACCAAGCTGCATCACATGGAGCGGCTCGGCGACCGTCGCATCACGCGCCTCGTTGATCTGACCGCCGAGCGGGCGCGGGCGGTGTCGGCCATCCGCCTGGCGCGACAGGTATCGACGGTGGCGCTGACCATCTTCGCGACGCGGGCCGTGCTGTTGTTCGAGACCAACCCCGGGCGCCTCGCCGCCTGGGCAGTCGGTGGCATTCTCCTCGCCGTCTTGCTCGACGCTGTGCCACGCGTCGTGGTGTCGCTGAGGCCGGAGCGATCGGCGCTGATCCTGCTGCCGGCCATCGAGGCATCGGCCCGCCTGCTCGAACCGCTGATCGCCGGCATCGAAAAGGGGGTGATCGCTCCGCTGAGGATCATCAGCAAGGCACCGAGCGAGGCGGCATGGACGGCGCATGAGGAGATCCGCGAGGCCGTCGACCTGCTGCATCGCGAAGGCGGTGTGGTCAAGGACGACCGCGACATGGTCGGCGGTGTGCTCGACCTCAGCGAACTGCCGCTGTCCGACCTCATGGTGCATCGCACCAAGATGCGGACGCTCGACATCGACATGCCGGTCGGCGACCTCCTGAAAGCGCTGATCGCCAGCCCCTTCACGCGCCACCCGTTGTGGCGTGACGAGCCGGACAACATCGTCGGCGTGCTGCACTCCAAGGAGCTGTTGCGCGCCGTCGACCGGGCCGGCGGCGATGCCGCCAAGGTCTGCGTCGAGACGCTGATGACGCCGCCCTGGTTTGTGCCGGACACGACGCTGGCCGCCGACCAGCTCAGGGCGTTTCTGAAGCGCAAGGTCCATCTCGCGCTGGTGGTTGACGAATATGGCGAGGTTCAGGGCCTCGTCACGCTCGAGGATATCCTCGAGGAGATTGTCGGCGAGATCGCCGACGAGCAGGACGTGGTGGTACAGGGTGTTCGCCCCTATCCCGATGGCTCGGCCTCGGTGGATGGGGCGGTGCCGATCCGCGACCTCAACCGCATGATGGACTGGCGCCTGCCGGACGACGAGGCGACCACCATTGCCGGCCTCGTCATCCACGAGGCGCGGATGATCCCCGATCCCGGCCAGTCCTTCACCTTCCACGGCTTCCGCTTTCGCGTGTTGCGGCGGCAGAGGAACCGCATCACGGCGCTGAAGGTCGGGCCGATCGACGGCGCTTTCCGGCCCGAATGAACTGCTTGAGGACGTCCGCCGTCATTCTCCCGGTGCGCGGGCCGTGACGGAGAGGGCGTGCAGGCCCGTGTCGAACTCGGCCTTCAAGGCGTCCATGACGAGGCGCTGGCGGGCGAGGCGGCTCTTGCCCTCGAAGGTCGCCGATACCACGTCCACCGCGAAATGGGTCTCGCCGCCCTCGCGCCAGCCGCCATGTCCGCGGTGACGCTCGCTGTCGTCGGTCACGCTCAGCTGGGATGGTGACAGTTCGGCGAGGAGCGCCGCCTCGATGCGGGTCTTGCGGGCGGAAGCGGCTGGGGTCATCGAAGCCATCAGGCATCCTCGTCGGTTGGTGCGGGCGACACGATCTCGTATCTGGCGACCACCGGAGGCGATTGTCAACGCCTTGCCGGCACGCCTTCCAATGCCCATAATCGGCGGATCATGAACTCCTATTCCAAGCTCTTCGAAAAAATCCGGATCAAGCCGGACAAGGAAAGCGTCGCTCGCGGCCAGTTCCCTCCCTGCGAGTGGGAAGGCTGCGAGAGTGCGGGCGCCTACCGTGCGCCGAAGGGCCGTGGTCGCGAGGGGCAGTATCACCACTACTGCCTCGAGCACGTGCAGCTTTACAACAAGTCCTACAACTACTTCTCCGGCATGGGCGACGACGCCGTCATCGCCTTCCAGAAGGACGCCATCACCGGCCATCGCCCGACCTGGACGGTATCGGTCAACCGCTGGGGACAGACCGACCCCAACGCCAGCCGTCGGCGGCCGACCGAGCCGACCTACAACGATCCGTTCGGCGTCTTCCATGGGTCGCGGGCCGGCGGTGCGCGGGCCGAGCCGGAAGAGCCGCGTCGGCACGTTTCGCCGATGACGCAGCGCGCTTTCGAAACGTTGCATCTTGAGGTCGGGGTCTCCAAGGAGGAGATCAAGGCGCAATACAAGGTCATGGTCAAACGCCACCACCCGGATGCCAACGGCGGCGATCGCTCTTCAGAGGAACGGTTGCGAGAGATCATCCAAGCCTATAATTACTTGAAGACCGCCGGTTTCTGTTGATCGGCCGCATTTTTCCCGATTCGACGGAGCGACTTCCTCCCTCCGCTGGTCGCTCCAGGAGGTTTTATGGCTCAGCAGACGTA
>Ga0316613_10001582_pt1 | contig 15448 bp, 16 predicted proteins | sample OWC_soil_day10_C_2_FD_207647 | JGI IMG/M metagenome (GOLD analysis project Ga0316613, IMG submission 207647) | Wetland soil microbial communities from Old Woman Creek delta, Ohio, United States - OWC_soil_day10_CT_b | ecosystem: Environmental > Terrestrial > Soil > Wetlands | place: USA: Ohio...
TATTCTGCACCATCAGCCCTCCTTTCGCTCCGAGAACTATATTACTTATAAATTACATTCTACATATAACTGAAAGAAATTCAACCGAAGTGCTAAAATTGTACGCGTTGAGTTCCAAAATTTGCATACCGGACCAGTTGAAACAGCCTTTTATTTAAAAACAGCAAGAATAATTAAACTTGGGATGTTACATTTTGTTATGCCTAAATGTGTGCCGCAAACCGCGCACAGAAAAACGAGACTGCTGACAGGCAACAGTCTCGTTTTCCTATTTCACTTTACTATTTTTCAGCACTCCATATACAAGCATAACGGACAGCAGCATATGGCTTATGACCAATACAACACAGACTCTCATATTGACAAACCAGAATATTGCACCTATAATTACTTCCGCTAGCCAGAGCTGTCTACTTTTTGACCGATAACGGCTTGTCTCCTCTTCGTCGAGAAGCTTGTTTCTGTCAGGAACAGGTGCAAATATAAAGATTAAAATTCCTGAAATAAGAAACCCTGCAATAGGCAGAATAAGAGTCACTGTCCCAACTATGTACTTCTCAAGCAGACAGACAATCAGAATAAGGATTGCTGAAACTACAGTACAGACTCCATTGGTTCTTGCGTGATACCCGCCGCAATATGATCTTAATGGTATATAGCTGGCAAGGAACACAAACACTGGCATTGGTGCACGCATGATTACTGCTATAATTACAGCCACGATTATGTTAATAATCTGATTTAGCAAAATCTCGTATGCGTAAAGGTACAACGCGCGCTGATCATCTTTTAAATGATTCTTTTTAATCTGCCAGCTGACTATGTCTTCTGAAATCCGTTGTAGCATTAGAACTTCCTGAGCATTTTAGCTTCTTCAGGAACCTCCGGCTGATGATGAGCCCATGCGCAGGTAACATTGATCGTATAAGCTGCGACCAGTAATGCACATACATTCATCATGTTCACCATTGACATTTTTCCCTTTAATACGTTTAACATTTTTTTCATTTTAATCACTCCTTTTTTTTCTTTCATACTATAACAATATTTTACAGAATTCAAGTCAAGTGCCAAAATTATACACGTTGAGTGCCAAAATTTGCATTCTGATCTCCAGAATAGGCAGATATTGTTAAAGTTGTGACAAATAATTCTTCCTTTTGCACAAGATTTAATGACCCACCATATTTCTCAGCTAAAGACATCACTATCCCAATTCCCAGACCATGGTGTTTGGAATCTGCTTTTGATGTTAAAAATCTATCCCCATCTTTTTTGATTTTTACATTGTAACTATTCTCTATATTAAATATCAAAAAGTAATTTGTACCCATAAATACCTTTATTTTAACATTACGTTTCCCTGATTCACATTTCTCTGCTGCTTCAATTGCATTATCAAGAAGGTTACCAAACATAGAGATCATATCAGCATCGGATATAAAATCCATATTAATATTATTTTCAACAAATAGAGAGAATTCTACCTCGTGTTCCTTTGCCTTAGATACACGTTCTGATAAAATAGCATTAAAAACCGGATTACTACTATAAATTGCCAGATTCGTTTCTTTTTGAATCTTCCCTTTTAACTCATCAATTATTTCAACAATTTTATTATTTTCCCCATTTAATGCAAGTAAACGAAAACTACTAAAATATGAATGAACATCATGCATAAAGCATCGATAGTGATCATTTATTTTAAGTATATTTTGGAAATGTTCCGTCTCCATATCCCTTTTTACCGAATACAATTCTGCATATTTTATTTTATTCATCATATCAGTATATTTTTCTAATATAATAAAAATTGCAGCATTGGAAAAATACAGTAAAACAGCCCCACCAAACATAAATAACTGCACAGTAACAGGTTTTGGAAAATCCATATATAAAAAGCTGCTTGATATCATAAGTGATAAAATAGGAACAATTAATAAATACCATGAAAAAACATTATTATTGCTGATATTTATTCTTTTCATATATTTTTCTATATACATTAGAAAAAGGTATCCAATAATATATTCAACTATTAAAAAATAGACACCTCCAGCAGTAAACCAGGGAGGAATATAAATCGGGAGATTATATATAATCAAACGATATAAAAGTTCAAACAGAACTTCTCTGCCTCCCACAAAAGCAAAATAAATAATGGTGTATGCCATTCCATTGGTAAGTGAAACTTTGAACAAGAGCATTATATAAATATAATAAACCAATGGAACTGTGGTAAAATTAAGAGCAGGACTTCCAATTGCATTAATAAAAAATATTAAAAAAGTTATAACGATTCCATATATTATGCGTTTCCTGGTTATAGTTTTATAAGGATAAATAGCAGCAAAAAACCTGCATAACATATAAACATCCGCACCGCAAAATAAAAGCCTGCTTATTGACAACAAATCATTTCCCATATCAAATGCCATCCTTATATTTTGATAACATAAATTCTTCCTTCAGCATATGAAACTCCTGCGCCTTGCTTCTGGTTATCTGAAACATGGTGTCAACATCCTTCAGCCGCAATATTTTACTGGTGCAGTAGACCAAATATTTAAAATTAATAATATAGCTGTCATGAGGATATCCAAAACCATATTTTTTAAGGCGCTCGTAGATGGTCTCCAGCTTTTCTGAGACGCGGATATCCGGAACTTCACTGCTGTCCAGATCCTTTATTCCATAAATTCTGATCGAACTTTCAGAGATATGGACTCTGGTGTTTTTCTTATATTTCTCAATATAAACAATATCATCTGCTCTTAGAAACAGCCGTTCCCGGTTTACATTGGCGGAAAGCAGAGGTGCCTGTCCCAATTCGATCATTTTGTCAAGAGAATCCCTTATGTACCGGTCCATAACTTCATCAGTCATATTCTTCATAATATACCGATATGGCTGAACTTCAAAACTACGCGGTGAAGGTTCTGCAAAACCAGTATAAAAAACCAGTATTACATTATTATCCAGCTGGCGAACCCGGACTGCTGTTTCTTCTCCATTCATTTCATTCATCTGAACATCAAGAAATATAATAGAAAATCTGATGTTCTTTATCGCTGCCAGAAGACTGATTCCTGAATCATATTCATGAATGCGGAACTTGTCACTTTCCGACATGTTTTTTCCAATTCGTTCTGCTAAACGCTCTCTGTCGCCGATACTATCATCACAAATAGCAATTTCAAACATACTTTTTTCCCTCTTACTAAACTTCTTTCTATTTGATATCGTACTATCTCTCTTATTTTATAAGAAATATGTCAATAATACAAGAAAAGGTACCAGAAAAATACAAAATTCATATTTTCCCGGTGCCCTATTATAATTATCCTGCCGAATTATACCGCAAACTGGCTATTGTAAAGCTGAGCATAGAAACCATTTTTAGAAAGGAGATCCTCATGAGTTCCCTGTTCAATAATATGACCATCTCTCATGACAAGTATGACATCTGCCTCCTTGATTGTAGAAAGACGATGGGCAACAATAAAACTGGTGCGTCCTTCCATCATTTTCGCAAACGCCTTTTGTATCTTCAATTCCGTCCTTGTATCAATGGATGAAGTGGCTTCATCAAGTATAAGAATCGGGGGCAGGCAGAGCATAACTCTGGCAATGCACAAAAGCTGCTTCTGTCCCTGAGATAAATTACCTCCGTCTTCTGATATAATTGTATCATATCCCTGAGGCATTCGGGAAATAAAGCTGTGGGCATGGGCTTCTTTTGCTGCTGTAATAATTTCTTCTTCCGAAGCATCCGGCTTCCCGTATGCAATATTCTCTCTTATGGTACCTGTCTTTAACCAGGTTTCCTGAAGAACCATCCCATATTCAGATCTTAAACTTTTTCTGGTTATATGCCGCACATCGTTTCCATCAACCTTTATGGATCCGGCATTTACATCGTAAAAACGCATAAGCAGGTTTATGACAGTACTCTTTCCACAGCCTGTTGGGCCAACAATGGCGATCCGTTTCCCCTGCCCTGCATGAAGATTCATATCTTCAATCAAAGGTACATTGGGATTGTAGGAAAAGTCAACATGTTCCAGTACGACCTCACCCTCTGCATGATCCAGTACAATCGCATTACTGTCATCTGGTACTTCTATTTCTTCATCAATTAATTCAAATACCCTGGCAGCAGAAGCAAGTGCGTTCTGAAGCTCTGTTACCACTCCTGAAATCTCATTAAACGGCTTAGTATACTGATTGGCATAACTTAGAAAGCTGGACAGCTGTCCGACTGTTAAAAGGCCATTGACAGCGGCAAATGCTCCTGCAATTCCTACACAAGCATATACAAGGCTGTTTACAAACCGGGTTGCCGGATTTGTGATGGAAGAGAAAAATGTTGCTTTCAGTCCCCATATACGAAGGTCTTCATTGATGACTTCAAATTTTTTCTGGGCTTCGTCTTCATAAGCAAAGGCTTTCACCACTTTCTGATTGCCTAGCATCTCTTCCACCAGTGAAGTCAGTTCTCCCCTGGTCTGAGACTGCATCCGAAACATGCTGTAAGTTCTTTTTGCAATGAAACTGGCCACAAACAGGGAAAGGGGTGTAACAAGGACCACTAAGGCAGCAATTACCGGATTTATAAAAAACATAAAGAACAATGTTCCAAAGATTGTTAAAACTCCAGTGAAAAGCTGGGTAAATCCCATGAGCAGACCGTCTGAAAACTGATCAATATCAGCAATGATTCTGCTGATGATATCTCCGTGAGCATGAGAATCTATATACTTCAAAGGAAGAATTTCCAGTTTGTTAAATGCCTGGGTTCTGATATCCTTTACTACATAATAGGTGATCTGGTTATTAATATGGCTCATAACCCACTGTGCCGCGGCTGTGATCATTATTACAACAGCAATCTGCAGAAGAATCATACCCATGGCGCTAAAGTCTACCTCTCCTGCACCTACAATACAGTCAATTGCACGTCCTATTAAAATGGGAACATACAAAGTGAAAACCACAGTTATAAATGCGCAGAACAGAGAGGCCATAACACTCCATTTATACTTTGCAATCTTATTTAAAATCCGCTTAATTGTGGACTTGTGCATTTTTATATTCATATTACTGCACCTCCTTTTCAGACAGCTGGGAAAGACAGATTTCACGATAGACCTCACAGGATTCCATTAAATCACCATGCTTTCCGCAGCCTGCCATCTGTCCGTCGTCTAAAACCACGATTCGGTCTGCATTTCTGATTGTGGAAGCTCTCTGGGATACCAGAAATACTGTCATGTCTTTTGTTTCTTCTTTAATTGCCTTGCGAAGACGGGCATCTGTGGCAAAATCCAGGGCTGAAGCGCTGTCATCTAATATGAGAATCTGAGGATCTTTGACAACTGCTCTGGCAATGGTAAGCCGCTGACGCTGCCCTCCGGATAAATTCTTACCCCCTGCCTCTATAATAAAGTCCAGACCTTCCCCTTTTTCTTCCACAAAATCCTTGGCCTGAGCAATGGTAAGAGCACGGAATATCTCTTCATCAGAGGCATCTCTTTTTCCCCACTGCATGTTTTCCCTGATGCTTCCTTTAAATAATACGGCTCTTTGAGGAACGATTCCAACCATATTTCTCAGCTGGCTGAGAGGATAATTTCTGACGTCAATCCCTCCCACTTTCACATTTCCCTTAGATACATCATAAAATCGGGGAATTAAATTCACCAGTGTGGTTTTACCCGAACCGGTTCCGCCTATAATTCCGATTGTTTCACCTTTCATAGCCTGAAATTCAATTCCTGCCAGCGATTCTGCTTTTGCGCCCTGATAAAAAAGACTGACTTTATCAAATTCTACCTTGGGTACATCTGCTTCTTCTTTCACAATACCGTGATTTGTCTCCCTGATTCCCGGTTCCATGGAAAATACGGAACTGATCCGGTTGGCACAGGCCAGAGCTTTTGATATGGTAATAATCAAGTTTGCCAGTTTAACCAGTTCCACCAGAATCTGAGACATATAATTCACCAGAGCCACCACTTGTCCCTGAGTGATGATACCTGACTCAACCCGGTTTGCACCAGTATTAATCAGAACTATGATTGCAAGGTTAATAATCACATAAGTAAGAGGATTCATCAGTGAAGAGATCTTTCCTACAAATACCTGAAATTTAACCAGCATGCCATTTTCTTCATCAAACCTGCCAGCTTCATCATTCTGACGGTTAAAAGCACGTATTACACGGACTCCGCCTAAATTTTCTCTAGCAGTCAGAAGAACCCGGTCCAGCTGTTTTTGTACCTTCTTATACAAAGGCATACTTATAATCATAATGCCAAATACGACTACAGAAAGCACAGGTATGGAAACCGCAAATATAAGGGCAGCCTTAAAATCTATGGTAAATGCCATGATCATTGCACCGAATACCACAAAAGGAGAACGGAGAAATAACCTTAAAAACAGATTGACCCCTGATTGAACCTGATTTACATCGCTGGTCATTCGTGTAATCAGAGTCGCAGTGCCTACTGTATCAATTTCCTGATAAGACAAGCTGTTGATATGGGCAAATAAATCATTTCTCAGTGAGGTACCAAACCCGGCCGCCGCTTTAGCTGCGAAGTACTGGGCAGTAATGGAACAGGCAAGCCCTATCATGCCTAACAATACCAGCAATCCGCCCATAGAAAGAATATAATGCAAATCGTGATTCCTGATTCCAATATCAATGACTCTGGCCATAACCAAAGGTACAAGAAGCTCAAAGCTGGCCTCCAGAAGTTTAAACAAAGGCCCCAGGATACTTTCCAGTTTATACTCACTTAGATATTTCAGGAGCTTTTTCATTTTCCTTTTCCTCCGTAATCAATACTTTTTCAGAATAATGCCTTGTAATATTATACCATTTTGATATAATATTACAAGTACAAATTGAAAATCTTATGAATAGAGGATGTACCATATGGTTCCGATTAATTCAAAACAGCTTTATTATTTTACAGTCATTTCTGAAACCGGCAGCTTTACAGCTGCTGCTAAGAAACTTGGGATATCCCAGCCTCCTTTAAGCAAGCAAATCATGCTTTTGGAAGAGGAGTTGGGGGTTAAACTTTTTGAGCGGGGAGCGAAAAAAGCAGAGCTTACAGAAGCAGGCACTTACTTATATTTTAAAGCAAGAGATATTTTATCTTTAATGGACTCCGTTTCAGAAGATTTAAAGCACTTTCCCTCTTCCGCCAGGGGCCTTTTGAAGCTGGGTGTCATCTCTTCAGCAGGAACAGTTCTTGTGGATTTTCTGAAACAATTTACAGCAGATCACCCAGGTGTCCGTTTTGAAGTAACAGAGGGAAATACCTATGAGTTGCTGGAAAAGATGAAAAACGGGCTGGTTGAGTGCTCTATTATACGGACACCCTTTAATCCGGAAGGTCTGGAATGTGTCTATGGTAAGAAAGAACCGATTATGGCAGTGGGTATTCCTGAATTTTTTCCGGAGATATCAGATAACAAAGTAAGCATCACCGGACTAACGGGGAAGCCTCTGATTTATTACCGCAGATTCGATTCCATCATATCTCTTGCATTTCAAAACAGCGGCACAGAACCGGATATATTCTGCCGTAATGACGACGCAAGAACCTGTCTTCTATGGGCAAAAGCCGGACTCGGAATCGCACTGGTGCCTCAATCCATCTGTGATATCACAGGGCAGGACAACCTTATGTTTAAGGAGATTCATTCTCCTGATACAGTCACTCAGATTGCAGCAGTTTATAAAAAAAATGGCTATGTTTCAAACATAGCCAGAGAATTTGTAAATAGTTTTGGTTGTCGGAACGGTATGTTTTAATCAAACAGGCTTAGCTGGGTTATCTGGTAATTTTTCTTATAAGCATGAATGATATCCGGCATTTTATACAGAATCCTGCTGCGCTCACACTCTTCTGAAAATAATTGCCACAATTTACGTGCTTTGGGACTGGTACACTGATAATTATTCTTATACTGTTTCATATATTTTTCGTCAAGCTGTTCCCCGGGAAACAGCTCCCTTAAACGGTCGTAATACCATTCTCTTTGATTGTTCCGCAGTGTGACGCCAAAAGCAGGATAGATAAAATCGGCACCGGTCTCTTTTGCGGCATTTATGATTGAACGTATATTCTCCTCATGATCTTCTAAAAAAGGAAGAACTGGCATGAGGAGAATTCCTGCAAAAAGCCCCCGATCTTTTAACGCCGCAATCAGAGACAACCTATCAGAGGGTCTTGAGACTCTTGGTTCCAGCTTAGCCGCCAGGGCATCGTCGGTGGTTGTAACAGTGACCTTTAACAATACAGGTGAATGATCTGCTATACTTTCCAGTATGGCAATGTCCCTGTTAAGCAGATTGCTTTTTGTGGCAATTGCTGCGCCGAAACCAAAGGCATCAATTAATTCCAGGGCATGTCTGGTAAGTTCCAATTCCTTTTCCAATGGATTATAAGGATCACTCATAGCCCCTGTGCCCACCACTCCTGTTTTTACCTTTCGTCTTAAATCATCCCGGATAATCCGCAGGGCGTCCTCCTTTACCCGGACCTGATCAAACCGCTCTATTCCATAACAGTCGGAACGGCTGTCACAGTAAATGCACCCATGGCTGCAGCCCCTGTAAATATTCATGTTATAATCTATCCCAAACCACCCGGAATCCTTTGTTTTTGTTACTATTGTCTTTGCAGGTATGAGCTCCATGACTCCGTACTCCCTTTCTTTTTTTTGATAAAAGGTGATCCCTTGATATTTTCTTTCTGACATGTTAAGATGCTTATACGAGATAAGAAGGGAAGAGTTTATTATGATACGTTTGTTATTGCGCTGCAAGCAGATATACGACAAATTTACCAGAGACGAAATGACTGTCTATGCAGCACAGGCATCATTTTTTACCATAATTGCTGCCTTTCCGTTTATAATGCTGTTATTAGCAATGATTCAGTTTATCCCATCTATTACAAAAGCAAACCTGCTGCAGGTTTTAATCACAATTATCCCAAGCACCTTGGAGATTGACAGCGTCATCGTTACCGTAATTGAAGATCTTTATACTCATACTCCTGCGGCAATTTTATCTGCCACAGCCATTGCCGCAATCTGGTCTGCTTCCAGAGGAATGTTGAGCATTGAACGTGGATTAAACCGGGTTTTCGGTCAAGAGAATAAGCGGAGTTATCTAATGACCCGTTTTGTCTGTGCCTGTTATACAGTTGTATTCATCATCATCTGTCTTCTGACGCTTGTACTCCTTGTGCTGGGAGGCTCCATACAGTCATTTATGAACCATCATTTTCCTATCCTTGCTGAGATCACCCGGTATGTTATCAGTTTTCGTACCATGCTCTTATTTATTCTCACCTTGTGTTTTGCCATGCTTTATACCTATGTACCGGAAAAGAAGCAGCAATTTTTAAAACAGCTGCCGGGCGCTGTCTTATCTACTCTTGGCTGGATCGGGTTTTCCTTTGCTTTTTCTATCTATTTTAGTAACTTCAGCAACTATTCGGTGATGTACGGAAGCCTGACTGCTATCGTCCTTTTGATGCTATGGCTTTATTCCTGCATCTCCATCCTGTTTTTCGGAGCCGAAATCAATTATTATTATTCAGAGAATTGGAAAGATGGAACATAATTTAGGAAAGCCAGTGATTCTCTTAAGAATCCCTGGCTTTTTGTTACGGGTGATCTAAGAAAAAAGGGGTGTTGACAAATATCTGTCACCTGTGTCAGGAAGAAGCACTACGATTGTTTTACCCTGGAATTCAGGCCGTTTCGCCACTTCTTTCGCAGCCCATACAGCTGCAGCAGAGGAGATACCCACAAGAATTCCTTCTGTCTTAGCGATCTCTTTTCCTGTTTCATATGCATCGTTATTCTCTACAGGTATAATTTCGTCGTATATCTCACTGTTGAGTACTGTTGGGACAAAACCGGCTCCAATTCCCTGAATTCCATGAGGTCCTGGTTTTCCGCCTGAAAGAATGGGTGATCCTGCCGGTTCAACTCCAATAATCCTGATATCTGAATTCTTGCCTTTTAAAAATTCCCCAACACCAGTGATCGTTCCTCCTGTTCCAATTCCTGCGACAAACACATCGACTTTTCCATCTGTATCCGCCCAGATTTCAGGTCCGGTTGTTTCACGGTGGATTCTTGGATTGGCTGGATTATCAAACTGTCCCATGATAACCGAACCTTCGATCTCCTTTTGCAGCTCTTCTGCTTTTTCAATTGCGCCTCTCATCCCTTTTGTTCCTTCCGTAAGCACAATTTCAGCCCCATATGCTTTTAAAAGATTCCTTCTTTCCACACTCATGGTCTCTGGCATAGTAAGGATTGCACGGTAGCCTTTCATGGCAGCGATGCTGGCAATTCCGATTCCTGTGTTTCCGGAGGTAGGTTCAATGATGGTAGCACCTGGTTTAATAGTGCCGCTTTTTTCCCCATCCTCAATCATGGCTAAGGCTGCTCTGTCTTTCACACTGCCTGCCGGATTAAAATATTCCAGCTTTGCAATGACAGAAGCTTTTAACTCATACTTTCTTTCATAATTGGAAAGTTCCAGCAAGGGAGTATTGCCAATGAGTTCCATAGCGCTTTTTCTGATATTTCCCATAATCAACCTCTTTTCTCATACGTTTATCGATGCTGCGTATGTGTCCTGATTATATTTTATCTTCAGTCACCTGTTTTTATGATAAACCGTAAATCCTGCGGTACTTTTCTTTCAGGTAATCAATGAAATATTCCGGAGAAAAGTCCTCTCCTGTTACCGCCTTTAAAATCTCACGGCTTGTCTTCATCTTGCCGTACTGATGGATATGGTTTCGTAAATATTCTTTGATCACATCCAGCTTTCCATCTCTTAAAAGCTGATCAAAATCCATTTCCTTTTTCATATGGAAATAAATCTGGGCTCCAAAGGCATTCCCAAGTGCATAGGACGGAAAATATCCATACAGCCCCAAGGACCAGTGAATATCCTGCAGAATTCCTTTTGAAACCTGTTCCGGACGGATACCTAAATATTCTTCGTATTTATCAGCCCAGATTTCTGGCAGTTTCTTTAAATCCACATCTTCTTCCAAAATCATCTTCTCCAACTCATAACGAATCAGGATATGGAGGCTGTAAGTCAGTTCATCTGCTTCTGTACGGATAAATCCGGGTTCGACCTTGTTAATTGCCTCCATAAACTGATCTATGGATACAGAATTTAGTTTGTCAGGATAAAGCTCTTTTAATTTATCATAAATCGGAAACCAGAAATTAGGATTACGTCCAATGAAATTTTCGTAAAATCTGGATTGGGATTCATGCATACCCATAGACGCTCCCTGCCCCACAGGTGTCTGAGTGATCTCATCGCTAATTCCTAATTCATAAATTCCATGACCGCCCTCATGGATAACAGAGAACATGGAGCTGTCCATCTTATCGTGGTAACTGGTTGTGATGCGGACATCATGGTTGTGAAGATTGTTTGTGAATGGATGGGCGCTCTCAGATAATACACCTTTTTTAAAGTCAAACCCTATATATTCAGCAAGAAAACGTGCCATCTCCTCCTGTTTTTCTTTGGGATAGCCTCCGGTAAGAAAGGAATTGTCAATCTCTTTTCCATGCTCTTTAATTTCTTTTAAAAGAGGAATAATTTCTTCCTTCAATCTGCAAAAAAACTCATCTAAAAGTTCTGTCTCAAAGCCTTTTTCATATTCGGCAAGAAGTACATCGTAAAGCTTCTGCCCCTCTTTCTTCCGATAGGAGGCAACTTTCCTTTTAAAATTAATCACCTTTTCTAACGTAGGAAGAAAAGAATCGTAATCTTCATTCTTCTTTGCCTTAACCCATACTCTTGCCGCCTCCGCTATCAACTGGGCATTCTCTCTGTATTCCGCTTTTGGGATACAGATCAGTTCCTCTCTGGCTTCCTTTGCACCTTTAAGAACTGCCTGCTGGATCTCTGATAAATCAGATTCTTTTTCACACGCTGCAATCGCGTCTCCCATTTCATCACCAGTCATAAATCCGTAATACTCCTCAGAAAGAGTACCAATCACTCTGGCTGTATAAGATCCTGATTCTTCGGGAGCCAGCGTCTCATTATCCCACTCAAATAGAACGAGAGCAGTTTGCAGAGCCATTGTCTTTTCTAATATAGAAGACAAGGTTTCATAAGTTTTATTCATTATTATTTCTCCTTAAAAAAAAATCGGGACATTCTGTATGATTGTCTCCAAACCTTTTGAATAAATACTGCAAAAGGTTTACTTTCCATTACCAAAGATGGAAGCTTCTTTTATATCCAGCCTGATCAGCCATTCCCGAATCTTTTCTTCCATGTAAAAAGAAACATTAAAGTCTTCTAATTGAAAATCAATTTCTATATCTGTTTTCATGGTAGCAAGAATTTTAGACAATAATGCGGCCTTTTCACCGCAAAGTTCTTCTTCACTGGTCTTAGTCATGGCTTTATACGGCGATCTTGAAATACCTAAATCATTTTTCCAGAAATCCTGAAGATCCTTTAACCGCTTTTTATCTGATTCCGCTTCGTGTATGGCCGCATAAATATTCTCCACTGTTCCATATTCCTGAAGCAGTATGGGCGCTGCACTGCTGACCCCTTTCACACCTGGAATATTATCAGAAGCATCACCCTGTATTCCTTTTAAATCCGGAATCTGCTCCGGCAATACACCTTCCTCATTAAGAACTGTATCCGATGTATATTCGAATACTTTTTCCGGAAGATTAATTTCTTCTTTACCAAAGCCGTAAAAAGAATAATATTTTTTATAAAGCTCGTCCGCTTTCTCCTGACGGGACTGAACCATCCACGCACGGACATTATGTTCATCACTTACCAGCTGAAGATAGTCATGATCCTTTGTCAAAACAATCATGGGGATCTGTTCCCTGAACTTCATAACCAGGCTTCCTGCATAATCATCTGCTTCATACTGATCGCTGTAAAGCACTTTAAATCCTGCTTCCTCCAAAATACGTTCCATGAGTGCAAACTGTTCTTTTAACGGATCCGGTGTTGCCCCTCTTGTCCCTTTATATTGGGAATACAATTCTCTGCGAAACGTATCTCTGGTTTTATCAAAAACAAAGGCGATATGGTCGGGCTGCTGTTTCTTCATAAGTGATACTATCATCTTAAGCATGCCAAATATTGCATTGGTATACGTTCCATCTTTTGCATGAAGAATCTTATCGTAATGCTTCAGTTTCTCCTCTTCTGTCTTGGCAAACATGATTTCTCGGGGCAAAACAGCATAATAACAGGTTGACAGCATGGAAGAGCCATCTACAACCACAAATTTTTTTTCTGACATCTATAACTCCATTCTTTTCCGCTACCGGCGGAATTAAGTAAAATAATTCTGCAATTCCATTTCATTCTTTGCACCCAGCCGTTTCATGATTTCCTTTCGTTCCTGAGCAGACAATCCCTTCCACAGCTTTTGAACACGGGGGTCTGAAAATCCAATATAGGGCAGACCGTTTCTATCGCATTCATAAGATGATAAATAGTGATTGAGCGCACTCCATTCCACATAAAAAGTAGTGATACTGCGGCTTAAAGAGCTGACTTTAGCCATATTCGTTCCTCCCGGATTAATTTTGCTGACTTTATGCTGCAATAATATTTCTATGATTTTGAATCATTTTTCCAAATCTGAACTTCACCCTGGTAATCCGAAAAGCAGCTGTTTATAATCTCTTCCACTTTATTCCAGTCTCCACCCGCATTCCCACAGCCGATTCCATAGGGAAATGCCACTTTCTCCAGTTTACCTCTGACATCTACAAAATCCCGGATCTCAGTCACAGCCTGCAAAAGCGCTCTGTAATCCGTATAAATTCCACTCTTTCCATAATTATCCTGTCCGTAAAGATTGGCTATCAGAAACCACCGGCCATTTAATTCAACCGGCTGTGCCGAAACCCTGCCTAATAAACCGGAGGTAATACCGCCAGCCTGCTCCTGCCACTGTTTTGTAATAATCCGATATGTCTTTTCTACCTCAGGAAACATCGTTTTAATCTGCCCGGCAATTCCCCGTCCAAATACTCCCTGGCAATTCACCTGATGACAGATAATGTCTGCATCGGAATTAAAGATATCTCCGCTGAAATACTTTAGCATAATTCTCTCCTCCAAGCTTATCTAATCAGATATCCTCACTCATTATACCCTGATTTTCCAGTTATTCATAGTACATTCCTTAAGTTTTAACATATATTTTCCAAAAACCCGTTGAAGTATAGGGAAATAAGATTTATAATAAACATTAACAGCAAATAAAAAAGGTAAGGTACGTAAGAGAATGGAAAAAGAAATTAAATGCCCCTACATTATATTTAAAATTGCAGGCTCTTTATACTGCATAAACAGCAAATACATATCCACAATTTTACAGTTGCCGGAATACAGCACCATTCCTGCCGCACCAGCGAATGTCACCGGAATGTTTAAGTACCGGAACCAGGTCATAAATATGGTGGATTTACGCATTACGTTTGGTTTAAAGCCCATCGTAGAAGAATGCAGAGACTTTGAACAGATGATTGATGCCAGAAAACAGGATCATATCAACTGGGTCAGTGAGCTTGAGAGATATATTAAAGAAGGCGGCTCCTTTACGCTGGCGAAGGATTCCCACCAGTGCGCATTTGGAAAATGGTATGATAATTTTACCACGGATAACCAGGCTATTATCAATCATCTAAAAAAAATAGAAGAACCTCATGAGAAACTGCATAGGGCAGCAGCTGAGGCTGAAGACTGCAAAAGAGACTGTGAAAACTGTCAGGAATCCGAATGTCTGCAAACAGTCTTAAAGCGGGTAAAAGGTGAGTCCATGCCAGTTATTTTAAAACTTCTGGATCAGACAAAAGATCTGTTCCGCTCTACCATATATAAAGAGATGGTTTTGATACTTGATGGTATCCAGTGGGGCATGGTTGTAGACGAAATCGTGGCTGTTGAGGATCTGGATATTATCTCCGAACGTCATGAAGACCCTATGGTTAATCATTGTTCCTATTTAGGACGGGTTATGGAAAGTGAAAAACGGGAAGGACTGATCTTTGAACTTAACCCTGAGACACTGATGGCTAAGTTCAGAGATCTGGAATTAACATTTTAACAATCAAATAGAGAAGAGCCGGAAAAGTTTTGGCAGAAGCTTTTCCGGCTCTTTTTACAGTCAGGAAAATAGCTCTGACTTCTTTCAGAAATACTTTTTATTACCCCAAAGGTTGCTCTTCTTCAAATCCAGATACTCATTATATGCTTTTTCCAAAATCTGCTTTTCGTTGGAAAACTTCAGAAGATGATACGCTTCATGGAACTTATAGTATCCTGAATCAATAAAATATTCTTCCCGCTGTGGTTTACTGTAATAGCTGT
>Ga0316613_10001583_pt1 | contig 15448 bp, 10 predicted proteins | sample OWC_soil_day10_C_2_FD_207647 | JGI IMG/M metagenome (GOLD analysis project Ga0316613, IMG submission 207647) | Wetland soil microbial communities from Old Woman Creek delta, Ohio, United States - OWC_soil_day10_CT_b | ecosystem: Environmental > Terrestrial > Soil > Wetlands | place: USA: Ohio...
CCCCTCTACCATTCTTTTTTACTGCAACCACCGAAGGCTCATTGAGAATAACGCCTTTTCCTTTCATGTAGACGAGGGTATTGGCGGTGCCGAGGTCAATGGCCATATCCTGAGAGAACAGGCCGGATATTGAATTCAGAACCATGGTTTTTGATTTCCTCCAAGGTAATTTTCGACCTAACATTTTAGTATATAAGATATTTGACCCCGATGTCCAGAAAATTCGCAGGGCAAATCGGTTCCAAGTCCCTAACCCCCTATAAGAAACAGATCTTTCACGCCCAAGAGGTTTTGAAGTATAGTCCTAATTTTTCTGTAGCCTTTTGCTCATCTGCTTTGCTCTTGACACAGAAGGCTGATTCCTTTATACTCGTGTCCATCCTAAGCAAGTTCTGTAACCACATAATTTATCACCTTGAGCTTGTTGGGCTTGCGTTGTGAACGCTCGCACGCCTGTGCAAGGAAAATCACCACTCGTGAAGTGGCTATTCTGGGGTATTTTTCTCGCTCTGTGTTCTCCGTGCCACCGTGCTGAAGCTCCTGCGGTACGAGACGCAGCCGGCGAACACGCAATCGAACTTGGACTTCGCGCGATCAAGATGACGGCGCGCGACCTTGGCTTTCAAAAAACCAATATTAAGTCCGAACTAATCCTCGGCAAGTCGAAGCTGTTTCTCCAAGAGCCGCTCCGTCTTTCCGGTTACGCGCATTCCGTGTTCACCAACTGCGCTCAAGCAACCAGCCTTCGCAAACTTACCGGCTTTGCGTTTCGACAACTTGAAATCGCTCCTCCCACACTCGAGTTCAATCATCCCGCGGTCGCTGTTGACCTGGCGTTTCTCGCGAAACTACCGGCACAAGTGGCGCAAGCGGTCCAGGAGATCGCTGCCGCGGCATCTTTAGGGACTTCGTTGCTGAGGCAGTCCCTGCCGACCAACGGTGCCGCCGCCCTAGCCAGTTTCGCACAGGGGGGCTTACACCTCGAAAAGGACATAGCTGAGATGGACAGTTGGCGCCAATTCGGCATCGACACGGAGCCCCTGAAACGTTTCCTGGAACTGGCCGCAGCCCTCAGCCTTCAGGATACCGAATTGCCGGACGCTATACTGTGTGCGTCGGATCAGTTTGACCCACGCATGCTGCTGGAAGTTTCTTTGAACCTTGCCGGTGCCGTGGACGAGGCGATCGTCAGGCTCCGAACGAACAAATCTGTTGATGATTTCCAACTTGAGACGGACACCGAACTGGGCAAGATCATCGTCGGCGGCACCGGCCAGAACGTCTATAAGAATGAGGCGTTCATGATCATTGATCTCGGCGGCGACGACACGTATATGAATTGTGCTGGCGGTGCCAATGGATTTGCTGGGCGTCAGGTCTCCATCGTGATCGATTTGGGTGGCGATGACCAATACATCTCACGGGCAAGTTTTGCCCAAGGCTCGGGCGTGTTTGGCATCGGTATCCTCGTGGATTGCGGCGGCGATGACATCTATGAAGCAAAACACTTGTCGCAGGGCGTAGGCTTCTTCGGTTGCGGTATTCTCAAGGACTACGGCGGCCTTGACAAATTCGTTGCTGACACATTCGCCCAAGGTGCTGGCATGTTCGGCACCGGCATCCTTTGGCAAGGCTACGGCGATACAACATACGAAGCCGCGCACATGGCACAGGGCTTCGGGGGCGTGCAAGGTGTCGGATTATTGCTTGATGAAAGCGGTGACGAGTGCTACCTCGCCGGCGGTAAATATCCGTGCGACTGGCTGCCCGGCCGCTACTTCTCACTATCGCAGGGTTTCGGCTTCGGCATGCGTCCGTATGCCGGTGGCGGGATCGGCATTTTATGTGACCTGAAAGGTGACGATCATTACAAGGCGGACGTGTACGGTCAGGGCGCAAGCTACTGGTACTCCGTTGGTCTGCTTCTGGACGCGGACGGTAATGACATCTACAACGCCTATCAATACTGCCAAGGTGCCGGAATACATCTAAGCACCGGTGCGCTCATCGATTGGATTGGCGACGACGCCTACAGCGCGCATGCTATTTGTCAGGGCAGTGCGCACGATTACTCAGTTGGCATGTTGATTGAACGGGCTGGCAACGACAAATACACCGGCAATATGGAAGCTCAGGGCGCAGCGATCAACAATTCTTTCGCTCTCTTGCTCGATCACGCCGGCGATGACAGTTATACCGCCACCGAACCGGACCGATGCCTCGCAAGGGGCCACAGCGGCGAGAAACGAGAATACGGTTCAATTGCGTTGATGCTCGACCTCGCTGGCAAGGACAACTACCCACAAGGACACAGCAACAACGGCATCTGGTTGAAGCCGATGTACGGCGCAGGCCTGGATACCGAGAGTGCAGCGTCGGATGCCTTTAGCCAAGTCGTTCCCCCTGAGTTTCCGCTGAGGACGGGGGGCGTTACACCACCCGGTCGCCTCTACGCGGTCGGCCCCGTCGATCCGCAGCACCCGATTGAACATCTCTTCCGTCGTGCGATCAGCGATCAACCCGACGCCAGCAAGGCTTGGGAAGAAGTCAAACAGCGCGCCGCCGAAGTTCTCCCATACCTCGTTAACCGAATCAGCAGCCCGAATCTCATCTACCAACTGAAATTCGGAGAGCTGGTCGATCACCTCAACACCGACTCCATCCCGCTCCTGATCGCCGGGCTCCGCCAAACCCAAGACGAACAAGTAGCTGGCCTCTGCTGCTTCTTCCTCGCTCGCTTCGACGAAATTGCGCGCCCAGCCATCCCAGCCGTTTTACCGCTGTTGAAACGCGATAGGACGCGGGCGACCGCCTTTTACACGCTCGGCCACATGCGTGCTGCTGAAGCCTTCAGCCCAGCCATGGAAGCTCTTGATGCTGACCAAGAACTTGTCCGCTTGCGAGCCACACAGGCGCTCGGCCGCATTGGCGATCGCCGCGCGACTGCGTGCCTGATTCGCAAACTCGACGATGAAGTCTACACTGTCCGCTACGCGGCGGTAGACGCACTCGTCGCTTTCGGCAAACCGAGCATCTCTCCGCTCGCCGCGGCTTACCGGGACGCCTCGGATCGCGCGCGACCGCACCTCCTTGAAGCCCTGGCCAAACTCGGTGATGAACGCGCCCTCAGTTGGGGCAGCGAGTTCTACAAAAACGAGACCGCCTTGGTTCGCGATGCCGTGTTAGGCTTGCTGGAGACCGCGCTCACGAAACGCACGCACGGCCACCCCTGAGCGATGCCGCTGGATGTCGTTCCTGTGCACCGAGACCTGCATAGAGGATTCAGATTTCATGGTCCTTCCTTTCGACAATGGGTCTTATGTGGAGCCCGAAGACCTGGCGGACCTCTTCCCGTGGGCCAAGACATCCATTAATGAAATAGCTAAACGAAGACCTGTGGTGAACGCCCCCCAAAGAAAGCAAGATGAAGGAATTGGGTGCCTGATTTGGAAGTCTTACCTTCTCGTCTCGCCTACCGAAATGTAAATGATATAGGGTCAATAAAATTCAGTCACTCTATTGACACGGTTGATTTCGATCCTTTATTATGCGGCCATGTTCTTTAGGGGTAAGAAAAATGGTTCCAAAAGATCACCCTCACGAGTATCTCCAGATTGTAGAGTCCTGCCGTGATGGCTCTTAGGTTCGTCAGAGGGTGGTCGCTCCCCTGGGCAGACTCGATCAACTCAAAGCCTCAGGGCAGAGGCAGAATTGGAATTTGAACTGCACCGTAACGCTTCCGGCTCTTTGTCATCATTTTTGACCCTCCACGTGCTTAGTAGATTTTACCGCAAATCCACCTTAGCTCGTGGTCCAAAATTCCGGGTCAATTATAGGGGTGTGAAGATGAAAAGACTGGTATTTCTTTTCGTAATTGGGTTGATGCCGTTTGCTTTCCTTTTCCTTCCCGTGCGAGGATCGTGTGATAGTCCCCATCTCCTCAAAGGCATCGATCTTTACAAACAGGAGAATTACGAAGAAGCCGCCGAGATGTTGAGTCAGGCGAGAAATGAGGATCCGAAATCCTCGATTGCGGCTTTTTTCCTGGGCCTCACTTACAAGCAAATGATGGACTACCCCAAAGCGGCGGTTCACCTGGAGGAAGCCGTCACCCTCACCCCGAAGATCAAGGAAGCCCTAATAGACCTCATCGATGTCTTGATACAGCTCGACCGCCTTGATGAAGCAGGGAAATGGCTCGCCGTCGCCGAACAGCAGGAGATTTACCCGGCCAAGACAGCTTTCCTAAGGGGACTCTATCGGCAGAAACAGGAGAAGGATGATCAGGCGGTTGAGGCCTTTGAAAAAGCAAGATCTCTTGATCCGTCTCTTGGCCAGGCCGTGGATTTCCAAATCGGGATCATCTATCTTAAGCAGAAGAAACTCGGCTTGGCGAAGGAACGTTTTGAGACGGTCTACGTCAAAGATCCGCTGACAGATTTAGGAACCTTTGCCCGGCAATATCAGGACATTCTGGAGACCAGGGAGTTTCTCGAAAGACCGTTTCGGTTCACTTTAGGTGTTTTCGGTCAATATGACACCAATCTGGTTTTGAAACCGATTGACGCTTCATTGACACCGTCCGTGACTGGGGAAGATGTCTATACCCTGGTCTCGAGTTTCAGAGCCGAATATGTCCCTCGGTTGGAGGGTCCCTGGATGTTCAGCGCCCAGTACGCCTTTCTCTCCAACATCCACAACAAATTTACCCACACCCACGACTCTATAGGAAACACCCTTTCTGTCACTCCCGGGTATGACTTCGGCGGGTTCTCCCTCAACTTGGCCGCAACTTACACCCATGTGCTTCTTCGAAATCCCGATTATGAAGGGTATCTTGGGTACTTGAATGTCGGCCCGCTCCTGCGTACGCCGCTGGGGGAGGATAAGATTCTCGACTTCTTCTTCGGCTATTTGAACAAGAATTATTTTGAGGCTCCGCTGCTGGATGCTGAAAACAGAGATTCGAACGGTCTGAATCCCAATCTCAGCTTCTACTGGTTTTTCAGGGACAACGCTTTCCTCAATTTTCGCTATGAGTTTGTCAAAGAGGATACGGAAGGAGCAAACTGGGATTACAACGGGAATCGGCTTGCCCTAAGCGTCTCCTATCCTATCCTCGAAAAGGTGACGCTCCAGCTTTATGGGGAGTATTTCCACCAGGATTTCAGAAATACTCACACTATTTTCGGAGTGAAAAGAAAGGATCGTGTTTACACCGGCTCAATCGGGCTAATCTGGGAGTTTTACAGGAACACGAATCTTCTCCTGCAATACAATCGCATTCAGGCGGACTCGAACATCCCCCTTTATGAGTACAACCGGGATCTTTACACTTTAGGCATAGAGTACCGATTCTAGCAGAACTCGGCCATGAGAATGCGATAAAGTGGGCGGGGTGGCCTTCCCATTTTTGTGGACAATTTTGAAAAGCACGGAGGCTAGCCATGAAGCATTGTGCTCTTTTCATGATCGGAGTGTGGGGCTTAGTGGCCGTTTTCCCTCTTAGCGCTCTAGCGGTGCGGGTGGGAAAATTCACGCATGTCGAGGGACAGGTGGAGGTGCTGAGCCCGGGACAGGCCGCTAGGGCCGTGAAGCTGGGAGATGAATGCCGATTGGGGGAAACCCTGCGCACCAAGAGCCAGTCCAAGGCTGAAGTGACCTTTGAGGACGGAAGTATTTTGCGTCTTGCAGAGAAGACCGCTATGGAAGTCAAGGAGTACGTGGTCAGCCAGGACGGCCTCAGCGGGGTTTTGAGCCTTACACGGGGCAAAATCCAAAGCCTTATCAAAGCGGCCAGTTCCAAAATCTTCCGCATGGGCAGGCAGAGCCGCTTTGAGGTTCATACCCCCACGGCGGTTGTAGGCGTCAGAGGGACGAACTTCTTCACTTATTACCTGAAGGGGATCAGTGGGGCCATATTCCAGGAAGGAACCGGCTACGGGTACAATGTCAACAAACCGGAAGAGGTCAAAACAATTGGTGCCGGCCAGGCTATGCTGGTCGCCGGGCCCGACAAGGCGCCGGTGATCAAGCCAGCAACAGAGGTGGAAATCAAACAACATATCGGTGATACGGCTCCTTCCGAAAAGCAGGAGAAGAAAGCAGAAGGAGAACTTCCCGGGACTTCGGATATCGTCCCTTTCTTGGAGGCAACAAAGATTGGGCCGTCGGATGATGGTCTTCCGGCCTTTATCTCCCCGCAAATTTCTCAAGCGAACAATACCGTTGTCGTTGATATCCCACCTTTAAGCCTGGCCCACAGTGACGACGATGGGACCGCTCCCCCAGTTATTCCCCCAGTTATTCCATTCTTTACGGGCCGGCTTGAAAACTTTCGCACCCTCGGAGAGGTGGCTTCGGCTGATGGTGTTATAGAAGGTCTTACGGACCTATGGTCAGCAAGCGCCGCAAGCCCTGCCCAGTTCCTTGGCACAGGCGGATATTCTTGGACAACCAGACCCGAAATTCCTGTGTTTTCGGCCACCATCCGGAGCGATATCGAGGAGACTCCTTCGCAAAGTGGCTTCTTTTACTCTTACGCTGCGGGCTACAGCCCTGGAAATGGTAATGCCTTCTACGCCAATATGCTGGGTGTTTATTTAGACAACTCCTGGAATGCGGGCTTTGTAAAGGGAAGCTTGAACGGAGAACTGCGTTTCGACCTTAAAGCGTGGACAGGCGGCGGAAGCCTTTATCCCATTACAGTAAAGGAGCGCACCAATGACGATGCCCCAGGCTTTTTCATTTCCCCCCCAATCAGCGGACCTATTGATATGCAAGGGTATTTCATGGATTTCTCAGAGAAAGAGCCCACTTATTTTGGAGACATACACTGGCTCTCCTATGACCGTGAAGCCGCATGGGTTTATTCATCAGCTCAGTCCTGGTACCTCACGGTCATGTCGGACCTCTATGGCGGAACCTTCGACCCGGCAGGGCAATCGGATCTAGATTACTGGACCACCTCGTTCGATTACACGGACGGCAACGCCCAATACCGAGCGACGATCGTGAGCGACTCAGAAGCTCCTGGAAAGTGGTCCGAGGGCCTTATCGCAGCAAAGGCGTATGAAGTCTGGGTGGACTGGACCTCGGGTGTTAGCGGCGTCTCCGGGGGGGAGCTCAAGGGAACCTTTGATCCAAACGCCCGGACTTGGCAGGCCGCAGTGTCCTGGGCCCGGATGGATACGGGTACCTTCATGGATCTTGCATCAACCGCTCAGGGAAGAGAAAAGCTCACTGCCCTCAATATCCCCTGCATCGAAATCGGAAAGACCTCCCTTACCCAGCAGGGAGGGGCCGTGAACAACCTTCAACACGTGGTCATGAATGACGTCACCTTTTTCGCCTATTCCACAGGAGCCACACCCCGCATCTGGGCCACCAAGGACGTGGGAGGAGATTATCTTGGTACGCCTTCTATCGACGGTCCGGCCGTGCCGATGAGTGGGAGCCATGGTATTGGTGCCGACTTTCAGATCCAGAAATGGGACGGTCCAGGCGGCTTCTGGGGCGCGAATGTGACAGGAGAAGGCATTTACAGAGGACCGGGAACCTTGAACGGAACATCCATAATGATGAAAGGTGCTGCCGCAGGAAAAATCGATCATCCGAGCTCAGGCAAGTTCTCCGGAACAGGCTCCGGCGTGGCGAATTCCGCACAACCTCAATGATGGATCGATATCGAATCCCCAATTCCGTTGCAGGACCCGGACAGATCTCGCCCCGGCGGCACGGGTAAGCATTTCAATACCTCAGTCATTTTTGCTTTGTCACTGGTCCACTCTACTCAGACGATGTCCGCTCACCGCTTCCATTGGCTCTCTTTTCCTGTTGCGGTCAAACCCCGGGCTTTTTTCAAGGTCACCGGCTCTGCAGGATGGCTCTTTTGACAAGGGTCTTGGCGATCTCGATTTTGTAGGCGTTCATGCTGAGGGGCTTTGCACCCGCAAGAGCAGCCTCTGCCGCATCGACAGCCGCCTTCTCATCGACCGGCCTGCCCATGAGGATCTCTTCGGCCTGCTTGGCTCTCACGGGTCCTGCCGCCACGGCCCCCAGGGCAATTCGCGCATCCGTGCACACGTTGCCCTTGAAGGCAGTCACGCATGCCACGCTCACAATCGCAAAGTCAACAGGCTTCCTAAGGGTAAACTTGAGAAATGCCTGCATAGACCCCTTCTCAACCGAAGGCCACTCGACCCCTGTCACCATTTCGCCTCGCTTCAGGCTGTTGCCTAGGGGGGTGTAGAACTCCGTCACCGCTATCCCTCTTTCGCCCTCCGGGCCTGCAATTTTGAGTTGCCCATTCAGGGCAGCCAGCGCCACGGCCGTATCGGATGGGCACACGGCAAAGCATTTCTTTGCACCCATCACAGCGTGATACCGGTTGTCGCCCTTCACGGCAAGACAAGGCCCCTTGCCCTTTCGGGCACAAAGGATCGGCCCTCCTATGTGGCGCGGATACCGGTAATACCAGCAGCGCACATCCTGGCAGAGATTTCCTCCGATGGTGGCCGCATTCCGGATCTGGGGCGTGGCCACGGCGCGGGCTGCTTCTGCGAGCGCAGGGTATCGCTCATTCAAAAGAGGAGAATCCCCAAGGGCCCTTAGCTTTGCGAGCGCGCCTATCCGAAGTGTGCCCTTGCTTTCTGCGATCCGGTCTAGACCGGCAATCGTCTTGATGTTGATAAGGGCTTCGGGATATTCGAAAAGGTTCTCCCCTTTGAGAGTGGAGAGAAGGTCCGTTCCGCCTGCGTTCAGAACGGCTTTTCCATCATATTTTGCCAGCAGCGCACAGGCATCCTTGACCGTTTTGGCATTCACATGCTCGAAGGGCCTCATCGCGCACCTCCTTTTTGGGCCCGCAGCGCGGTTTTGCCCAGCACCTTGAGCACCCTCTCGGGCGTCACAGGATACTCGTGAAGCCATACGCCCACGGCATTGGAAGCGGCCATGAGGATAGCTGAAGGTCCTGGGGACGTGGCCACCTCTCCTATACCCACGGCGTGGAAGCGGTGGCTGGCAAAAGGCGTTTCCAGGACCACATTGTCGATCTCCGGCAGCTCGGAAAAGGTCCGCCACTTGTAATCGATCATGTTGGCGTTGAGCGTGTGCCCTGTGGAGGAGTCGATCACCGTCTCTTCGAAAAGAGCACTGTCAATGCCCGCAGACCCCAGGCACCCATTGAGCTGGCCCTCGAGCCCCTGGGGATCTATGACCTGGCCTGCATTCGTTGCATTTACCACGCGCACCAGCGTCACTTTGCCGGTCTCCGTGTCGACCTCCACTTCGACAAAAGACATCATGCAGTTGGACAGGGTGTAGTCCGGATCGAACCGTCCGTACCCGGTGCAAGTGCGGTCAATGCCCATGGCCTTCCAGGTCAGTTTTCTCTGAGGATTTCCCTTCACGAAGATCACACCGTCTTCTGTGTCGAGGTCCTCTGGCGCCGCATCGAGCTTCGGAGCCACGAGCTCAAAAAGCTTGCGCCTTGCGTCTTCTGCGGCCGCGATCACCGCGCTCCCTATGGCATAGGTTCCCCGAGAGCCGGCCGGTCCGAATTCATAAGGAGTGATCAGCGAGTCTGCAGGCGAGAGCGACACGTTCTCCAGGGGCATCTGGAGCACTTCCGCCACCATCTTCAGAAAATTGCTCCGTTGCCCGGTCCCGTGTTCGGTGACACACGAGAAGATCATGGCAGAGCCGTCCGGATGGAGCCGCACATAGGCCTCTGAGGCATCCTCACCGATGTCGGCGTTTCCGTGGACTCCCACGCCCACGCCCCGTCTCTTAGTGCCGTTGACGTAGGAGGGTCTGAGCCATCCCTTCCATTTTTCCTGCCAGCCGAAGCGCTCGGCCCCTTTGTCCATGGCCTCCGAATAGTCCACGCCGCGATAGGTGTACCAGATCCCGTCCCGCCAGAAGTAGCCGTCGCCGGGCTTCACGTAGTTTTTTTTGAGGAACTCAAAGGGGTCGATATCGAGTTTCTCCATGGCCAGGCTCAAGAGAGGGATGAGGATGCACTTGAGCTCCTGGCCGCCGAAGCCTCTCACGATGCCCGAGGCGTTGCGGTTCGTGCAGACGATGGTGGGCAACAGGTTCCAGTTGGCGCACCGGACCATGATCTGAACCTCGCCACAGCCCACGGCAACCTGCGACTGGGTGGTCATGGAATAGCAGCCTGTGTCGATGACCCACCGGCCCGAGACTGCGGTGACGGTGCCGTCTTTTTTCATACCCACCTTTGCGCTCATGCGCGACCCAGGCCTCAGGGTGAAGGCAGCAAGGTGTTCTTCCTTGGTCATGCAGACCTTCACGGGCTTGCCTGTAGCCCTGCTCAGGAGCACTGCATGCGACTGCACCTGCCAGGACATGAACTTCGATCCATAACTGCCCCCGCAGGGCCCGCCGATGGTTCGCACTTCGACCTGTCTGTTGAACACGTGGAAGAGGGTCACCTTGTCCATGTACGAAGCCTGGTTCGAGACCCAGAGAGTCACCTTGTTCGGTTCTTCCCACAGCGCTATGGCTCCCGGAGCTTCAGGCGGCAGAGGGTTCGGAATGTTCTCGTACGCATAGGTCCCCTCTGTGATGACGTCGGCCTCCTCAAACCCCTTGTCCACATCCCCCATGACCACTTCTTTCAGGCTCTTGGGGCCGAAAAAGGGCACGCCGGGGGTCACCACGTTGCCGGGGAATTCATCGTAGAGCTGGGGAGCTCCGGGCTTCAGAGCCTCTTCCATGTCGAAAACGGCCGGGAGTACTTCGTACTCCACTTCGATGAGGCGTAAGGCCTCTTCGGCAATCTCCTCGCTTGTGCCAGCCACTAGGGCCACGGCATCGCCTACAAACCTAACCTTCTGATCGAGCACGCGCTTGCACCTGGGTGTTCCTCCCTTCCAGTCGGGGACGTCCCGCCAGCTGAGGACGGCGCGAACCCCCCGCAGCTTTTCCGCTTTGATTTTATTTACCTTTTTGATGAGCGCGTGCGGGTAGGGGCTTCTCAACACCTTGCCGCAGAGCATGTCGGGGAGCTTGATGTCGTTCAGAAACTTCGCCCTTCCCGTGAGGATCTCCACAGCGTCCTTGCGGGGCGTCACCTTGCCGATGAAACGGTATTTGCCGGCCACTGCGATCACTCCCCCTTTCCGGATGCCGCCATCACTGCTCTTACCACTTGGTAGTGTGCGATGCAGCGGCAGAAGTTGCCCGACAGGGCTTCTTTCACCTGTTCCTCCGTTGGGGAAGGGTTCTTTCGAAGAAGCCCTTTGGCGCTCATGATTATGCCCGGAGTGCAAAAACCGCACTGAAAGGCAGTATGGTCCATGAAGGATTGCTGCAACGAATCGAGCGTTCCTGTCTTTGGATCGCTTACCCCTTCGATGGTCCTGACCGCCTGCCCATCACACTCAACGGTCAGCGTCATGCAGGAGAGCACCGCCTCGTCATCGAGAAGCACGGTACATGCCCCGCATGCCCCGTGGTCGCAGGAGACCTTGGTGCCCGTAAGGCCCAGGGTTTTCCTTAGGGTTTGGGCGAGTGTGTCCCAAGGGTTTACCTGACCGGGCCCGTCCCCGATTTCCAGCTCGTACAGCCTGCCGTTCACCGTGAGGGCGATCTTCTTTTGCTTTTTCGTTTTCTTCAATTTCGCGCTCCCCTTTGTTCGCATCTCATCCTTGCCCGCCGCCTGTCTGGCAAGTCTGTGGCTAATTCAGGTTATTCACAAAGGTACCATTGGTACTCTGGAGATCGGTTAAAATATAACTCGTCCCTACCTTGTCAATCCTTGCATGAGAGGAAGATACCTCTGGTTACACTACCCCTTAGAAAAGGATAGTCTTTGATGACCTGCCCTACGTGTTCCCAAAGCAGCCTTGTCATGGTCAACCTCAACCGTGAACTATACTGCGTTAGGCCCTAATAAAGCAAAACGTCTCGAGGAAAAGAGGCCTGAAAGGCCTGCGTCAGGTAGGGTTGTAGGTGTTCACCTGCAGGGTCACTTTGAGCAGGCTGGTCTTTTCTTTGGAGGCTCTCAGGGTTTTGATGCGCTTCACGTGGAGGAGCTTTTCAGAGTACTCGATTTTGTAAAGAAAGTTTACCAGCTGCTCCATGTTCACACCGTCGAGGCTGATCTCAATCCCTTCAGGTCTGAGTTTCCCTTCCCCTTCGGGAAAAGTGACAGGCTTGATGTACTGGATCCGCTGATCAATGCCGATCTCACGGGTCACGGCCTCGAGATAGGAAAGAAGGGTGAAACTGCCGCGGCCATTGATCGTCTCCTGCACGTCGGCCCGGTCTCTCTGAAAATTTTGCCACTTCGCTTTGATCTCCGATATCCTCACCAAGTCCTGCTTCCTTTTTGCGATGTTCTTGGCAAGGAGCTCCTGCTTGGAAAGAGCAGGGAAGATGACCACCAGATAAAAGAGAAGGGCAATGAAAAACAGTCCTCCTGAGAAGACGTAGGTCATCTGCTTCCGGTCCAGCTTCATCAGTTCCTCTCCAGTGCAAAATTGAAAGTGACCGCGTTGTCCTTCTTGTCCATTCTTGCGCCTACGAGCTTGATGTTCTTGAACTGGCCGGCCTTGGTGAGCCGGCCGGTCAGCCTGTCCACCGCCTCAAAAGACGCGGTGCGGCCATCAATGCGGATGTCCTTTCCCTCCACAGAGGCGTTTTCAATCAGCACATCCGGGTCTTCCGATATGATCCTGGTAAGAGACAGGAACACTTCGAGGATCTTCTGCCTTCCCGCCGCTTCCTCGAGGCCTTGGTACTGGCCCATCTCTTCTGCGATCTTCTGCTCGAGCTGCGCCACTTCCTGGCCCCTGACGATTCGTTGAGCCGCATCAGGAAAAGCTTCGACAAAGACCTGCCTGAGCTGGGCCTGGAGCCGGTTGTACTGCCTCTCCTGGTAGTAGGCTTTCTGATGAACATTTACAGTGAGAAGCACGGCCAGAAGGAGCAGCCCTGCACCCATGAAAAGAAACATCTTCCTGAGGGTTGAATAGGTCTTGGGGATGAACTCCTCGCGCCTCAGATTCAGGGATTTCTCGGGCGGGTAAGCCGCACCGATGGCCAGCCCGAGCGGCACTGCCAGCTTCGGATGCAGCAACGAGAGGGTCTCGTCCAGCCTGTCCCTCATCTCGTCAAAAGGCCGCCACGCCATGGTCTTGATTCCGGTCCGGGATTCCAGTTCTTGCACCATCTCTCCAGCGCCTGAGGAACCGTTTCCCGTGAGGTAGATCTCTTCCACGGGGACGCCGGGCCGTTTCATTTTGTAAAAGCGGAAGGTGTCTACGAGCTGGTCCACGCTGTCCGGAAGGATGCGAATGAAATCAAGTCTCTTCTTGCGGACGATCTGGAGCACCAGGCTCTCTCCGTCCTGGTTCACGAGGGCGACGGGCTTTTCCGAATCACCGCCGTGTTTGTAGAGATACAAGTAAAAGAGGGCAATGTCGTCCAGGGTGACGGTGTCCGGCTCGATTCCCGCTCCGGCCAGCAGGGCAAGGTGCTCTGCCAGGTATTTCTTTTCCACCCCGAAAGTGAGAACGCTCCCGTCCGCTCCGGGATGAAGGAAGTCCACCAGCACCTCCTCCACAGGACAGGGCAGGTAGGGTTCCATCTGATACTTGATGATTTTTTCTATCTTTTTGGGTTGAGAAAGGGGCAGGGTGATCTCCCGAATAAAGGCTTTGGAGCTTGGGATCGAGGCAACGATCATCTCCTTTTTGAAACCCTGTTTCTGGAAAAGCCTCGCGAGCTCTTCCTGAAGGCGCTCGGGGTCAGCCGCCTCTATGAACACAGCCTTGTCGATTTCCGGTCCCTTAAGGCCGACATAAAGCTGCACGGCCCCGATGACCCCGTCCTTCACCTGCAGGCCGACCACATACTTGGGTCTCAAAAGATCTTTGAGAGGATTCATCATCGCTACAGTACTTGCCAGTAAATCAGTTTTGCCTTTTTTCCCTGTCTCTCGGCAATGGTCTTGATGCTTGCCACAGCCCCGTTGCAGTCGACGTGGGACTCGATAGAAAAGGTCGAACTTTTTACCGTGATCCACTCCCTCATCTCGGCGATGCGATGATCGTCAATGTGATCCAGCCCCGGAACATTTCTCAAGTCATCCATGCTTTCAAAACTCTCTTCTTTCCGATATTCCACAATCGACTCGGCCACTGCACTGTCCATGTCTTCGCTGAGGCTCTGGATAACTTCCTTGGGCGCCGTGTTGATGTTGATCTTTCCGTCAGAGTGGATCGTCAGGTAGTCCATGAGCCTCTTGCTCTTCTTCTCCCCGAAACGTTCGAGTTCTCTCATTCCTCGGACCAGGAAGACCTGGCCTACCGTGAGGAACGGGCCATTGGCGCACTCGTAGGGTTCCTCAAGATTTTGGTAAAAGTATCCTTCAGCTCCATCTTGCCTCTCGATGTCGTCTGCATCCAGCCAGTCCAGAAGCGGGTTGAGCAGCTCCTCTTTCAGGCCTAGGGCCACCAAGAGCCTTCGCATCTGCGCTTCTCGCCTTTCATCGATTTCGCCCTCACTGTTTCTGAGGAGATTGATGTTGATCTTGCTGTTTTCGTCCACCATGCCGCCGTAAAACGAAACCCCCACTTCGGCAATGCCTTCAGCCAGAGGCATGGATCCGAACTGCCGCCACTCCTCGTTGAAGGTATCCATTTCGAAATCTTCGTCCCTGGCCAGGCGCTCCAGCGCGATGTCAACCCCGGAGCGAGCGAGCTGATACGCCCTGGTCCTGTCCTTCATGTAGCCTGCCAGGGTCAATTCCACACCGGACTCCCCGGCGAAACCCAGGACCAATCCCGTAAGGGTGATGAGAACCAGCAACGTGAGCACCAGCGCGGTGCCGCGTTCCCGTTTCAGAAGACTTACCGTTTTGTCCGGCCTATTAGAGATCATGGGCCTTTCATTTCCTAAGTGATGATCCACCATCCGGTATCCAGCATCAAGAGTCCTTCTTTCTTTCCGCCAGTTCCGGGTGAATGGTCGTGCTGAACCCATGTTCGCGATTGAGCTCATCCTTCAGGACCAGCCGAACCTTGATGAGCACCGGAAGCCCGGAGGCAGGCCTCCCTTCGAGGGTATTCCATTGATCCGATTCCACGCCCTGGGCATCCTGGTAGGTGAGGTTGAACTCCAGTACGTTTCTCGCCATTTCCTGAAGCGATCCGCCTTTGGTAAAGTCCTCATCCACGCTGAAAGCGTCCCTCCTCAAAAGAACGAGGACCTGTGCTTCGGCATCTTCATCCACCAGGTAGCCGATTTCGCATAGGTCGCTTGCCGGACCCTTTTCCGTCAGGGGCAGATGGGTCACGGTGGTGAAGTCAATGTGATCCGCCCGTCTTCCATCGATCTCCCGGTCTGCGCCGATCAGGCCCAGCGCGATCTTCTCCGAAGAACCTCTCCCCTGGATCAGCGCCGACTGAAGATC
>Ga0316613_10001584_pt1 | contig 15444 bp, 11 predicted proteins | sample OWC_soil_day10_C_2_FD_207647 | JGI IMG/M metagenome (GOLD analysis project Ga0316613, IMG submission 207647) | Wetland soil microbial communities from Old Woman Creek delta, Ohio, United States - OWC_soil_day10_CT_b | ecosystem: Environmental > Terrestrial > Soil > Wetlands | place: USA: Ohio...
ACGCCCGGGATGAACAGCTCCCAGACACCGCTGCCGCCGCGAGCCTGCATCGCCTGACGGCGGCCGTCCCAGAGGTTGAACTCCCCGACGACGCTGACGCGCTCCGCGTTCGGTGCCCAGACTGCAAAGCGCGTGCCGTCGAGGTCGTCGACCCGCCCCGGGTGGGCACCCAGCTTGAGGAAGATGCGATGGTGGTTGCCCTCGCCGAACAGGTACAGGTCGAAGTCGGACAGCTGCGGAGAAAAATAGTAAGGGTCATGGCGGCTCAGCTCGTGGCCGTCGGGGTACCTCACGCGCAGCCGGTACGGCGTCAGCGGCCGGCGGTACGGCAGCCGTCCCTCGAACAACCCGCCCGGATGGATCCGCCTGAGCGGACGGCCGTCGTCCGGGTCCTCGTCGTCCCAATGGACCGACACCGCCTCGGCACCGGGCTCGAGCACGCGCACGACGCAGGCCGGCCTGGCGCGGCGCTGCGGGTACTCGTGATAGCCGAGCGCCGACCGCGGCTCGCGATGGCGCGCCTCGACGAGCGCCACGGCCTCCGCCGCGGAAAGGCGGTGCCCGGGCTTCAGCGACAGGGTCCGGATGCGCCGCGTCTTCACAGTACCGGCCTGAGCCTCCAGATCCGCTCGGCGTACTCGCGAACGCTGCGGTCGCTCGAGAACCGCCCCACGGACAGGGCGTTGACCGCCGCGCAACGTGTCCAGGCGTCCGCGTCCGCGAACAGCGCGTCCACCCGGCGCTGCGCGTCCTCGTAGGCGTCGAAGTCGGCGAGCACGAGATACGGCTCGCCGTCGCCGAGCAGCCTGTTCACGACCTGCTTGGCGGCATCGACGTCGTCCGGCGTGAAGTACCCGGCATCCAGCATCTCGAGCGCCTGGGCGAGCTCCCCGCCGGCCACGGCGAATTCCTGCGGCACGTAGCGCCGGCGCAGCGACTTCGCGCCCTCGGCGTCGAGCCCGAAGATGACCATGTTGGCCGGCCCCACGCACTCGCGGATTTCGATGTTCGCGCCGTCGAGCGTGCCGATCGTCACGGCGCCGTTGAGCGCGAGCTTCATGTTGCCGGTACCCGAGGCCTCCATGCCCGCGGTCGAGATCTGCTGCGACAGGTCCGCCGCCGGCATGATCTGCTGGGCGAGCGACACGTCGTAGTCCGGCAGGAAGGCCACGCGCAGGCGTCCCGCGGTCAGCGGGTCGGCGTTGACGACGCGGGCGACCGAGTTGATGAGCCGGATGATCGCCTTGGCCATGGCGTAGCCGGGAGCCGCCTTGCCCGCGAACATCACGGTGCGCGGCACCGGGTCGGGCCGCCCCGCGCGTATCCGGTTGTAGCGGGTGATGACCGACAGCAGGTTGAGCACCTGCCGCTTGTACTCGTGGATGCGCTTCACCTGGACGTCGAACATCGAGTCCGGGTCGATGACGACGCCTGCGCGCTGCGCGACGACCGCCGCCAGCTGGCGCTTGTTGGCCTGCTTGACCTCGCGGAAGCGGCGCCTGAACTCCGGCTCGCCCGGCGCGTCGCGCAGGCGCTCGAGCTCCTCGAGGTCGTTCTCCCAGCCGTGGCCGAGCCGCTCCGTGAGCAGCGCGGAGAGCCCGGGGTTCGACTGCTTGAGCCAGCGGCGCACCGCGATGCCGTTGGTCACGTTGGTGAAGCGCTCGGGCAGCATCTCGGCGAAGTCGGCGAAGATCGTCTCGCGCATCAGGCCCGAGTGCAGCCGCGCCACGCCGTTGACGCGCCGGCTGCCGATCACGGCGAGGTGGGACATCCTGACCTGGCGGCCGGCGCCCTCGTCAATGATGGACATGCGACGCCGACGGTCATGGTCGCCCGGGAACCGCTCGCTCACCGTGTCGAGGAACTCGCGGTTGATGAGGTAGATGATCTGCAGGTGCCGCGGCAGCAGCTTCTCGAACATCGCCACCGGCCAGGTCTCGAGCGCCTCGGGCAGCAGCGTGTGGTTGGTGTAGCCGAACACCTCGGTGGCGATCTCGCGCGCCTGCCCCCAGTCCATGCCGTGTTCGTCCACCAGCAGCCGGATGAGTTCCGGGATCGCCAGCGCCGGGTGGGTGTCGTTCAGCTGGATCGCCACCGAGTCGGGCAGCCGCGCGAGGCCGCGCCCTTCGGCAAGGTGGCCGGCCAGCAGGTCCTGCAGGCTGGCGCTCACGAAAAAGTACTGCTGGCGGAGACGCAACTCGCGGCCCTGGGGCGTCGAGTCGTCGGGATAGAGCACGCGCGAGACGTTCTTCGCGCTGACCTGTTCCTCCACGGCGCCGGCATAGTTGCCGGCATTGAAGCGCTCGACGTGGAACGGCGTGATGCTGCGCCCGGACCAGAGCCGCAGGTGGTTCACGGTCGGGCTGCGGTTGCCCGGCACGAGGTGATCGAAGCCCACCGCCAGCAGGTCCGAAGTGCCGACCCAGCGGTGCCGTGTCCGCCCGTCGGCGCCGCGGTCGGCCTCGCAACGCCCGCCGAACTTCACCGTGTAGGAGGCGTCGCTGCGCGAGATCTCCCACGGGTTGCGCAGGCGCAGCCAGCTGCTCGCGAGCTCGCGCTGCCCGCCGTCCTCGCCGATCGTCTGCGTGAAGATGCCGTAGTCGTAGCGGATGCCGTAGCCGGTGGCCGGGTACTGCAGCGTCGCGAGCGAATCGAGGAAGCAGGCCGCGAGGCGCCCGAGCCCGCCGTTGCCGAGTCCCGGGTCGACCTCCAGCGCGGCGAGGGCGTCGAGGTCGAGACCGTACTCGGACAGCGCCCGCCGGGCCTCGAGCACGAGGTCGCCGTCCAGGCTCGACAAGGCGTTGACGAGCGAACGACCCGGCAGGAACTCGACCGACAGGTAACAGACGCGCTTGGCGTGGCTCGTCGCCACGCGGCGCTGCGTCGCCAGCCATCGGGCGGTCAGTTCCTCGCGGGCGGCCAGGGACAGCGCGTCGTAGAAGTCGCGCGGTGTCGCCGTCTGCGGGTCCTTGCCGAGGCTGCGCGTCAGGCGGTCCAGCAGCGCGCTGCGGAGGTTGCCTGCGGTCAGGGTGTTGCCGCTCCACAGCGGCGCATCGTTCGGGGCACCATGCATGAGACCGATACCTGCCTTAGTCGCCACCGCGAGGCGTGATCGCAAAGACGCTGCGTATCCCCGGCCGCCGCGAGAAATCCCGCGGCAGCGTCGCGGCGCTCCAGTCCTCGACTCCGACCTCACCCAGCCCGGCGGCATCCAGCCTGAAGCTCTGGAGGTTGCTCGAGAAGATCAGCATCCCCCCCGGCCCCAGCCGCGACAGCGCGGCACGGATCAGCCCCACGTGGTCCCGCTGGACGTCGAACTCGCGCTCCATCGACTTCGAATTGGAGAACGTCGGCGGGTCGAGCAGCACGAGGTCGAATCGCTGGCCGTCATCATACGACAGCCACGCGAGGCAATCCGCCCGTACAAGCGCATGCGCCGGACCCGCCAGGCCGTTCAGCGCGAGGTTGCGCTGCGCCCAATCGAGGTAGGTGCGGGACATGTCGACGGTCAGGGTAGCCGCGGCGCCGCCGGCCGCGGCGTAGCAGGTCGCGGTGCCGGTGTAGGCGAACAGGTTGAGGAAGCGCCGGCCGCGCGCCAGCTCACGGATGCGGGCGCGGACCAGCCGGTAGTCCAGGAACAGGCCGGTGTCGAGGTAGTCGGTGAAGTTGACCAGGAAGCGCAGGCCGCCTTCCGCCACCACGTCAAACTCGCCCCGCTCGGAGACCTTCCCGTACTGCGAGGCGCCTCGCTGTGGCCGGCGTGTCCTCATGAAGGTCCGGTCCGGAGCGACGCCGGTGACTTCCGACAGCACCGACAGCGCCTCCTCGCGCCGGGCCCTGGCGCGTGCGCGGTCGACCGTCGCGGGCGCCGCGTACTCCTGCACGTACAGCCAGGCCCCGCCGGAGCCATCGGGATCCGCCTGGTAGAGGTCGATGGCAAACGCGTACTCGGGCATGTCCGCGTCGTACAGCCGGTAGCAGGACACGCCCTCGCGCCTGGCCCAGGCGCGCAGCTCCCGGAGGTTCTTGCGCAGCCGGTTGGCGAACATCTGCGCGCCCGGGCGGGCGCGCGCGGCGGCGGCGTCGAACGGTGGCGGCCGGCCGGGCTCGCGTTTCCTGTCGAAACGCCCCGGCGACACGTCGAGGCGCAGCAGTCGGCACTCGATCGGCCCGTTCATCATGCGGTGCGTGCGCACCGCCTCGATGCCGATGGCACGGCCGAGCGGCGGGTTGCCCGTGAACACCGCGGCCTGCCAGCCCACGTAACCCTCGCGCAGCCGCGTGCCAAGCGACTCGTACAGCGCCCGCAGGTCGTCGGCCTGCCCGAGGCGCTCGCCGTAGGGCGGGTTGGTGGCGAGCAGTCCGGTCGGCGCCGGCGCCGGCGGCAGCGTGTCGAGCGTGGACCGCCTGAACTGGACCACGCCGGCGAGCCCCGCCCGCGCCAGGTTGCCCGTGGCGGCGTGGATCGCGGCCGGGTCCGCGTCGAAGCCGAAGAGGCGCCCGGGGGCGAGCTTGCCCCGGGACCGCCGCGCCTCCGCCTCGACGGCCAGGCGGTGCCAGCATGCCGCGTCGTGGCCGCGCCAGCGCGTGAAGCCGAAGCGGACGCGCAACAGACCAGGCGCGATGTCGCCGGCGATCAGCGCGGCCTCGATCGGCAGCGTGCCCGAACCGCACATGGGATCGACGAAGGCGCCGCCGGCCGCCGCAATGCGCGGCCATCCCGCGCGCAGCAGGATCGCCGCGGCGAGGTTCTCCTTGAGCGGCGCGACGAGCTGCCGCTCGCGATAGCCGCGCCGGTGCAGGCTCTCGCCGGCCAGGTCGACGCTGACCGTCGCCGCCTGCCCGTCGAGTCTCACGTTGATGCGCAGGTCCGGCGCGACGATGTCCACCGAGGGCCGCGAGCCGCAGCGCTCCCGAAACTGGTCAACGATCGCGTCCTTGACCTTCTGGGCGGCATAGCGGCTGTGCGTGAGGGCGCCGCCGTGGGACGAGAAGTCCACCGCAAGCGTGTCGTCCGGGCCGAGATGGGCCGACCAGTCGATGCCCCGCACTCCCTCGTAGAGGCTGTCCGGGTCCGTCGCCGTGAAATGCCCCACCGGCCAGAGCACGTGCAGGCCGACGCGCGACCACAGGCAGGCCTGGTAGGCAGTCTCGAGCGTGCCCGTGCAGGCGACGCCCGCCCGCGACTCGTGCAGCCCGGTCGCGCCGACCGACTCGAGCTCGGCGGCGAGCAGGTCCGCGGTGCCCGCCGCCGCCGTGACGAAGAAGCCCGTCGCAGTCATGGCCGGTCCATCTCGAGCCACTGAACGCGCGCCGGCGGCCGGTCGAGGAGACGGCACAGGATGCGGTAGCAGTCGATGTCGAATGCGGCGGCGTCGGCTTCTGCCAGCGGGTCGCTCTCTTGGCCGGGCAGGACCGTGCCCAGGTAGCGCCAGCGGTCGAAGACGTGCACCTCCTCGTGTCCGCGCCAGTCGCGCTCGCGGATGCCCATGCGCCCGGCGAACGGCCAGTCGCGCAGCTTGTGCCGCGCAAAGGCAAGCCGCACCCGGACCGCGTGGAGGGCCAGCGGCTCGCGGCCGCAGCAGGCACCACGACAGCGCCCGACCTGGAAGGCGAAGCAGGAACCCTCGCCGTCCTCGAGGCCCAGGACGCGCAGGCACAGGTCGTGCCCGCGCACCAGCTCCTCGAGCGCCTTGCGCGCGTCACCACGGCTGCGGAAAACGCCGTGACAGGCGCCCGCATCGGCCGTGACCGCGTCAAGCGGAACGATCTCCGCGCGAAGGTCCTCTTCCCCGCGGAGGACCAGTGTCCAGCTCTGCGGGCTGGCGCGCAGCCGGCGGTTGTACAGCGGCTCGAGCTCCTTCACGCAGCGCGCCTCCCGGAGCAGCGCGCCGATCTCCCCGGCGGTCTCGGTCCACTCGACCTGCCTGACCTGGCGCGACAGCTTCAGGTCCTTGCCGGACCGGTGTTCGCCGGCGAAGTGCGCGAGGATCCTGGCCCGCAGGTTCTTGCTCTTGCCGACATAGAGCAGCGCGCCACCCTCGCCGTAGAAACGATAGACGCCGGGCCCCTCGGGCAACTCGTCGGCCAGGCCCGCGTCGAGCTGGGGCGGCAGGCTCGTCTCCTGGACCAGCCCGGCAACGACGGCATCCAGCTCACCCGGGTCGCGGCGCTGGCGCAGCTGGGCCAGCAGCGCCGCAAGGACCTGCGCGTCGCCGAGCGCCCGGTGCCGGGCCGAACAGGACAGGCCATGGCGCTCCATCACCGCGTCGAGGTTGTGGCCGTGCGTGCCCGGGTACAGCCGGCGCGACAGCTTGACCGTGCACAGCACCGGCGAGCGGAAGCGGACGTCGAGTCGCCGGAACTCGCTGCGCAGGAACCCGTAGTCGAACCGGGCGTTGTGCGCGACGAACAGCCGGCCCTCGAGCCGCCCGAGCACGTCGCGCCCCAGCGCCGCGAAGTCCGGCGCCCCGGCCACCATGTCGTTGCTGATGCCCGTGAACTCCTCGATGTTGCGCGGGATGCGGCAACCCGGGTTCACCAGTGAGCTCCACTCCTCGACCACCTCGCCCCCCTCCATGAGGACGACGCCGACCTCGATCACCCGGTTGTAGAGCGCGTTGCCCCCCGTCGTCTCGAGGTCGACGCAGGCGATGGGCTGGTCGAGCAGCGTCGGCATCAGGCCCGCGGTTCGCCGAGGGACAGCAGCGGCCCGTAGAGGTCCGGGCGGCGGTCGCGGAACACGCCCCAGGCGTGGCGATAGCGCCGCACCGCATCGAGGTCGAAGGTCGCGGTCAGCACCGACTCCGTGCGGTCGTCCGCCTGCGCGACCACCTCGCCGGTGTGGTCGGCGATGAACGAGTGGCCATAGAAGGTGATCGCACACTTCTCTCCCTGCTCGGTGCCGATGCGGTTCGACGCGACTAGGGGCATGACGTTGGCCGCCGCGTGGCCCTGCATGGTGCGCTGCCAGTGCCAGCGGCTGTCGAGCGAGCTGTCCTGGGGCTCGGAGCCGATCGCCGTGGGATACAGCAGCACTTCCGCCCCCATGACGGCCATCGCGCGCGCGCACTCCGGGAACCACTGGTCCCAGCACACGCCGACGCCGAGGCGGCCGAAGCGCGTCGGCCACACCCTGAAGCCGGTGTCGCCCGGCGAGAAGTAGAACTTCTCGTGGTAGCCGGGGCTCTCCGGAATGTGCGACTTGCGATAGATACCGAGCGTCGCGCCGTCGGCGTCCACCATCACCAGCGTGTTGAAGTAGGCGTTGTGGGTACGCTCGAACACCGACAGCGGCAGCACCACCCCCAGCTCGCGCGCCACCGCCGCGAGGTGCCCCACCGCTGCGTTCTCCTCCACCGGGCTCGCCAGCTCGAAGTGGCTCGCCAGGTGGTCCTTGCAGAAGTACGGCGTCTCGAACAGCTCCTGGATCAGCACGACGTTGGCGCCGCGCCCGGCAGCCTCGCGCACCAGCCGCTCGGCGTTCGCGATGTTCTCGTCCTGATCCCAGCTGCAGGCCATCTGGGTGGCGGCGACCGTGACTCTCATCTGCGCATCCACTCCCTCAGTTCGACAGGTCGATCCACGTCGTCTTCAGCTCGGTGTACTTCTCCATCGCGTGCAGGGACTTGTCTCGGCCGTTGCCCGACTGCTTGAAGCCGCCGAAAGGCACCGTGATGTCGTCCGCGTCGTAGCAGTTGACGTACACCGTGCCGGCGCGGATCGCCTTCGCGACGCGATGGGCCGTCGAGAGGTCGCGGGTCCAGACCGCCGAGACCAGGCCATAGGCCGAGTCGTTGGCGATGCGCACGGCCTCCTCCTCGTCGCGGAAGCTGATGACCGACAGCACCGGGCCGAAGATCTCCTCGCGGGCGATGCGCATGTCCATGCGGACGCCGTCGAACACCGTGGGCTCGACGAAGTAGCCGCCGGTCTCCGCGCGGACGCGCCGTCCGCCGAGCGCCAGCGTCGCACCCTCGCCGCGCCCGGACTCGATGTAGCGGGTGACGGTCTCCAGTTGCAGCTTGTCCACCAGCGCCCCGAGCCGCGTCGCCGGGTCGAGCGGGTCGCCGGGCGCCATCTCGCGGCCGACCGCGATGATCTTCTCCAGCATCTCCTCCCGGACGCTCTCGTGGACCACGAGGCGCGAGGCCGCCGAGCACATCTCGCCCTGGTTGAAGAAGATGCCGGCCGCGGAGGCGGCCGCGGCGCGCCCGACGTCGGCGACGTCGGCAAAGACGATGTTGGGCGACTTGCCGCCGCACTCGAGCCAGACGCGCTTCATGTTCGAGCGGCCCGAGCACTCGAGCAGCCGCATGCCGATCTTCGTGGATCCGGTGAAGACGAGGGAATCCACGTCCATGTGGAGCGCCAGCGCCTCGCCGGCCGTCTGTCCGAAGCCCGGCACCACGTTGAGCACCCCGGGCGGGAGCCCCGCCTCCAGCGCGAGCTCCGCCACCCTGAGCGCCGTCAGCGGCGACTTCTCCGAGGGCTTCAGCACGACGGAATTGCCCGTCGCCAGCGCGGGCCCGAGCTTCCATGCGGCCATCAGCAGCGGGAAGTTCCAGGGCACGATCGCGCCGACCACGCCGACCGGCTCGCGCGTGATCGTCGCCAGGGTCGTGTGCCCGGTTGGCGCGACCTCGTCGTAGACCTTGTCCGCCGCCTCCGCATACCACTCGATGCAGCGCGCGGCGGCGGGGATGTCCACGGACAGGGAATCGGCGATGGGCTTTCCCATGTCCAGGGTCTCGGTCAGCGCCAGCTCGTCGCGGTGCTGCAGGATCAGCTCGGCGAAGCGGCGCAGCACCCGCTTGCGCGCGGCCGGCGCCGTCCTCGACCACGCCCCCGACTCGAACGCGCGGCGCGCCGCGGCGACTGCGAGATCCACGTCCGGCGCCGTGCAGGACGCAACGTCCGCAATCAGCCGTCCGTCGGCGGGGCTGATGCACTCGAAGGTCCCGCCGCTGGCCGCATCGACGTAGCGGCCGTCGATGTAGGCCTGGGTCCTGGGCCGCAGCCGGGCTGCTTCCTCGTGCCAGTCGCGGGTCGGGGATTCACCGGTCATGAGCGCATTCCTGGGTCCTGCGCCCCGGGCTGTCCCCGGGGTGTCGTGGAGGGTGCCTAGGATACTCGACGGCGCGGGCGTAAAATCGGCCGCTTCCGGCCCGGGAGCGTTCGCGGCCCGGGCCCCGCCAGCCCTCACGAGCACAGAACCATGAATGCAGTGACCGACGCCGCCGGGCTCGACCGGCAGCAACTCGAAGCCTTCTGGATGCCGTTTACGGCCAACCGCCAGTTCAAGGCGGCCCCGAGGCTGCTGACGCGGGCCGAGGGCATGCACTACTGGACGGCCGACGGCCGCCAGATCCTCGACGGGGTCGCGGGACTGTGGTGCGTCAACGCCGGGCACGGCCGGCGCGAGATCACCGAGGCGGTCTCGGCGCAGATCGCCGCCATGGACTACGCCCCGCCCTTCCAGATGGGCCACCCGACGGCATTCCGGCTGGCCAACGAACTGGTGGCGCTGGCCCCGGGCGACCTCGACCACGTCTTCTTCACGAACTCGGGCTCCGAGGCCGTGGACACCGCTCTCAAGATCGCGCTCGCCTGGCACCGCGTGCGCGGCGAAGGCAGCCGCACGCGGCTCATCGGCCGCGAGCGCGGCTACCACGGCGTGGGGTTCGGCGGCATCTCGGTGGGCGGCATGGTCAACAACCGCAAGTTCTTCGGCGCCATGCTCCCGGGTACCGACCACCTGCAGGCGACCCACGCGCCCGTCCACAACGCCTACTCGCGCGGACTGCCCGCCTGGGGGGAGCACCTTGCGGACGAGCTCGAACGGCTGGTGGCGCTGCACGACGCGTCGAACATCGCCGCGGTGATCGTCGAGCCGATCGCCGGATCCACCGGCGTGCTGATGCCGCCGGTCGGCTACCTCAAGCGGCTGCGCGAGATCTGCACCCGACACGGGATCCTGCTGATCTTCGACGAGGTCATCACCGGCTTCGGGCGCACCGGCTCGCCGTTCGCCGCCCAGGAGTTCGACGTCCTGCCGGACATGATCACCTGCGCCAAGGGACTGACCAACGGCGCCGTCCCCATGGGCGCGGTGATCGCGCGCAAGGCGATCTACGACGCCTTCATGCGCGGTCCCGAGCAGGCGATCGAGCTGTTCCACGGTTACACCTACTCGGCGCACCCGGTCGCCTGCGCGGCCGGCCTCGCCGCGCTCGGCGTGTACCGCTCGGAAGGACTCCTGTCACGGGCGCGCGAGATGGCGCCTTACTGGGAGGACGCGGTGCACTCCCTGAAAGGGCTGGCGCACGTGGTGGACCTGCGCAACTACGGGCTCATCGCGGGCATCGAGCTCGAGTCGATCCCGGGACGCCCGACGGCGCGCGCCTACGATGCCTTCCTGAAGTGCTTCGAACGCGGGGTGCTGGTGCGGACGACAGGCGACATCATCGCCCTGTCACCGCCGCTCATCATCGAGCGCGGGCACGTCGACCAGCTCTTCGGGACGATCGCCGAGGTGCTGAAGACGCTGTGAAATGAGGAGGGGTCAGGCCCCGCTCTGTCCCTGGAGGGGTTTGACTCCTCCAGGGACAGAGCGGGGCCTGACCCCTCTTGTTTCGTGACTGCCGCCCGGACGGCGGCAGCCACGACTTCAGGTCACTCCGCCCAGGGCAGCGTGGTGCTGACCGAGAAGATCACGCGCGCCTCGCTCGACAACACGTCGCCTTCCGTGCCGTCCAGTGCCTTCCAGTCGCTGCCGTCGACCCACTTGAGTTCGAAGTCGAAGCCGCCGAACGACTTGGTGAAGCCGATCGAGTAGTCGAAGTAGGACTCGTAGCCCTCGAAGTCCTCGAACACCGTGCCATCGCTGTAGCCGGCGTGCAGCACCAGGCCGAATTCCGCGGGCAGCGGCACGTTGACGTTGCCTTCGACGTAGAAGGCGTCCTCGTCGAGCGCGAAGAAGTCCCAGGAGTACCAGAGCTTGGCGTCGAACATGCCGTAGGCGATGCCCGCCCAGATCTCGGGGTAGTCGAGGTCGTCAGCACCCGGGTAGGTGTAATAGACACCGCCGACATCGAAGGTCAGGCCTTCCTCGTCGCCGCCGGCAAACCCGGCATACAGGTCGAGTTCGACGTTCTCGTCGCAGCAATCGCCGAAGTCGACGTTGCTTCCCCACGCGCCGACGTACAGGCCGTTGTCGGCCGCCCAGTCGACGCTCATCTGCAGCGCCGGGTCCTGGGCCGTCTGGGTCACGCCACGGAAGTCATAGTCCGAGGTCGCCGTGACCGTCATCGAAAAGTCACCGGCGTTTGCGGCCCCCGCAACGGCCAGCGCGACGCTCGCCACCAGCCACTTGACGTTCTTCATCTGCAGTCCCCTTGTTGGTCCAACCGACAATCCAATCCAGGTCCCGGCGGCTTCAGCTTGTGACTCCCACGCCACGCAGCCCGACCGACCAGTACCCAACTCCACGGAGCCTCGGCATAAAGGCCGCAACTCCGGTCCAGACGGTTGTTGTAGAAGCGCAACAATCTGGCACGCGATTCCACGCGCAATATATATGCAGTCGGCGTGCCAGTGCATCTCCTGCGTAGGTTTTTAGTTAAATCAACGAGTTAACACACCCACCGTCGCCCGCATCGCGCCAACTTGATGCATGAGCGCCGGGTCGCGCACCAGGAGCGTGCGTCGTCGCGTCAGCGGCGGGCGGCCTCGAAGATGGCGTAGCGTTTGCGTGCCGGTTCGACCGTCTCCCACGTTCCCTTGAATCCGGCCGGGATGACCCAGGCGTCGCCGGCGCCAAAGTGCCACGCCCGTCCGTCGTCGCCCGTCAGCACCACGCGGCCTTCCAGCAGGTGGCAGAACTCATGCTCGGCGTATTCGACCCGCCACTTGCCGGTCGAACTCGACCAGTCGCCGGCGAAGAACTGCCCGCTGTCGTCGCTGTAGCGGTTGGTCACTGCCGTCTGCGGCGTCCCGGCCATGAGCCTGTCGGCCGCAGGGGCGGACACCTCCGTCGTGGCGCCATCGCGGAAGTCGATCAGGGTCGCTGCGTTCATGGGTCGCTTCTCCGGTCGAGGCGGATCGCACAGCCTAGGCCGGCCGCGGGGGCGGCGACAAGGCGCGCAGCTGCGCCTATCGCGGACGCGCCGGCGGGCGTGGCGCCGCTAGCATCGAACCCGGGCACTGCGAAGCGAGGCAGCGTCGATGCCGGTGCACAACCAGGACATCGCAGCGATCTTCGACGAGATCGCCGACCTGCTCGAGCTGCAGCAGGCCAACCCGTTCCGCATCCGCGCCTATCGCCGTGCGGCGCAGACCGTGCGGTCCCAGCCCCGGGAACTTGCCGAACGGGTCGCCTCAGGCAGGGCCCTGCAGGACCTTCCCGGCATCGGTGACGACCTCGCGGCCAAGATCGTAGAGATCCTCGGCACCGGGCGCTGCGCGGCCCTCGACAAGCTGAAGCGGGGGGTACCGGAAGGGCTCGAGGACCTGCTGCACCTGCCGGGACTCGGGCCGGCCCGCGTCCGCCTGCTGCGCCGCGAACTCGGAATCACGAGCCTCGCCAGGCTTCGTGCGGCCATCGAGAAGGGCCGGCTCACCGAGGTGAGAGGCTTCGGGCCGAAGCTGCAGGCCCGGCTCGCGGAGGCCATCGCCAACCCGGTGACCGGCAAGCGCGCGCTGCGCGCGACCGCGGCCCGGTACGCCGCGTCGCTGGTCGCGCAGCTGCAGCGCGTCGAGGGTGTCGAGACGGTGACGGTGGCCGGCAGCTTCCGGCGCGGAAGTGACACCGTGGGTGACCTGGACCTCGTCGTGTCCAGCCGGCGGCCGGCCGCCGTCATGAAGGCGTTCACCGGCTACGACGAGGTCCGCGCGGTGCTGGCCGCCGGCGACACGCGCGCCAGCGTCCGTCTGGCGAGCGGCCTGCAGGTCGACCTGCGGATCGTGCCGCGCGCCAGCCATGGTGCCGCCCTCCACTACTTCACCGGGAGCAAGGCCCACAACATCCACGTCCGCAGGATGGGCCAGCGCCGGAAACTCAAGATCAATGAGTACGGCGTCTTCCGCGGCCGCGAGCAGATCGCCGGGGAGACCGAGGAATCCGTGTTTGCCAGCGTCGGCCTGCCATTCATCCCGCCGGAGCTGCGCGAGGACAACGGCGAGATCGAGGCGGCCGCCGGCGGCCGCCTGCCGGCGCTGGTCGAGCGCGCCGACCTGCGTGGCGACCTGCACGTGCACACCTCGGCGACCGACGGCACGGCCACGCTGACGGAGATGGCGCGAGCGGCTCGCGCCGCCGGGCTCCAATACATCGCATGCACGGACCACTCGCGCTACCTCGGCGCGTACCGCGGGCTCGATGCCGGCCGGCTCGCGGCGCAGCTCGACGAGATTGACCGGCTGAATGCCGCCGGTGGACGTCTCACGATCCTGAAGGGCATCGAGGTGGACATCCTGGAGGATGGCTCACTGGCCCTGCCCGACGACGTGCTCGGGCGGCTCGACCTCGTGATCGGCGCGGTCCATGGCCACTTCGGGCTGGGTCGTCGACGGCAGGCGGACCGGCTTCTCAGGGCCCTCGACCACCCGCACTTCTCGATCCTCGCGCACCCCGCAGCGCGCCTGATCGGCGAACGCGAGCCGATCGACGTCGACCTCGAGCGGGTCGTCCGGCACTGCGCCCAGCGTGGCTGCTTCCTGGAGCTCAACGCGCAGCCGCAGCGGCTCGACCTCGACGATGCGGGCTGCCGCCTGGCCGCCGAGCACGGCGTGCTTGTGTCCATCGCGAGCGATGCGCACCGCCCGGAGGACTTCGCGTGCCTCGAGTGGGGCGTGACGCAGGCCCGTCGCGGCTGGCTCGGCGCCGCGAACGTGCTGAACACGCTGCCCCTGGCCAGGGCGAAGGAACTCCTGTACCGCACGATGTCCTGAGCGGGAAGATACGTAATGGCGGTGCAGCGTTGCAGGCGTAGCATCGAATCGCGAGCTGCTCACACGGAGGGATTGAAGATGAGCAATCGCCTTCGGCCGGTGGTGGGCCTCTGGTACAACCATCTCGACAAGGGCGACCTGTTCCAGGTCGTCGCGCTCGACGAGCAGTCCGGCACCATCGAGATCCAGGAGTTCGACGGCGACCTCGACGAGATCGACCTCGAGGAGTGGCGCCAGATGAACATCGAGGCAGCCGCGCCGCCGGAGGACTGGACCGGGCCGGTCGACGAGCTCGAGCCGGACGACCGGGGCTACAGCGACACTTCCTTCGAGGAACGCGGTACCGAGCAGCTCGAGGCGGTCACCTCCTGGGAGGAAATCGTCGGGGAAGAGGAAGACCTCGAGACCGAGCCCCCGTCGCGCAGGCCCGCACTGCGACCCCCGCGGCCCGCCAGACATCACCACTGAGGCAGCTGCCTGCGGCTCATCATCCGCTGCCCAAGGAGGCGTAAACATGGAAGTCGGAGGGCTCTGCAGGTATCGCCCGGTCACCATCGGGCCGACGGCCGACCTGGTGGACGCGGCGCGCCTGATGCGCGAGTGCCACGTGGGCTTTCTGGTCGTGACGGACGGCGCCGGGCCGCTCGGCGTATTGACCGACCGCGACATCGTGCTGGAGGCCGTCGCCAGCGACGTTCCCCTGCACCAGGTCGTGGTCCGTGACGCCATGACCGCGAACCCGGTGACGCTGATGGCCGGCACCTCGCTGGAGGAAGCGCTCGACAGCCTGAGGACGGCAGGCGTGCGCCGGGCCCCCGTCGTCGATGACGGCGGCCGCGTGGTCGGCGTCCTCTCGATCGACGACGTGCTCGACCACATTGCGCTGCAGCTCGGCGCGGTGGCAGGCTCGCTCAGGCATGAACAGGCCATCGAGAGGCTTGCCCGGCCCTGACGCGAGGCTGCCGGACGCGCTGCTCTCGCCCCGTGCCTGGCCCGGGAGTGCCGGGCGGATCGAGCTGGTGGAGACCCACATCTCGTGGGTCTTCCTGGTGGGCGAGCACGCCTACAAGGTCAAGAAGCCGGTAAGGCTCGACTTCCTCGACTTCTCGACACCCGCGCTCAGGCGGCACTTCTGCGAAGAGGAGCTGAGGCTCAACCGCCGCTTCGCGCCACAACTCTATCTCGGGCTGTCGCAGATCGTCGAGACGCCGGAGGGGCTCGTGGTGGACGGGCCTGGGCGCGTGGTCGATCACGCCGTGCGCATGCGTCGCTTCGACCGGCGCGATGAACTCGACTCGCTGCTCGATCGCGACCGCGTCGACCGCGCCCTGCTCGCGGAATTCGGCGCCAGGCTGGCGCGCCAGCACGGGGAGTCGCCGGCCGCGGGCGCCGGACAGCCCTGGGCGGAGCCAGGGAGGACGCTCGCGGCCTGCCGCGAGAACTTCCACGAGCTGCGGCGGCTCGGGGACCCGGGGTTGCGCGCGCGCTGTATCG
>Ga0316613_10001586_pt1 | contig 15429 bp, 14 predicted proteins | sample OWC_soil_day10_C_2_FD_207647 | JGI IMG/M metagenome (GOLD analysis project Ga0316613, IMG submission 207647) | Wetland soil microbial communities from Old Woman Creek delta, Ohio, United States - OWC_soil_day10_CT_b | ecosystem: Environmental > Terrestrial > Soil > Wetlands | place: USA: Ohio...
GCGCGCGCGCCAGCAGGAAGTCCGACAGTTTCTCCCGCGCGGTCACCGAGTAGTGGCCGGAAGGATAGCCCGACAGGTAGCGCTGGTAGGCCTCGGGCGTATTGAAGCGCTGCGCCCGTTCCCACTCCTGCAGCTCCCTGAGCTCTGCGAGACGCGCCTGTGCCCGGCCCGCATGCGCGCCGGCAGGGTATTCACGCAGGTAGGACTCGTAGGCCGCCACGGTGTCCTGGGATTCGGTGCGCCGCCACGCCGTCTCCTGGCGGCTGCAACCCGCCACGACCAGCGCCAGCAGCAGGAAGGCGGCCAGCCTCACCGCGGCGCGTCTCCACGGTTCCAGCGCGGCAGGTCGCGGTGCAACGCGGCCTTCGCGACCAGGTGCGCGCTCACCGGCGTGGTCATCACCAGGAAGACGATGATCAGCAGTTCGTGCACGGACGGCGTGCCCTCGCGGACGCTGAAGTAGGCCATCGAGGCCAGGGCGATGCAACCGATGCCCAGCGTCGAGGCCTTGCTCGGGCCGTGCAGGCGCATGAACACGTCCGGCAGCCTGGCGAGTCCCAGCGCGCCGAGGAAGCAGAAGACCCCGCCGGCCAGCACCAGCGCCGCGACCAGCAATTCCCACGCCATGGTCATTCGATGATGTCCCCCCTCAGCAGGAACCGGGCGAACGCGGCCGTGCTCAGGAAGCCGAGCATGGCGATGATGAGCGCGGCCTCGAAGTGCAGCGCCGTTTCCGCGCGGATGCCGTAGACAAGCAGCATCGCGCAGGCGTTGACGTAGAGCATGTCGATCGCGATCACGCGGTCCACGACGTCGGGACCGCGGAACAGCCTCCACAGCGACAGGCTCATCGCGAGGCCGATGAGCACCAGGGTCACGTTGATAGCGGTCCCGATCATCCGAACACCTCCAGGATCGGCCGCTCGTAGCGCGCCTTGATCAGGGCCACCAGCTGGCCGGGGTCGGGCTCGTCGAGGTAGTGCACGACGAGTTCGCGCCGGTCCTCGGAGAGGTCCGCGCTGAGCGTGCCGGGCGTAAGCGTGACGGTGTTGGCCAGGACCGCGATGCCGATGTCCGAGCGCAGGTCCAGCGGCACGCGCGCGAAGCCCGGCCGCAGGTGCGCGACCGGCCCGAGCACGGCGCGCGCGACGCGGAGGTTGGCGGTCACGACGTCCGCCAGCACGACGAGGGCGAAGGGCAGCAGCCGCCAGGGCTTCGACACGCGCTCGCGCTCCGGCCAGAAGCGCCGGGAGAAGAGCGGCAGCGACCAGCCCAGGAACGCCCCGAGCAGCACCTGCCCCGGCCCGACCGTGTTGTTGAGCCACAGCCAGAACAAGGCCAGCGCAGCGCTGCTGAGCGGGTGCGGCAACCACTTTTCGCGCATCAGCCCCCGCCTCCCGGCCGTCCGCCGAGGACGGCACGAATATACCCCTCGCGGTCGAGCAGCTGCCCCGCGACCAGGTCGGCGCGACCGAATGCGGGGCCGGCCAGCAGCGCAAGCGCGACGACGACGGCGAGCAGCAGGCCCGTGCCCGCGACGGCAAGCGGGCTCGATGGCGGGTCTTCCGCGGCCTGGTCATCGCCCCGGCCCACCTTCCAGAAGACGGTGGTGCCGGCGCGCGCCAGTGCGACGATGGACACCAGGCTGGCGGCGAGCACCGCCGCAAAGGTCCACGCCGCGCCGCGCGCCCCGGTCGCGGCGTCGAGGATCGCGAGCTTCGCCAGGAACCCGCCCAGCGGCGGCAGCCCGGCCACGGCCACCGCGGCGAGCAGGAAGGCCGCCGGCAGCGCGAGCCGCCCGCGGAGCGCCGGGCCCTCGGCCAGCGCGTCGCCCATCCCGCCGCGCACCGCCGACACCCGCATGGCAACCAGGAACAGCGCCGCCGTGGCGAAGGTCCCGTGCGCGAGGTAGAAGGTCGCAGCGGCCAGCGAGTCACGCGTGAAGTGCGCGATCGAAACCAGCAGCAGGCCGACGGAGAGGACCACCGCGTGCGCGGCCAGGGTCGACAGGCGGCGCGCGGCGAGCATGCCGGTCGCGCCCAGCGTCAGCGTGCCGATCGCCGCCGCCCAGAGCACCGGCCCGGCGTCGAGGCCGGGAAAGACCAAGGTGCAGCACCTGACGATCGCCACCACACCGACCTTGGTCAGCACCGAGAACAGCGCGGCTACCGCGCCGTCGGTGACGCCGTAGGCGCCCGGCAGCCAGAAGCCGAGCGGCAGGACCGCGGCCTTGAGCGCGAACACGACGATCAGCAGCCAGCCGCCCGCCTGCCACAGGCCCAGCCGGTCCGCGGGCAGCGTCGCCGCCCGCGTGGCCAGGTCGGCGAGATTCAGCGTCCCGGCCGCGGCATAGAGGCAACCGATGGCCACCAGGAACAGCGTCGAACCGAGCAGGTTGAGCACGGCCACGCGGATCGCCGCCTGGGTGCGCTCGGGCCGCGAGCCGTGGCTCAGGAGCGCGTAGGAGGCGATCAGCAGCACCTCGAAGAACACGAAGAGGTTGAACAGGTCCCCCGTCAGGAAGGCGCCGTTGACGCCGAGCAGCTGGAACTGGAACAGGGAATGGAAGTGCCGGCCGGCCCCGTCGGAGCGGCCGATGGCGACGAGCACCGCGGCCGTGGCGACGATCGCCGTCACCAGCAGCATCCACGCCGCGAGCCGGTCGAGCACGAGGATGATCCCGTATGGCGCGGGCCAGTCGCCGACCGCATGGGAGACGATGGGCCCCTCGTCCGCCACGGCGAACAGCGCCACGGCGACCGGCAACAGCAGGATCGTCGCCGCCGCGCCGACCAGTCGCTCGGCGGCGAGGCCGCGCCGGCCGCCGAGCATCGCGACGATACCGCCCGCGAGCGGCAGCAGGATCGGCGCCAGCAGCAGGCCGTTCATGCCGGGCCTCCGTCCGGGCCGTCATCGACGCGATCGTGCCCCCGCTCGCTCATGGCACGCAGCGTCAGCACGATGACCAGCGCGGTCATGCCGAAGCTGATGACGATGGCCGTGAGCACCAGCGCCTGCGGGAGGGGATCCGGGTAAGGGCCCGGACGGTCCGTCAGCGGCGCAGCGTCCACCACGAGCCCGCCGGCCGCCAGCAGGAAGAGGTTCACGGCATACGACAGCAGCGTGATGCCGAGCAGCACCGAGAACAGCCGGGGACGCAGCGCCAGGTAGACGCCGGCCGCGACCAGGACCCCGATGGCGACTGCGACCAGCCCTTCCATCAGCCAGCCTCCGGCGCGTTGTGCTGGCGACCGATGGTCGCGAGGACCGACAGCACCACGCCGACGACGGCGAGGTAGACACCCAGGTCGAACACCATCGCGCTCGCCACCTCGAACCGGCCGACCACCGGCCAGTCCAGGTAGCCGAAAGTGGAAGTCAGGAACGGCGCGCCGAAGGCGAGCGACGCGAGCCCGGTGACAGCTGCCAGCGCGATGCCCAGCGCGGCGACCGACGTGTAGCGGGGCGGCAGCCTCGCCTCGACCCAGGCATTGCCGTGCCCTAGGTACTGGACCAGCACGGCGGTGCCGGTCACGAGGCCGGCGATGAAGCCGCCGCCCGGCAGGTTGTGGCCCCGCAGCAGCAGGTAGGTCGACACCAGCAACGCCAGCGGCAGCAGCGGCCGCGAGAGCACCTCGAGCAGCAGCGAGCGGCCCGCCGGCCAGGGCCTGCCGTCCCAGTCCAGCGGGCGTCCCGGCAGCTCGATGCGGTCGAGGATGGCGACGACCGCGAAGGCGGCGATGCCCAGCACCGTAATCTCACCGAGCGTATCCAGTGCGCGGAAGTCGACCAGGATGACATTGACGACGTTGTAGCCCCCGCCTCCGGGCTTGGCCTGCCCGAGGTAGAAGCCGGACAGCGTCTCGCCCGGCGCGAGCATCATCGCCCAGGCCAGCACCGCCGCGCCCGCGCCGGCCAGGAACGCAATGAACGCGTCGACCGCGCGGCGCCCGCCGGAGCTCTCCCGCGGCGACCGCTGCGGCAGGAAGTACATGGCGAGCAGCAGCAGCAGGACCGTGATCACCTCGACCAGCAGCTGCGTGAGCGCGAGGTCGGGCGCCGACAGCCGCACGAAGGCGAGCGAGACCACGAGGCCGATGACGCCGACGCAGACGACCGCCAGGAGCCGCTCGCGGTGCAGGACCACGGTGGCCGCCGCGGCGCAGGCGAGCGCCGCAAACCCGGCCCAGCCGGCGAGGCCCGCCGGCAGCGGCACCTTCGTCGGGACGGGCGGCCCGGGCAGGAATCCCGCCACGCCCGCCGCGAGCGCGACCAGCAGCAAGGCCACGAGCGACAGGCGCAGGCCGCCGCGGTCGATGAGCCCGTGGAGCCACGTCGACGCCGCGCTCAGGGCGGTGACCGTCGACTCGGTGATGCGCTTGCCGGACAGCGCGCGCGCGGTCTCGGCGTGCAGCGACCACAGGTAGCGCCGCGCAAGATACAGCGCGATCCCGCCGGCCAGGGCGACGACACTCATCAGGACCGGCAGGTTCAGGCCGTGCCACAGGGCCAGCGAGAACGCGGGCAACGGTCCCTGCAGCAGCGCCGAGGCCGCCAGCCGCAGCGCGGGTTCCACGATCAGTCCCGGACCGAGCCCGACGAGCAGGCAGATCACGACCAGGATCTCGACCGGGACGCGCATGAAGCGCGGCGGCTCGTGCGGGGTGCGCGGCAGGTCGCGCGCCTGTCCGCCGAAGAACACGTCGTGGACGAACCGTGCCGAGTAGGCCACGGAGAACAGGCCGCCGAGCGTCGCCGCCAGCGGCATCACCCAGGACCACGGCGCGGGCAGCGCGAAGGTCTCGGCGAAGAACATCTCCTTGCTGATGAAGCCGTTCAGCAGCGGCACTCCCGCCATCGCGGAAGCGGCGACGATGGCCAGCGTCGCCGTGTATGGCATGTGCCGCGCCAGCCCGGAGAGCCGCCGCATGTCGCGCGTGCCCGTCTCGTGGTCGACGATGCCCGCCGCCATGAACAGCGACGCCTTGAAGGCGGCGTGATTGATGACGTGGAAGACGGCGGCGATCTCGGCCAGCGGCGTGCCGAGGCCCAGCAACAGCGTGATCAGGCCGAGCTGGCTGACCGTGCTGTAGGCCAGCAGGCCCTTGAGGTCGTGCTGGAACAGCGCCACGTAGGCGGCAAAGATCATCGTCACGAGGCCGGTGCCGCCGACGACCCAGAACCACTCCTCGCTGCCGGCGAGCGCCGGCCACAGCCGCATGAGCAGGAAGATGCCGGCCTTGACCATGGTCGCGGAGTGGAGATAGGCGCTGACCGGCGTGGGCGCCGCCATGGCGTGCGGCAGCCAGAAGTGGAACGGGAACTGGGCCGACTTGGTGAACGCGCCGAGCAGCACCAGGGCGAGGAGCAGCGGATAGCGGTCGTCGCCGCGGATCGCGTCGCCGGCCGCGAGCACCTCGCCGAGCGAGTAGCTGCCGACGATGTCGCCGATCAGCACGACGCCGGCGAGCAGTGCCAGACCGCCCGCGCCGGTGACCAGCAACGCGAGCCGCGCGCCCTGGCGCGCCTCCGCGGAGCCGCGCCAGAAGCCGATCAGCAGGAAGGAGCTGAGGCTCGTCAGCTCCCAGAACACGAGCAGCAGCAGCAGGTTGTCGGCGGTGACGACGCCGAGCATCGCGCCCATGAACAGCAGCAGGTAGGCGAAGAAGCGGCCGTTGCGGTCCTCGTCCGACAGGTAATAGTGCGCGTAGAGGATCACCAGCAGGCCGATGCCGACGATCAGCGCCGCGAACAGCAGCGACAGGCCGTCGAGGCGGAACGCGAAGTCGAGCCCGATGTGCGGCACCCAGGGCACGCTGAACAGCAGCAGCTGGCCGTCCGCGACGGCGGGCGCCTGCCACGCGAGCAGTGCCGCGGCTGCGGCCGCGACCGCGCCGGCCGCGGCGGACGGCGGCACGCGGGCGCGCTGCAGCGCCGCCGGCAGCAGTGCCAGCACGAAGGGCAACAGGACTGTTGCTGGAAGGAGCAAGCGAGGATCCCGGCTCGAGCGAGGCGAAGCGTGCAAGTTACACGACGGCCGGCGGGGTCGTCGACCCGCGCTGCCTGCCGGGAAACCGCGCGCCGGCAGCGGCGTCGGGAACGACGGCCCGGGGCCGTATAATGGCCGCCAGGTCACGGAGTGACGGGTCCCTTGCAAGCGCGCAGCGTGGTCCTGCCGGAGCTGGTCGCACACCGCGGCAACGCGGCCGACTTCCCGGAGAATACGCTGCCCGCCTTCGCCTCGGCGCTCGACGGGGGCATCCGCTGGGTCGAGCTCGACGTCCAGCTTTCCGCCGATGGCGTCCCGTTCGTCGTGCACGACGCTCACCTCGAGCGCACTACGCGATCGAGCGGCGACCTGCGCCTCCTGCCTGCCAGCGCACTCGACGACGTGGATGCCGGCGAGCCGCAACGCTTCGGCGAGCTGCACCGCGGCGTCAAGCTGCCCCGGCTACAGGCGTTCGCCGGGCTGCTCGCGCGTCATCCGGCCGCGCGTGCCTTCATCGAGCTCAAGCGGGCGAGCCTGGCGCACCACGGCGCCGTACCCTGCCTGGAGCGGGTGCTCGACGCGCTGGCCGCGGTCGCGGACCGCTGCGTGCCGATCTCGTTCGATGCGGCCGCCGTGGCGGCGGCGCGCGCGGCGACCGGCCGCCCGGTTGGCTGGGTCATCGATCGCTTCGACGCCGCCAGCCAGCAGACGCTGGCCTCGCTGCGGCCGGAGTACGTGTTCTACGACTACCTCAAGCTGCCGCCCGGCGATGCGTCGCTGCCGCCGGGACCGTGGCGCTGGGCGGCCTACGAGGTCAAGGATGCGGCCCGGGCGCTGGCCGAGGTCCGGCGAGGCGCGGCGCTGGTGGAGAGCATGGCGCCCCTGCACTTGCTCGCGGGACTGCAATCCGCGCTCGCACAGGCCTGAGCGGGACTGCGCCGCCATGACCGGGACCGAGGCGGCTTACGTAGGGATCGACCAGGGCAGCCACGCGACGCGGGCGATCGCCTACGACGGGTGCGGCCGCCAGCTGGCGAGCGCGTTCACCCACGTGGATACGCGACGCTTCGCGCCGGACTGCGTCGAGCACGACGGCGAGAGCCTCGTCGCCGGCGTCGGGTCCTCGCTCGCGAAACTCGCGGCGCTCGTGCCTGCGGAGCGCTGGGCCGGCGCGGGCCTCGCCGTGCAGCGGTCCACGGTCGCGTGCTGGGACCGCCTCAGCGGCGCGCTGCTCGCACCGGTGATTTCATGGCAGGACCGGCGCCAGGCCGCGTGGCTGCAGCAGCTGTCGGGCAACGCCGCGCGGGTCCACGAGATCACCGGGCTGCCGCTGTCACCGCACTACGGCGCCAGCAAGCTGCGCTGGTGCCTGGACCACGTCGGGGCCGTCCGCGCTGCCCTCGCCCAGGGGCGCCTGGCCGGCGGGCCGCTCGCCAGCCTGCTGCTCGCGCGCCTGCCCGAGGACGGCTCCTTCGCCTGCGACGAGGCCAACGCGTCGCGCACGCAGCTGTGGTCGCCCCACGACCGCCAGTGGTCGGGAGAATTGCTGGAAATGTTCGGCGTGCCGGCGTCGATCCTGCCGGCGTTGTCGCCCACCGGTGCGGAGTTCGGGCGCATCCGTGTCGGCGACGCGCTCGTCCCAGTGCGCGCCTGCACCGGCGACCAGGCGGCCGTGCCCTGGGCAGCCGGCCCGCTCGACCCAGCGACGGCTTACGTCAACCTCGGCACCGGCGCTTTCGTCCTGCGACCGATCGGCGAGTCGCGGCGAGCCGCGCCCTTGCTGACCAGCGTGCTCTGGTCCACCGCGGGCGCCGTGCAGTACGCGCTCGAGGGCACGGTGAACGGCGCCGGAAGCGCCCTCGACTGGTTTGAAGGCGAGACGCGGTTCCCGGTCGGGCGACTCCTGCCCACGCTCGACGTCGCGCAGCCGCCCGGCAGCAACGCGCCCCTGTTCCTCAACGGCATCTCCGGCATCGGCTCCCCGTTCTGGGTCCCGCAGTTCCCGTCGCGATTTGTCGGCGAGGGCACGGCCCCCGAGCGGCTGGCCGCCGTCGTCGAGAGCGTCGCGTTCCTGGTGCAGGCCAACCTCGACGAGATGGCCCGGCACGTCGCGCGGCCCGCCCGGCTCGTGGTCAGCGGGGGGCTCGCCAGCAGCGACTTCCTGCCGCGGCGGATCGCGGCCCTGGCGGGGGTGCCCGTGGACTGCCTCGGCGGCGCCGAGGCGACGGCACTCGGCGTGGCCTTCCTCGCTGCCGGACAGCCCGGGGACTGGGCACCTCCCGCCGTTCGCCGCCTCGAGCCGGCCGACGACCTCTCGCTGCGCTCGCGCTACGCCGCGTGGCGCGAGCTGCTCGCCGCCGCGATCGGCGCCTGATCAGTCGCGGAGCAGCTCCGCCAGGATCTCGCGGTCGATCCAGGTGGGCCCGCGCAGGCTGTCCACGAACCCGCAGTGTCCGCCGAAGCGGGTCAGCGTCACGTCCAGGGCCGGAACGCGCTTCAGCTGGCGCAGCTCCCCGGGCAGGATCATCGGATCGTCCATGGAGGTGATGAGGCGGCTTTGGGTCTCCAGGGTGGCGAGCGCCTCGCCGGTGATGGCATAGCCGCGCAGGTAGGACGCGAGGCTGGGGAAGTCCGTGTACCGTTCCACCATCCGCGCCGTCATGCCGGTCAGCGACTTCTCGCCGATGAGGTCGGCGAAATCGTACTCGCCCGGCCAGGCCGCCTGCTTCCTGCGCAGCGACCTGCGCCACTTCAGCAGGAAGTACTCGCGGTACAGCGCGGGACCGCGCTCCAGCGCGTCGAGCGTCACCGCCGGATCGAGCACCGGACATACCGCGACGATGCGCCGGAGCCGGAGGCCCGCGGCGGCGGCCCTCGCGCCCACCCGCAGGGCGAAATTGCCGCCCAGGGAGAAGCCGGCGAGGGACATCTCCTGGCCCGGGTGCAGCGCCTGAAGCCGCCCCACGGCGGCGACCACCTCGGCGATGCGGCAGGAGTGGAACAACTCCCGGTTCAGGTGGTGCGTCGGCCCGTGGTCACGCAGGTTGAGCCTGATGACGTCGAACCCGGCATCGAGCGCCGCCTGCCCGAGCGACAGCAGGTACAGCGAGTCGGCACTGCCTTCCCACCCGTGCAGCAGCACGACCGCCCTCCGCGGCCGGTCCCGGCCGAGCGCCTCCTGCGTCGCGACCAGAGCCAGCAGCCGCGCATCGTCCCCGCATTCGAGCACCCGCGGCGTACTCGCCTCGAGCAGCGTCCGCGCACGGCGTGCCATCGCCGGATGCCTGAGCGGGAGGCTCGGCAGCACGGACTGGAGGTGGGGGTTCCTGAGCCAGGCAGGCGGCCTGAAGTCGAGGATGCGCGCGATGTCTTCCATGGCTGGCGCGGGCAGGAGGCGGCGGCGCGGCGGACTACTTCGCCAGGACCGAGATCTCGAGCCGGTTGTTCGCCGAGGCAGCCTCGTTCCACGCGCCCGCGGTCGCGCGCGCGACAGCCGGATAGGCGACGACCACGTGATCGGCCGCGCCTTGCAGCAGCGCAAGCTGGATCCTGCCCTCGGTGCGCCGGCGCACGGAGGCGGCGAGGTTCGCAAAAGCGACGGGCTGTCGTGCGGCGCCAGCCAGCGACTCGTCGTAGGGGTTGCCGCGGTATTCACAGGCCGACGCCGGCTGCTCCGGCTGCGCCAGCGAGTAGCCGTCCTCGGCGCTGCCTTCGAGGCAGAACTCTCCCGGCACCGTCTCGACGGTCACCGTACCGGCAAAGCCGCCGCGCTCGAGTCCCGCCAGGAGCGTGCGCAGGGCCTCGAGGCGGCCCGGCGACAACGGCGGCTCGCCATAGGGCACGGGAATGACCTCGACCCGGGCGCGCGGAGCAGGCGCCGGCGCTGCGGCCGGTGGCTCGGCACGTCCCGCCTCCCGCACCTGCTCGAGCGTCGACTGCAGGGCCGCCGACTCGCGCTCGAGCCGCTCGCGCGCCTGCCCGACTTCGCGGGCCGTCTGCGCCGACTGCCAGTAAAGGCTCGCCAGCACGACGAGGGCGAGCAGCGCCGCCGCGAATGCCAGGATCCATGGCCAGGGATGCTCGCGCGCCGGCGCCTCGACCGGGGCCGGCTTCTCGGGCGCCTCGGGTTCCGGCCGCTTCAGCTCGGCCACCAGGCGCTGCGCGTGGCTGTCGAGCGCGGCGACCATGAAGCGCCGCAACTCCAGGCTCTGCTCCTTGAGCATGGCCTCGACGAAGCCGCGCGTACGCGCGTCGACGACGGGCGCCTCGGCCGGCGCGGCCGGCTCGACCGGCGCGCGCTGCTCGCCGGCGGGCTCGACCGGCTGCAGCTGCGACGGATGGTCGTCGCGACGGTCCGGCAGGAGTCGCAGCTGGTAGAGAACCTTGGTGACGTCGATTGGCTTGACCGTCTTCGGCAGCACGCCGACCGCGCCGAGCGCCTTGGCCTGGCCGACGTACAGCTCGCCTTCCTGCGAGGTGTACATCACGACCGGGATCGCCGCGGTGGCCGGGTCCGCCTTGAGGATCCTGACCGCCTGGAGCCCGTCCATGCCGGGCATCAGGTGATCCATGAAGACGACGTCGGGGTGCTCGCGCCTGAGGAAGTCGAGGGCCATCTCGGCCGAATCGGCGGTGTCGACGGCGATGCCGTATTTTTCGAGCATCCTGCTCAGGACGACCCTTGCCGATTTCGAGTCGTCCACCACCAGCGCGCGCTTGGCCGCCATCTGCACCCCCGGGGTTGCGCTGCGGCGAGTTTAGCGCACCGCAGGGGCGTCGCGGCGCCCGCCTTGAACCCGTTCACGCCCCGCCGGCGATCGACTCGAGGTCGAGCGCCCAGCGTTCGAGCCGGGCACGCAGCGTGGAACGCTGCTTCGTCGTCAGGGAGGCGTCGATCTCGGCGAACAGCCTGAGCACGCGTTCCCGGTCGGCGTCGAACTGACGGCGATATCCGGAATCCCAGAAGCTCTCGCCCTCCGCCAGGAGCCGCTCCAGGCGCGGCCCGAAGCGCGCAGCGTCCTGTCGTCCGGACAGGGCTTCGCGCAGCGCGGCGGCCCAGGCCTGCCGGCTGGCGATCCAGCCTCCCGGATCCGCGCGCAGCTCGGCGGCGCAGGCCGCCACGAGCGACTCCTGGCGGCCGTCGAGCCCGCCCACCCAGCGCTCGAGCTGGCGGCGCAGGGCCCGCTCGCGCCGCTCGACCCGCTCCTCCTGGCTTCGCGCCTGCGCCTCCCGGGCCAGCTTCGCGTCGTCCCGTGCCATCCGCGCGAACAGGGCATCCACCTGCTCGTCGCTCAATGTTGACAGCAGCGCCGCGGCCTCCGGGGCGAGGCGCTGCGCCACGTCGTCCCAGAATGCGTCGAGTTCCAGGCGCGCGGCGCGGAAGCGATCCAGCCCGAGCGGCGCCGCGGCGTCCCGCTCCAGTTCGCGGAGGAAAGCAGCGTACCGCCCGATCTCGGACTCCCGGTGCCAGACCAGCAGGCTGTCCACGGCCTGCTCCAGCTGCCGGCGCTGTCCGGTGTCGAGATCCACGTAGTCGCGGAAGTACCAGGGCAGCAGCACGTCGAGCTGTTCGTAGACGACCTTCGCGCCGCTGCAGCCGGCGAGCAGCAGGCAACCCGCCAGCAGCCAGGACCAGCCGCGCGCGCGACGCTTGACGGCCGGCGGGCGCGGGTCACTAATCCACGCATGGACAGACACCGGGTTGCCTCCTGGCTGCCGCTGGCGATCGGGGCCCTGGTCGCGCTCGCCCACGCGCCGGTCGCCGCGGGCGCCAGCCGCCTGCAGGTCCGGGCGGACGACATCGAGTGGCAGGATGTTGAGGCTCATGGGGTCGATGTCTCCCTCGCGCCCGGCGCGGGCTCCAGCCTCGGGCTTACAGTCTACGCAATGCGCGTCGACGGCCTAGCGGCGATCGGCGCCGTCACTGACCTTCGCTTCGCATGCGGGCAGGTTGCGGTTTCGTCCGGGCGCCTCGACTGCCGCGCCGGCCGCCTGTCCGGGCGCTTCGGCGAGGCCGGCCGCCAGCAGACGCCCGTGTCGCTGTCCGTGCTGGGCGACGACCGTTGGCGCGTGGAGCTTCCCGCATTGAAGCTGGCGGGCGGAGACGTGTCGCTCCGGCTCGAGTCGCAGCACGGCGGCTGGCGGGCCACCGCCGGGTTTGCCGCCGTCGATCCGGGCCGCCTCGGCGCGATACCGATGTTCGCCGACCTGCTGCCGGACTGGCTGACCCTGCAGGGCCGGTCGGAGGGCTCGGTCGAGGCGACCGGCACCGGGACCGAGCTCGACAGCGCGCGGCTGCAGGGCTCGTTCGCGGCGCTCTCATTCACGGACGAGTCCGGGGCGATCGCCGGGGAAGGACTGGCGCTCGAGGCCGACGCGGCCTTCACCTGGCGATCCCGCACGGGCGACTGGCAGGTCGATGCCCGCCTCGTCGCCCGCGAAGGCCAGGCCTACTTCGAGCCGGTCTTCCTGGACCTCGGGGCGCATCCGGCGAAGGTGGAATTCACCGGCATCCTCGCGGGCAATGCCGCGTCACTCGCGGTCGCGCACTACCGGCTCGAGCAGCAGGACGTCGGCGCGGTCGAGGGCCGGGCGACGCTCGACCTCGAGGGCGAGACGCTGCTCCGCGAAGGCACGCTGCAGCTGCACGACATCGCGGTAGCCGGCGCGCTGCCGATCTACGTGGCCCCGTTCCTGGTGGGCACGGAGTTCTCGGACCTGCAGGGCCTGGGACGGCTCCGCGGCGAGGTCGGCGTCGCGGAGGGCCTGCCGAACCGCATCGCCATCGAGCTGGAGGACGTGACGCTGGACAGCATCACCGGCGCGATCGGCATCGAAGGGCTTGCGGGGCGGTTCACCTGGTTCGACGAGCGCCTGCGAAACGCCCTCGCGCCGGACTCGGACAGCGCGATCTTCAAGTCGCGGCTGTCGTGGCGGTCGGCGCGGCTGTGGGGCCTGGCGTTCGGGCCGGTGGAAATCCCGTTTACCACGACCGGCAATCACTTCCGGCTGCTCGACCCGGTGCTGATCCCGCTGTTCGACGGCGGGCTCGCGATCCAGACGCTGCGGATCCGGCACGCCGGCGACCCGGCCATGTACCTGCGCTTCGACGCCGAACTCAGGCCTATCAGCGTCGGACAGCTGACGCGCGCACTCGGCTGGCCGGAGTTCTCCGGCACCATCGCCGGCCGGATCCCGCGCCTCGAGCTCGCCGACGGGCTCGTGACGCTCGGCGGCAACATCGAGGCGCAGGCCTTCGACGGCACCGTGACGATCCGCAACCTGCGGCTGCGCGACCCGCTCGGCGAGTTCCCGCAGCTGTTCGCCGACATCGACGTGGAGAGGCTGGACCTTGCGCAGGTCACGAGCACCTTCGAGTTCGGCATGATCACCGGCCGGCTGTCCGGCCGCATCGCGGGCCTCGAGACCTTCGACTGGATGCCGGTCGCCTTCGACGCCCGCTTCTATTCGACGCCCGGTGACCGCTCGCCGCGGCGCATCGACCAGCGTGCCGTGTCCAACCTGTCGAGCATCGGCGGCGGCAGCGGCGGCGGCGTCGCCGCCGCCCTGCAGGGCGGGTTCCTGCAGTTCTTCGACAGTTTCCGCTACGACCGGCTGGGGCTCTCGTGCAGGCTCGAGAACGACGTCTGTCACATGGACGGGGTCGCGCGGGCCGACGCCGGCTACTACATCGTCAAGGGCTCCGGCCTGCCACGCATCGACGTCATCGGCAGCCAGCGGCAGGTCGCCTGGAGCCGGCTCGTGCGCCAGCTCGCGGCGATCGGGGCGTCCCCGGGACCGGTCATCGAGTGACCGCGCGCAGGTCCGGTGGTTGCCCGGTTCGGGTAAGCTTACCGGGGTTCAGACAGTGTTCAGCTGCCTGGGGACAACATGGCCGCCGGGATTGCCGGCAAGGAGCCTGAAGACATGATGCGCTGGATGACCGCCGCGATCGCGACCGCAGGCCTGGTGCTGGCCGCCTGCGTGACCATCAACGTCTATTTCCCGGAGGCCGCAGCCGAAAAGGCCGCCGACCGCATCATCGAGGACGTCTGGGGCCCGGAAGGCAAGGGACAGGAACAGTCGTCGCTGCCGCGCGGCCCCGCCGAGGTGCTGCTGGCCGCCGCGCGCGGCGCGCTGGACCTGGTCATCCCGGCCGCCAACGCGCAGGCCGACCTCAACGTGTCGACGCCGGCGGTCCGCAAGCTCACCGCGTCGATGGAGTCCCGCCACGGACAGCTGGCGAAGTACTACGACGCCGGCGCCGTCGGCCTGACGGCAAACGGCCTCATCGAGATCCGCGATGCCAACGCCGTGCCGCTGGCCGAGCGCAATGCCGTGCGCCAGCTGGTCGCCGACGAGAACGGTGATCGCGACGCGCTGTACCGCGAGATCGCCGCCGCCAACAGCCACGCCGAGTGGGAGAACGACATCCGCAAGACCTTCGCGGAGCGCTGGATCGCCAAGGCCCGTGCCGGCTGGTGGTACCAGGACGCTGCTGGCCGCTGGGTCCAGAAGTAAGGCGGCGACGGGCCCGGTCAGGGCGACGCTTCAGGCTCCACCAGTTCCGCGCCTTCGTGGCGCGGATCGTTGACGCGACGGCTCACCGGCCAGCTGCGGAGCGTCGCGGGATCCGGGGCGGCGAGCCAGCGCGACAGCGCGGCGACGTCGCGCGACTTCAGGTCGAGCCAGGCATCGACGCCTGCTGCGGGCACCACGGCCGGCATCCGCCCGTGGATCTCCGCGAGCGGGGCCGGCGCGTCGATCGTCACGATCGTGCAGGACTCCGTCGTCTCGCCGCTTGCCGGGTCGCGCCAGCTCTCCCACAGTCCCGCGAGTCCCATCGGCAGGCCGCTGGCCGAACGGATGAACCAGGGCTGCTTGCCGGACGGCGCCACCTGCCATTCATACCAGCCGTCGGCCAGCACGAGGCAACGGCGGTCGCGGTAGGCGCTGCGATAGGCGGGACGCTCCGCCAGCGTCTCCGCGCGCGCGTTGATCATCCGGTTGCCGATGGATCTGTCCTTCGCCCAGGACGGGATCAGGCCCCAGTGCAGCAGCGCCACTTCACGGTCGCCCTGCCGGGTCTCGCGCAGCACCGGCACCGGTTGCGTCGGCGCGATGTTGTAGCGCGGCGCGAGCTCGGGCGCGTACGCCAGGCCGAAGACCCGCTTCACGGCCTCCGCCGGCGAGAAGAACGCGTAGCGCCCGCACATGGCCCCGACCGCCCGGGCTAGTCGCGGATCCCGGTGCCGCGGTTCATCAGCGACACCACGATCGCGAACATGACGATGGCCGCGCCTACCGTGACCACGAAGGCCTTGACGATGTCCACGTCGCTCGCGCCGAGGAAGCCGTAGCGGAAGGCGTTCACCATGTACAGGATCGGATTGGCGTAGGAGAGCCGTTCGGCCCAGCCGGGCAGCAGCGACACGGAGTAG
>Ga0316613_10001587_pt1 | contig 15427 bp, 12 predicted proteins | sample OWC_soil_day10_C_2_FD_207647 | JGI IMG/M metagenome (GOLD analysis project Ga0316613, IMG submission 207647) | Wetland soil microbial communities from Old Woman Creek delta, Ohio, United States - OWC_soil_day10_CT_b | ecosystem: Environmental > Terrestrial > Soil > Wetlands | place: USA: Ohio...
GTCCCAGGCTTCTTTTTCTTTCTGGGCGTGGGCCGCGAGAACTCAGCTCCCCTCCACAACAGCCGGTTTGATTTCAGTGAAGAGGTTCTGCCGAGAGGGGTTGAGATGTATTTGCGGCTGGCCTGTGAGCTGCTCAAGTGAAGGAGAGCGCTTGGGACGAGGTTGCAGGGGGAGGACAAAGGATCACTCATGGAATTCAAATTGCTGAGCTATGTGAAGGAAAGTGAGCTCCCTCGCGCCGGTCTGCTTGTCGAGGATCAGACGGTGCTGGACGTCGAAGAGGTTCTAAAAGGACTTGGGATGGAGGTGGATGGTCTTTGTCCGACATCCGTTCTGTCCGTTCTAGAACACTGGGACAAGGTGTTACCCCTAATAGGAGAAGGGGCAAGAAGATACAAGGAGGTCGGCTCTGCTTTTCCTCAACCCCTGTCCGAAGTCCGACTCGCAGCGCCCATCCTGTACCCGCCGAACATTTACTGTGCCGCAGCCAATTACGTTGATCACGGCAAAGAGATGAAAGATGGGGGTCTGCCTGACAAGTCCCAAGCTCGACCTTTCTTTTTTGCCAAGTTGCCGCGACAAACCGTCATCGGACCCGATGAACCCGTGCAAATCCCCTATCCGGAAGCTCTGGTGGACTGGGAGGCGGAGTTGGGAGTGGTCATCGGTCGGCGCTGCAGAAAAGTGTCCGCCTCCGATGCCATGAAATGCGTTGCCGGTTACCTCATCCTCAACGACCTTTCGGATCGTGCCAGGAACTTCAGAAAAGACTGGTTCTTCAAGTTTGACTGGCTGGGGGGTAAGTCGTTCGACACCTCAGCCCCCATGGGGCCATGGGTCACGCCGAAGGAGCTCATCAGAGAGCCCCATGATCTCTCGATCCAACTCTGGGTGAACGGCGAGCTCATGCAGAATGCATCCAGTCGGGACATGTATTTCACTATCCCTGAACAAATAGAATATCTGAGCGGGTTGTTGACCTTGTTGCCGGGGGATGTCATTTCCACAGGAACGCCTTCCGGGGTCGGCCATGCTCGAGGGGTGTATCTGAAACCGAAAGATGAGGTGAGCGTCTCGATTGAGGGACTTGGTTCCATGAGGAATCCCGTGGTTGCCGGATATTGAGAGAGGGTTTGTTCGCTGTCATTTCATTGGAACGGCAGAGGCGAGGACTATGGGCACAGATAGAAAAATCGCGCTGATCACGGGCGCTGCAAGGGGTATCGGAAGAGCCATCGCGCTGGACCTGGCAGGTCAGGGCGCCGATGTGGTCGTCAATTACAGGTCGAGGCCGGATGCCGCCGAAGAGGTGGCAAAGGAAATAAGGTCCACCGGGAGACGAGCTTTAGTCCTGCAGGCCGACGTCGCTGATCAGGATCAGGTGGAAACCATGGTCGCGCGCATGATCGAGGAATGGGGCGGCGTGGACATCCTAGTGCACAACGCTGCCCTCCACAGAGGGGGCAGGGTTCAAAAAATAGGGCTCGAAGACTGGGACACAGTGCTTCACACGACCCTGAGGGGAGCGTACAACTGCTGCCGCTCTGTGGTGCCGCTCATGGCGGAGAAAGGATGGGGCAGGATCATCACCATTTCATCCAATGCCGGTGTTCACGGCCATGCCGGAGATACGGCTTATGGCTCGGCAAAGGCCGGCCTCATCGGTTTCACGAAATCTTTGGCCAAAGAGGTTGCCAAACGGGGGATCACCGCCAATGTGGTTGTGCCCGGGTTTTTGAAAACGGACATGACAGCCCCTCTCTTCAACACCGAGGAAAAGCTGAAGTCGGAGATCGAGGGAATACCCATGGGCCGTCCCGGAGATCCAGCGGAAATCGCGGAAGTGGTCAGTTTCCTGGCCTTCAAGGCGTCCTATGTGACCGGGGCCGTGGTTATGGTGGACGGCGGCATGGGAATGTAGTGCAGTGCATGCAGATCGTGCCTCATGCAGGCCAACGGTCGAAACTAAATCGAAATCCCGAAACTCGAATGTCGAATATCGAACAAGAAATTTCGATGACGAAGTTAAATCTCTTCTGTTGTTTCCTTCAACGTTCGTTATTCGTTATTCGAAATTCTGCGGTTCGCTTTTGAGCTTCTGAGCACCTTGCGATGAAATTCTGCTTCAAGAGTCTGAAGTTTGGTGGAGGGAGTGATCATGATGAGAACGGTTGAACAGTACCTGGAGAGTCTTAAGGACGGAAGGGTCCTCTACTGTTTGGGGGAGAGGGTGAAGGATGTGACCACTCATCCTCTGCTTATGAATGTTGTCCGCAGCGCTGCCATGGACTACTTCTTTCCTAACCAACCCAAGTATCGGGACCTCTTTGTGATGAAGAACGAAGAGGGCGAGGAGGTTCATGCGCTTTTTGTCTCTCCGAAGAGCGCCGATGATCTCCTCAAACGAAGGGAGATTTTCTTGACCACGTGGCGAACAGGGGGCGGGACCCAACTGCACTGCATGGGGATTGACGCTCTGGAAGCGTCAAGGGTGGTGGCGGACCGGATGGACAGGCGGTTGGGAACTCGCTATGTGGAGCGCGTGGAGGCCTATCGGCGGTATTTACAGCAGAACGATCTGGGAATCACAGGGGCCATGACGGACGTGAAGGGAGATCGAAGCCTTCGCCCGTCAAAGCAGCAAAAGCACCAGGACTACTATGTGCGGGTCGTGGATCGGCAAAAGGAAGGGATCCTTGTGAGGGGAGCAAAGATGCATATCAGTTCAACACCCGGCGCCAACGAAGCGATCGTCATGCCCTGCCGGGCCCATGGGGAGGAAGACAGAGACTGCGCTGTGGTTTTCGCCACACCCCTTAACGCGAAAGGCATCACCCTGATCGCTTCAGAACCTCCCATGAGAGAAAGCAATGAAGCGGGTGCGTGGGATTACCCTGTCAGCACGGCCTACGGCCACGGCGCCTCCGAGTGCATGATCGTCTTTGACGATGTCTTCGTCCCCTGGGAGCGAGTCTTCCTGTGCGGGGAGTGGAAGTTCTCCAGGGACATCACCTATGCCTTTGCGACCTTTCACCGGTTGTTCGGCGTTTCGCGCATGACCACGGAGCTCGAAATGCTGGCAGGCGTTGCCGCCCTTGTCGCCGAATACAATGGTGTGGAGAACATCTCTCACATCAGGGACAAGCTGGCCTGGCTGGCCATGTACGCGGAGGCGGTGAGCGTCATCGGCAAGGCCTCCTGCCTGTATTGCGAAAAAGACCCGGATTCCGATGTGGTCAGCCCCAACACCGTTTACACCAACACGGCGAAATACCTGTTTGCGGACAACTACCATCAGGCGGTCAAAACGGCTCATGACATCTGCGGCGGCATTGCCGACACCATACCGACCTACATGGACTGGAGCAACCCCGAAACGCGTCCGTGGATGGAAAAGTACCTCGGCGCTAAAGCCGGGATCCCCACGGAGCACAGACTTCGGGCCATCCGGTTGTTGAAGGACCTCACGAATCCTCATTTTCAGATAGGGAGCATTCATGGAGAGGGCTCCTTGGCCGCCCAGAGGATGTTTGTTTACGCGAGTGCGGAGTGGAGAAGGTACAAGGCGGCGGCGAAGCGGATCGCGGGCATTCCGGGATGGGAAGAAGATCCCACTTACGGCTCTTTGCCCGACTACCCTGCCTGTATTTCTTCGAAGATGAAGCCGCCGGACAAGTCTTGCAAGCTGTAACCCCGGCCATTCTGACAGAGGAGGAAGGCAAGAACATGTCCCTATCGATGAAGGCGCAAGAGGGCGCCAGAATGCTGGTCATGGGAAACGAAGCGATTGCCCGTGGCGCACTGGAGGCCGGCGTCCGCGTTGCAGCAGGATATCCGGGCACCCCTTCATCTGAAATCATCGAAAATCTCGCTCAGGCCTCCAAAGCGCGGAACCTTTATGTGGAGTGGTCCGTCAATGAAAAAGTGGCTTTGGAAGTGGCTTCCGCAGCGTCCTATGCAGGGCTTCGAGCCCTTGCGGTTATGAAAATGGTGGGGATGAACGTGGCTTCCGATTTCCTCCTGCACCTGGCTCAGTACGGGACCAGAGGAGGGATGGTGCTCGTCTCCTGCGACGATCCGGGGGCCTTGTCCAGCAGCAACGAAGGGGATTCAAGACCCTATGCCAAGATGATGGAGTTCCCCCTGCTCGAGCCCGGTGACTTTCAGGAGGCCAAGGACATGACCCAATGGGCCTTCGACCTCTCGGAGGCGATCAGCAATGTGGTCATGGTTCGAAGCGTGACCCGACTCTCTCATGCGAGCGGCGAGGTGGTCATGGGAGAGATTCCCCAGACTCAGGTCCGTGCCCGTTTCACATTTGACGGCCCGCTTCTGAACACCCTGACGGGGCCAGCGGTCAACCAGCCTTGGGCGATCCGGGAATTTCGGCGCATGCAACACGGGAAGCTCAAAAAGGCCGCTGAGCTCTTCGAGCATTCACCGTTCAACACCTATATCGGCCCGGCCCGGCCCGAACTTCTTGTGATCACGAGTTCCGCCTGCCAGCTGTACAGCGCAGAAGCGATTCACCTTCTGGGAGCCGAGCGCAGGATCGGCCTTTTGAAGTTGGGCACAACATGGCCTCTACCTTTGCAACTCCTGGAAAAACACCTCAGACTCACAGACAAGGTCCTGGTGGTCGAGGAAATCCTGCCCTTTATGGAGGAAAACCTCAAGGCTGCTGCAGCGACCCTAGCCCCGCGAATCGGTGTCAAGACCTTCTTCGGCAAGGCCGACGGGCGTCTCCCCATGGAGAGTGAACTGAACCCGGACTTGGTGGTGGCCGCCCTTTCCGGGATCCTTGAGGTTCCTTACGAGAGCGTCCCTCAGGATTATTTGAAAAGGGCGGAGGAGATCGCAGCAGCGGGGGCGCCGGTTCGGGCGCTTACCTTCTGCCCGGGTTGCCCTCACCGCGCGTCCTTCTGGTCCATCCACGACGCCATCCAAATGGACGGCCGCAACGGGTTTGTGTGCGGCGATATCGGCTGCTATGCGCTCGCGGCATCGCCCAGCGGGTTCGACACCATCAAGACCCTTCATTCCATGGGGTCAGGGGCAGGGCTGGCCAGCGGATTCGGGAAACTGGGCGTATTCGGTTTGACCCAACCCATCTTTGCGGTATGCGGCGATTCGACTTTTTACCACGCGGTCATGCCGGCCTTAGTCAATGCAGCACACAACAAGGCCAATATCACCCTGATCGTTTTGGACAACGGCGGAACGGCCATGACGGGTTTTCAGCCTCACCCGGGTCTGAAGGTGAACGCTGCGGGAGAAGAGGTCCCTCCCTTAGACATCCCAACGCTCTGCCGGGCCATGGGGGCCAAGGTCGAGGTCTGCGACCCTTTTGACGTGGAGGACACAAGAAGAACGCTCCTCGAGATGATGGAGGACCAGCAGGGCGTCAAAGTCGTGGTCCTTCGCCAACTCTGCGCCCTGAGCCCTGAAAAGAGGGGCAAGAGAAAGTTTCAAATGGCTGTGGATCATGAACTCTGCGTGGGACAGAAATGCGGCTGCAACCGGCTGTGCACAAGGGTCTTCAAATGCCCCGGCCTGATCTGGGACAGGGAAAGGCAGGCGGCAAGGATCGATGAGGTCATTTGCACGGGATGCGGCGTTTGCGCGACCCTTTGCCCTGCAGGCGCCCTGAAGAGAAGGGAGGTGGAATAAGCCGTGGGAGAAGTGTGGCCCCTACAGGATCCCTACAACATCATCATCACAGGCACGGGCGGGCAGGGCAATGTCCTCGCCTCCCGCATCATCGGTGAAATGCTTTCTCAACGCGGCCTGCATGTGACGATCGGAGAGACTTTCGGGGCTTCCCAGAGGGGGGGCTCGGTCATGAGCCATCTGAGGATATCCTCCTGCTCAGTCTTTTCCCCCCAGATCCCCAAGGGCAGGGCTCACCTGGTCGTCGCGCTTGAGCCGAGCGAAGCGATCAGGGTTCTCAAGATTTACGGAAATCCCACAGTCAAGGTGCTCACCAACACACGACCCATCCACCCCATCGGGGTCATCTGCGGAGAGCAGACCTACCCCTCCCTGGAGGACCTGAAGAGGTGGATCAAGGAGCTTTCCGAAGCCGCGTGGTTTATCGATTCCACAACCGCTGCCGTAAACTTAGGCAATCCTGTGCTCGGAAATGTGATTTTAATCGGGGCCCTAGCGGCAACCGGTGTTCTTCCTCTGGAGCGAACGCAGTTTGAGGCTGCACTCTCCCGACGAATGAAACCGGATCAAATCCTTCTCAATCTTTTGGCATACGATGCGGGCGCATCGGTGATTTAAATGCGCTTGTTCGAAAATTCAATGCGTTCCTCAAGCGGAACGTTCGGTGCCGGTGGGGGAATGGGTTTCGCCGTGCTCATTGAGCGCTGGTTAGCAATTTCGTATTTCAAGCATTTCTTGATATCGAAAGAGAACGCGATTATCCTATTGGAGAGCAAAAAGGGTTGGGAATTGCTTAGGAACGGTGCCCAGATTTCAAAAGGGTGGTCTTCAAGGCAGGGGCGAGAAATAGAGCTGAGCTGTTTCAGTGGGCTGTATCCGAAAAAGGGAGTTGTATCGTCTGGTTCTGTTGGGAGGCGAGAATCTCATTACTATCACAGGGGTCATCAGAGTTGATGCAATAAGGTCCTCAGGTGACCCAATACATTATCAAGGGGAAAAGCGATGGGAGACGTTCAGTGGTTAACGGCAAAAGAAGTTCTTAAAGTCAACGCAGCAAAATGGCCCGACAAGGTCGGCGCCAAGGACCTTTACAGGGAGTTTACCTTCAAGGAGTGGAATAAGCGCGCATGCAGGCTCGCCAACGCGCTGGCGGACATGGGCATGAAGAAGGGTGATCGATTTGCCGCTCTCGCATACAACTGCGTCGAGTGGATGGATCTCTATGCCGCTGCAGCGAAGGGCGGTTTCATTATTGTCCCCATCATGTTCAGGCTTTCTGCTCCGGAGATGGAATACAACATCAACCACAGTGAATGCAAGGTCTTTATCGTCCAGGGCGGTGTGGACAAGAAGAATGGGAAGCTATTCCCCTGGATAGATATGGTCAACGGGATGAAAAAGAATCTCCCTACCGTTACTCACTATCTTGCTTTCGGCTTTGATAACCCCAAGTATGACGGCTTCATCTCCTACGAAGAGGCCATGGCGAAGGCAGGTCCGGAAGAACCGGTCACACAGGTCGATGGCGAGGATATCTGGATTATCATGTACACAAGCGGCACCACCGGCAGGCCGAAAGGGGTTATGAAGAGCCACAGGTCTCTTTTCGCCCAGTACTTCATCATGATCCATGACCACTTCTTCAGCCACGACGATATCAACCTTCTGGTCATGCCCTGCTGTCACATCAACTCGCTCAATTATTCCTTTGTGAATACCTGGGTTGGCGCAACGGTCATGTGCTACAACATGATAAGCTTTGACCCGGAAGACCTGCTCAAGACGTTTTCCGATCACAAAGTGACCTTTACCTCCCTCGTTCCCACGCATTACATTATGCTCCTGGCGTTGCCCGACGAGATAAAAAAGAAATACGATCTTACCTCTATTAGAAAACTCCTCATCTCCTCAGCCCCGGCGCGGAGACACACGAAACTAGGCATCCTTAAGATGTTCCCCAATTCAAAACTCGATGAGGCATACGGTTCCACAGAGGCAGGGTGCGTCACCATCCTGAAGCCCGAGGAACAACTCACAAAACTCGGCTCCTGCGGCCGCGAGGTCATCGGTACAGACCTGCTTCGGCTTTATGATGAAGAGGGAAACCTGATCACTGAACCGAACAAGATCGGTGAGGTTTATTCGCGAAGCCCTATGCTCCTTTCAGGTTACTGGAAGGAACCCGAGAAGCTGGCAGCAGCGATGAAAGGAGAGTATTTCAGTGCAGGGGACCTGGGTTACAAGGACGAGGACGGGTACTTATTCCTCGTTGACCGGAAGGCGAACATGATCATCTCGGGTGGCGAGAACATCTATCCGTCCGAAGTGGAGAACTGCTTGGGTGGACACCCGAAAGTCAAAGACGTGGCAGTCATCGGTATCCCTCACGAAAAGTGGGGCGAGGCGGTGATGGCAGTCGTTGTGCTCCATGAAGGGCAGACTGCAACTCCTGAAGAGATTTCAAGTTACTGCAAAGGCAAGATTGCCGGTTATAAGGTTCCTAAAAACGTTGTATTTATCAGGGAGGATGAAATGCCAAGAATAGGTCCTGGGAAGATTTTCCACAGGGCGCTGAGAGAGAAATACGGCATGTGGAAAGATCATCAGTAGCCGAGGAATGAGCAGGAGCGTTTTGGAGGGAGCCGGCCGATAGGCGTCTGCCGTTTAAGGGCCTATTAAAACGGTGGACTCACTGGGAAGGGCGGCGATGCGGTTCATGCGTGAGGAAAGCGGTATATGGATATTTTTTTGCCTCACAAAAAAAGCGCTCTTCGGTTTCTTCGTGGTTGTCAGGCCGACTCCTTTTTGCTTTTGAATGTTTTGCGTTGATCCGGATCAGTTGCTTCCAGGCAGCTGAACATAAAATATATGGCAGCCATGCTAAGAACAATCGCAATCAGGCCGAGTGCTTCCTCTCCATTTGCGACCTCATCGGCTCCAAAGACAATGGACAGCGTAGCAAAACCAAAATACAGGATCCCCAGTATGTTAAACCGCATGTCACGTCTCCTCCTTCTCCAGGCAGTGGGCACGAGTAGGCGGAGGGGTTTATTTCACCCGCCTGACCTTAACTCGTAATAGGCGACAGAATGATTAACGCTCAGACTGAATTCAGGTCTTGCTCCCTGATTGAGACGTTCTCCGCAAAGGTGGCAATGCCAGGACATCCAGCCTCTTTTGATGACCCTGTCAAGACACTTGGAGTAGTACGGGCAGAAGATGTTCCGAGATCCCTGCTTCGGGGTGGGATTAGGTTCGGATCTTTTCATCTCACTCTCCTCTCTGCGACTCGCCAATAGATGAACCACGCGCGTTTTCATGGGACGCGTCCAGTGGCTGCAATTTTACAGCCTTGACCAAACTCCAGAAGCCTCTAACTGAACAGGGGTATTCTCCCGCGAAACAGATGAAGCTATGCACTCTCCGCTCAGAACCTAGAGCTGCGGGATCGAGCTTTTCAGGCTTAAGAATGTGCAATCGCCTGTGAATCTAAGTGTCCACAGAAGTGACTTAGACCTAAAAAGCAAGTATGGTGCCACGCAGCAGAATTCGGATGTAACTCATTGATATTACCTTGATGTCTAAGGGATTTCCCTATCTTGATTAATCAAATAATGAAGGGATTTGCATACACATAAAAAGAGGAGTGTCCAGGAGATTTTTTGTAAGCGTATTGATAGGGAAGGGTTTTGCATTAAGGTAAATAAATTATATAAATCAATAGCTTGATATAATTAAAAACTTTATAATAAAATATCTCTAAAACGCAAGATTAAGTGAAGTGTATTTTAGTTAAGAAAAATAATAAATAGTTGTTGATAATTTCCTTAAGCTAATATACCCTTCAGTCTGTTTGAATGGTTTAAGAAGTGCATTCGCAAAAATTATTCGAAAAGGTCTTCTCATGGAAAAACCCATTAAAATCCCTGAGCCCCGCTCCTGATGGGACATGGGCGTTCTGTTGGGAGCTTGAAGTGCCATGGCGAAAAAGGGTGCCTGTGTATGATGGCTTAAGGCTGCAAAAAGCGATTTTGTGTCATTCCTTTTTTTCGTCCCTTTGTCTTCGATCGCTTGCCCTTTCCATATTTTCTTACTTCCGAACCTAACCCTAATATCCTAGAAAAATATATCTTAACCCGTGGTGGTCGTACCACGACCGGTGAATTAAGGACGGGACTGGAGGTTGGAGACTACTTAGATAAAAAAAGAATTCATCAAACCGTTTCTGTGGGGCGGCGCGGTCAACGCGATTGTGCTGCTTATCGTCATTTTCTCGACAGGGTGGGTGGTGATCAGTGGTTCTGCCCAGATGAAAGCGGAAAAAATGGCTGCCAGTGCGCTCATGAATCGCCTGGCGCCCATTTCTGTCGCGGAATTTATGCTGGATCCGAACAAGGAGAGGAGACAATTATGGATGAAGTCGTTTTGTGTGCCATGTGTAAAGTGCGGGGGGTTTGCGGAAAAGGGGTTGACCGGTCCATCGCAGCGAAAGCTTACAGTAACCCGGTAGACAAGCTGACTTCAACAGTGAGCTGGCCCACCATATGGAGCAAATACTGCTATTTTTGTGACAAGAAAAACACCGGGCTCATCAGAGCCTAGGGTTAAGGTAAAACTTCGTGAAAAACAACGTGACCGATCTCGCATCGCGCCCGTGCAGTTCCCTTGATGTTTTGTGGCAGCAGTAAAATTAAATAAGGAGATAACACGGTTCTTTGAGGTGGGTATTGATGTAGAGGCCACAGATAAGTCCATTCGAGGCAGGGGCTTTAATAAAGGAGGCTCTTTCTGGACACAAAGTAACTGCTATTGGTGATTTTTGCTCCCGTTAACGATTTTGTTTGAAGCTGAACAATCCCATCTCACTCAGCCCTTATCTTATTTCAGACATAGAAACGTTTGGCTTTTTCTCCTTCCCTGCGACGAATGGCATTGCCGGTACCAGATTGTGCTATGGGTTCCTTTCGTTTAGCTTCAGCTTGCTCAAAGTGTTTGATCATCTCCTTGAGTTTCGCGTCTAATTGATTTCGTCTGTTTTCTTCCACGATTAGTTCCTTTTTCTCTTTAATGCGGATCGGCGAAGGAGAAAAATAAGACTCTCAGCCTCGGATTGAAAAAAAGCGGAGGTGCCTATCTCCTCGAAGCTGTGATCCCTCTATTGCAAACGAGGATGCGGGGTCCGTCACAAAACGAGACCTCCATTTTGTCACGAGACGCACTTATCACGATGCCCATGCCAAAAGTCTTGTGGTCGATCACATCGTCATTCTTAAATGATCCTGACATAATGTAGGGCAACGGCTTCTTTTCTTTGAGCTTCTCAGCAAGTTTTTCGTAGGTCTTTGTCAAATCCACTTCCTGGGTGCGCATACTCTTCCCTGAAGGTTTCTTGGTTGCCCTTTTCTTGCGGGGACGATACGGGTGTTCGGTTCCACAGGTATGACACTTTACCCGTTCGACAATTCCCATCGCGTTGTGGGCAACAACCACGTGGTTAAGTTCCATCTCGCATTTCGTGCACATTGTGATCATGTTCTGATCAACAGGCGTCCTATCTTTATCCTTTGCCATATATTCTCCCTTTACCCTCTTGTAGGGTACGAAAAAATTCAACCTTTTTTTAACCTTAATCTGAGATCCCGTCAGGCGACTGCTCTCTTTGACCTTGGGGACTCTCCTTGCCGATATCCCAAAGATTTTTGTCCAGCCGCTTCATACTTAAGGAAATCCGTTTCTTAGCGGCGTCAACACTCAAGACCATGGCTTCCACAATATTCCCGACGCTCAATATCTGGAAAGGATGCCTGCTCTTTTCATTCCAGGACATTTCAGACGCCTGAATCAGGCCTTCGATACCTTTCTCCACCTCGACAAATGCCCCATAGTCGACCAGGGTCAATACTTTGACTTTCACCCTGGTATGAATGGGGTAGTTCTCCTCAGCTTTGCTCCATGGATCGGGAGTCATCTGCTTGAGACCGAGGGACACCCTCTCCTTCTCTTTGTTAAGTTTCAGGACCTTGACCGTTATTTCGTCGCCGACCTGATACAGCTCCGACGGGTGAGCTACTCTACCCCAGGAGATGTCCGTGATGTGAACCAGACCGACAATTCCACCCAGGTCGACAAAAAGGCCGTAGTCCTTGATGTTTGTGACTATCCCATCCAGAATTGCGTCCTTTTCAAGGAGCGCGAGTGTTTTTTGGCGGAGAGCCTTCTGTTCCCCCTCTAAGGCAGCACGACGAGACAGGACGATATTCTCGTCGCGCTTTTCATACTTTACGATCTTAAAATCATGCTCCGTTCCTAGCAAGGTGCTCAAATCTCTGACTGGTCTCAAATCGGCCAGAGACCCAGGCAGAAAAGCTTGCACTCCAATATCGACAGAAAGGCCACCTTTCACCAGGGAAATTATTTTGCCTCTGATGGTATCTTGCTTCCTAAAGGATTCTTCGATTTTGTCCCATAGCTTGACTCTTGCAGCCTTTTCTTTGGAAAGAATAATGCGGCCCTCTTTATTTTCTTTGCGCACCAGGACGACTTCTACCTGGTCACCCACTTTGGCTGTCAACCCTCCTCTTGGGTTAGTAAACTCAGCGATCCGTATTTGCCCTTCCGATTTGTAGCCGATATCAACCAGCACAAATTCTTTGTCAATTTGAACGATCTCTCCTTTGACAACCTTGCCCTCGCGGATGCTCTTCAGGTTCTCCTCGAATAATTCCATGAAGTCATGGCGATCTTGCATGCTCTCTTCGTTTTGATCGGTCTCTCCACCCTTCTCTTCGCAAAAAAGCTCCTTGCCATCCAGAGAGGTCGAACCATGGTTCTTGGTTACCGAGAATCCGTTTTCTGCCTTTTCATCGGTTGCGGTTCCCATTAATCTCAATACTCCAAATTTAATTGTCTCCGGAATTTCCAAGAAACCTCAGGAGGACATTTTGGATAAATAGATCTTCCCTTAAGAACAAAAGGAGCCCACCCACAGGGTGAGCTCCTATGAATTAGCTATATATTAGTCTTTTTATCACCAAAATCAAGTTATAAAATACGGGGGGTCTTCCCCATGACCTTAGACCTTACAAAACAAACCCGCAAAGGACGAGTCCACTCCTTTAGTAACTGAAACCTTCTTAGATATCTATCACATGCGCCTTTCAGACCCTATTCCGTTATCGGGGCATTTGGTATTTCGAGCTTTTGCCAAAGGAGCGCTTCCTGCAACTGGAATTCGTGGTTCCTCCACTGCAATTCAGACAGTAGCGAAGCCTGGAAGGGGGGATCCTGCGGCCCCAGGTAACCCCGCCATGGGTCGCTATTCTGGCGACTCAGAGACTTTTTGATTCCAGGGCAAAAAAATATTTTGGTGGGTTCATTTTTTTCTTGAGTTTTGCGCCAGAATCTGTATGCTGATATGTATATGGGCATACAGAGTAAAGCCGCAAAAGAAAAATTCAGCCGCCTTCGACACTCCCTGGTTCAGCTCCTAGAAGAGATAAGGGGGCTTATTGAACCCTTCTTCTCCGATCGGCCTGTGATCAAAGGGACGGTCTATGAACTCAAGCGCAAATGCGGAAAACCAGGGTGTAAATGTGCTCACGGGGAGCTTCACGCTCGCATGGTGGTCAGTGCCAGTGAGGGAGGCAGGACGCGATTGCGAGCCATCCCACGAGGGTTTCTTGTAGAGACCCAACAGAGGGTAAAACGCTATCAGGAGTTGCGGCGGGCTCGGGCCCGGGTGGTGGAGATTCATAGGCAGATGCTTAAGCTCATCGATGAGATGGAGGCCATGCGCCGGGAGGAGGTGTCTTCTTCGGGCAAGGAGCGCGATGGATCTGGTGATCTTCGAAAATAACAAACCTTTCGTGTTGGAGGCCCTTCGAAACGGCGATTTTGACTATATGGAGGCGGCCAGCGAGGTCTTTGAGGCCGATTTTTTTCGTTTTATCAAAGCCGGGTCGCTGCTCGATGAACTGTCGCAGAGCTATCCCACGCCCCGGAAGAAACAGGAGGTGCCTTTCTGGTTTTATGTGGCCAGCAATCTTTCCATGCGACTGCACGGGGTACATGCTTTTGATGCGTTTCCCATGGTGGTGCGTGCGGGAGGGATGCTTCAGGCTTTTGGGCCTCGGGCGGGGCGCAAGGTGGTTCATCCTGAGACAGGGGATACGACGATCCGCTGTGAGGGGTTTAACCGCAAGAATCACTATGATCGGCAGAGCCCGTGTGATCCGGATTTTCTGCGCAAGATGGCCAAGGATACGGATGCCCAGGCGTTGATGAGATGGTTTGGAGGGGAGGGGGTTGGAGTCTTTCGCCGGCACCGTGCCTTTGATCGAGAAGGGATTTTCATCGGGGATGCCTCCTATCTGTTTGTTCCAGACAATCCTCGTTATGAAGGGTCGGTCAAACTTCTCTTTGACGAACACAACCATCCTGTCTCCCAAGAGCAGTACCGCAAGATGAGCGACGAACAGAAGAGCCGTTGTCAGTGGCGGCGCTGTTATAAGATGGTGACGTTGCTTCACACGAACGCCTCCTTGGAGTTCTTTCTTTTTGTCGCGCTGAGGGTGGTTGGGGGCAATGATCATGAATGTCCGGTGCTTTATGCTTTGGTGGAGGACTTTGTCCGGTCGGTGGGCCAGGGGGTGATGAAGCGCCTCATTGTGGACCGGGGGTTTTTGGATGGGGAGGCCATCTCGCAGTGCAAGGAACACTACGGCATAGAGACCCTTATCCCGATTCGGCGAAACATGGATATCTATGCCGATGCCATGGCGTTGTTTCAATCCTCGGACGTTCAATGGGTGGAGTGCAAAGGCCAGGAGGAAGGAGGGAAGAAGCCGGATCGTCCACGACGACGCCCCCGGGCTATTGCGAAACGGGAGAAAGCGCGGCAGAAGACACTGCATCAGTTCAAAGAACAACAGGTACCGCCTCCCCCCGAAAAGGTGCTGATCAAAAAGGAGGCGGCCGCTATCGGAGAGTTTCGCAGTTGGTCTTCTTGCACCGTCCCCCTGAGCGTGGTGGCCAACCGAGAGCACTATGCCGATGGTCATCAGGAGCTCTGGTTTTTAATCGACACCCAGAAGGTGAAAAATCCAGAGCGGACCCAACAGGAGTATCATCTACGGGTCTGCACCGAGGAGCGATATCGGCAGCTCAAGTGCTTTAGCGACCTGACCCACTTTACCTCTCGTGCGTTCTCCATGGTCGTCAATCAAGTGGTCTTTGTCATGCTGGCCTATAACCTCCTTCAGATCTACCTATTGCATCGGGGACGTCCGGAGCTTAACGCAAAGACCCTGCCCCGTATCCGCCAACAGCTTCTCCCTTCGGACAACCACCTTATTGTTTACTATCAGAATTACTACGGACTGTTTGCACCCTTTGAACTCATGGGCTTCGTGGTGACGCTCAATGAGGAGGCACGGAAAAAAATCGCAGCCAAATGCAAACGCATCGGCCGTGAGCTTAAAGAGGCCATACAAAACCCCCGAGCCCCATAGCCCTTTTCCGCTTCCATGTCCTCCGCAGGCACCCCACAGTCCAGGGTACCTTCTCTTTCCAGAAGAGACGCTCACACCTGTTCCCTTGTTTTTCCTCTTCTGGCCCAGACCCAAAAATCCCCGCTCTCCTCAGTGCTCTTGTTGCTCTTTGCGAAGTTGCATCCCTTCGGCCCGCCTATAAGCCGCCCGGAGACCCTGCTTCCGGCTTCCCCAGGTCCCTTCAGTGTCTGAACTGCAGTGCCTTAGGC
>Ga0316613_10001591_pt1 | contig 15416 bp, 14 predicted proteins | sample OWC_soil_day10_C_2_FD_207647 | JGI IMG/M metagenome (GOLD analysis project Ga0316613, IMG submission 207647) | Wetland soil microbial communities from Old Woman Creek delta, Ohio, United States - OWC_soil_day10_CT_b | ecosystem: Environmental > Terrestrial > Soil > Wetlands | place: USA: Ohio...
GAGCCCGTCGAGATTCCCTGCGGCCCGGAAACGCGGTTCCAGCCGACCGCCGCGATGATCGAGCGCCTCGACCCGGCGCCCGCGGCGCTGATCGTCGCGAGCCCCGCGAACCCGACCGGGACCATGCTCGACCGGGTGGAGCTGGGCGAACTGGTCGGCGCCTGCCGCGAGCGATCCATTGCGCTGGTGTCCGACGAGATTTACCACGGCATCACTTATGGATCGCGCGCCGTCTCGGCGCTCGAGCTGGACGCGGCCGCGCCGGTCGTCATCAACAGTTTCTCGAAGTACTGGTGCATGACCGGCTGGCGGCTCGGGTGGCTGGTCGCACCGGAAGCGCTGGTCGAGGCGATGAACAGCTACTCGGGCAACATCTTCCTCACGCCGCCGGCCCTCTCCCAGCATGCGGCGCTCGCCGCGCTGGACGCCGACGCGGAACTGGCTGGGCACCTCGTGACCTATGCGGCCAATCGCCGCGTGGTCATGGAGGCTCTGCGCGGGTTCGGCATCACGGAGCTGGCGCCGGCAGACGGCGCCTTCTATGCCTATGCCGACGTCGGCCACCTCACCGCCGATTCCCTCGAATTCTGCCGGCAGCTGCTCGGCGACACCGGCGTGGCCTTCAATACCGGCCTCGACTTCGACCCCGTGGCAGGAGGCCGAACGATTCGCATTTCCTTTGCCGTGTCGCAGCAGGAGACGGCCGAAGCGATGAGGCGGTTCGGCGACTGGCTGCAGGCGAGGTAAGATTTCAGGGTGACCGGCGGCAAGGAGCGCTGAGGTGGCGCACCGGATCCTGTTCGTCTGCATGGGCAACATCTGCCGCTCGCCGACGGCCGAGGCGGTCTTCCGCGAGATCGCGCGTCGCGAGGGCCAGGATCTCCTGGTGGAGGTCGATTCCGCCGGGACCCACGCCTATCACGTCGGCGAACCTCCCGACAGCCGCGCGATCATCGCCGCGCGGCGCCGCGGCATCGCCATGGAGCACCTGCGCGCGCGCCTCGTCGCGCGCGACGATTTCCTCCGCTTCGACTACCTGCTGGCCATGGACGAGCAGAACCTCGAGCACCTGCGCCGGCTGGCGCCGGCCGGCCACCGCGCCGAGTTGCGACTGTTCCTCGACTACGCGCCGGGGGCAGGACAACGGGACGTGCCGGACCCGTACTACGGTGGCGAGACCGGGTTCGAGCAGGTGCTCGACCTGGTGGAGGAAGCCTCCCGCGGCCTGATCGCCGCCCTGAGGAAGTGAGGAAGGGCCAGACCCCACTGTGTCCCCAGGAGGGGTCAGGCCCCAGCTCGGGACAGAGCGGGGTCTGACCCCTCCTGAATCACTCGTCCTTCGGACCGAAGTGATAACTGCCGCCGCTCGGCCCGGACGACCAGACGGTATAGGCCGGGCGGGAGGCGGCGGACTTGTCTGCCTCCGATGCAGTCCCTTCCGGTTCGACCGATGCCGCCACTGCGTTGTTCGTCTCTGCGGCGATGGTCTCCACGGCCTCGTCGGTTTCGGCGCCGGAGGGCCTGGTCTCGCGCGCAGGTCCGGGACTGGGCAGGGGCTCCGCTGGCGCCTGGACCCGCTCATCGCCGATCGATGCGGCTGCGACCGGTACCGGCAGCCCGGGCTCTTCGTAGGTCATCGGCAGGCCCGCAGGCTCGACCAGGATCGGCAGCGGCTGGGTCTCGGCGGTACTGGAGTAGGTGGCCGCCGGGGCCGTCGCGGATTCCTGCTCCGGGTCGCGATCGTCCTGCGCATCGCGCTCGGCCTCGGCTGAGAGGGCGTCCGCGGCTCCGGCCGCGCCCGCCACCATCGCATCCCGTCCCTCGCGGGAGCCGCCGCGACCGCGCCGCCGCCGGCGCCGCCGCTTGCGCTCGCCCTCGACGGACGCTCCTCCTTCGGCCCCGGCCTCACCGACCGCCGAATCCGGCCTGGCGGCTGGCGCTGCCACCGCCGTAGCGGCCGCCGCGGCCAGCACCTCCGGCCCCTGGCCGGTCGGCTCCGACGCTGCCCTCGGGGGTCGCGACGACTCCCCCTGGCGGGGAGCCGTGCCGTCCGGCCTGGCGCGTGAGCGGTCACGGTCGCGATCACGATCCCGCGAGCGGCGCCCATCGCCGCGCTCGCCACGATCGGTCCGCTCGCGCTGTTCCCCGCGGTCGCCCCGCTCCTGGCGCTCGCCGCGTCCTGCGCGGTCACCCCGGTCCGGGCGATCGCCACGCTCCTGACGCTCGCCGCGGTCGCCGCGGTCGCGGCGTCCATCGCCGCGCCGACGGCGGCCATCCCGGTCGCCGCGATCGTCGCGTCCACGACGCGGCGCCTCGCGCCGCACTTCCGGCTTCGGCTCCGGCGCGGCGGCCTCGGTCGCCTTGCGGCCACCGAGCCAGCCGAACAGGCGGGCCAGCAGGCCCGGGCCCGCGGGAACGGCTCTGGCGGCCGGCTCCGCCGCCGGGGCGACGGGGGCGGGCGCCGCGGGCACGATCGTCTGGACCGCCGGACCGGCGGCCGGCGGCTTCTTTTCGGCCGCGGTCTTGAACTCGATCTCGGCAGGAGCCTGCTCGGCCATCTGGTAGCTGATGCCGGCATTCTCGGGAAGGCCCATCTCGTCGTCGCGCACCCGCTTGATCGAGTAGTTGGGCGTCTGGATGTTCGGGTTGGGCACCAGGATGATGTCCACGTCACTGCGCGACTCGACCTCGTTGAGCCACTCGCGCTTCTCGTTGATGAGGAACGTGGCGACGTCGACCGGCAATTGCGCGACCACGCGGGCCGTGCGCTCCTTGCGGGCTTCCTCGCCGAGGAGGCGCAGGACGGCGAGCGCCATCGACTCGACGCTGCGGATGGTGCCCATCCCGCTGCAGCGCGGGCAGACCGTGTGCGTGGCCTCGCCGAGCGAGGGACGCAGGCGCTGGCGCGACATCTCGAGCAGTCCGAAGCGCGAGATGCGGCCGATCTGGATGCGCGCCTTGTCCATGCGGACGGAGTCGCGCAGCCGGTCCTCGACGGCCTGCTGGTTCTTCTTGGACTCCATGTCGATGAAGTCGATGACGATCAGGCCGCCGAGGTCGCGCAGGCGCAACTGCCGGGCGATCTCGTCGGCCGCCTCGAGGTTGGTGTTGCACGCCGTCGTCTCGATGTCGGCGCCGCGGGTCGCGCGGGCCGAGTTGATGTCGATGGAGACCAGCGCCTCGGTGTAGTCGATGACGACGCTGCCGCCCGAGGGCAGGTGCACCGTATGCGAGTAGGCGGACTCGATCTGGCTCTCGATCTGGTAGCGCGTGAACAGCGGCACGTCGTCCGTGTACAGCTTGATCGAGCGCTGCATGTCCGGCGTCATGAAGCGCTGGACGTACTCGAGGGCGCGCTGGTGCGCGCCCGGCTCGTCGATCAGCACCTCGCCGATGTCATCCGACATGTAGTCGCGCAGCGAGCGGGTGACGGCGTCGCCCTCCTGGTAGATCAGGAACGGCGCGGGGCGCCGGCCCGCCGCGTCCACGATCGCGTCCCAGTTGGCCCTCAGGTTGTCGAGGTCCCACTGCAGTTCCTCGGGCGAGCGGCCGACGCCGGCCGTGCGCACGATGGCGCCCATGCCGTCGGGGATGACCAGCTTCTCGAGCGCGTCGCGCGTCGCATCGCGATCCTCGCCCTCGATGCGGCGCGACACGCCGCCAGCGCGGGGATTGTTCGGCATCAGCACCAGGAAGCGCCCGGCGAGGCTGATGAACGTGGTCAGCGCCGCGCCCTTGTTGCCGCGCTCCTCCTTCTCGACCTGGACGATCAGTTCCTGGCCTTCCTGGAGGACGTCCTTGATGTTGAAGCGGCCGCCGGGCGCCGGCTGGTAGCGGAAGTACTCGCGCGCCACTTCCTTCAGCGGCAGGAATCCCTGGCGCTGCGAGCCGTAATCCACGAAGGCCGCCTCGAGGCTGGGCTCGACGCGGGTGATGCGGGCCTTGTAGACGTTGGCCTTCTTCTGTTCGCGTGACGGAAGTTCGATCGACAGGTCGTAGAGCTTCTGGCCGTCAACCAGCGCTACGCGCAACTCCTCTTGCTGGGTTGCGTTGACGAGCATTCTCTTCATGTGCCCCTTCCGAGGGTCGAGGGGCCGGGAAGCCTGGGACGCGTCGAGAGGATGACGTGGTGAGTTCAGCGCTCACCGGGCAGGACCGCGCATGCGCGAGGGAGGCGGCGCGCCCGGGGGCTCGCTGCCTGCCTTTGACCTCGTGCCGCATGGGGGCGGACATGCCTGGGGATTCTCTGTTCTTCCACGGACCGCGCCTCGTGGGCACGGTCCAGGCTTTCGGCCGGGCGATGGCCTGGCAGACCAGGACCAACTAACATGCGGCGCCTGCCCGGACTGGACACCGGCCGGGTTAGCGGGGTGTGCTCACGGGGTGCCGCGCAATCGTCTGTGGCTGCGCCCCGGATCGAGGGACCGGCGCCAGCCTTCCGACGGGCGCCAACATTAGCAGTCGAGCATTCAGAAAATCAATACCTTAGGCAAACTTTATGTCCCGCCATGAAGCGCAGGCCGTGGCCGTCCGGCACCTCGAGGTCGGTGCCGGAGAGGACGGGCAGCGGATCGACAATTTCCTGATGCGGGTGCTCAAGGGCGTGCCGCGCAGCCACGTCTATCGCCTGTTGCGGAAGGGGGAAGTCCGGGTCAACGGCCGCCGCGCCCGGGCCGAGAAACGCCTCGAGGCAGGCGACGTCGTGCGCCTGCCGCCCGTCCGGATGGCTGCCGGCGAAGGCCCGCGGCGGGTCCCGGACGCGTTGCTGGCCGAGGTTCGCGCCGCCGTCATCCACGAGGACGATCGCATCCTCGCCCTCGACAAGCCCGCGGGGCTCGCGGCGCACGGCGGATCCGGCCTCGCGTTCGGGGCCATCGAGGTGCTGCGCGCAGATCGTCCCGGGGCCGAACTCGAGCTGGTGCACCGCCTCGACCGCGACACCAGCGGCGTCCTGGTGATCGCCAAGGACCGCGGTTCGCTGCGCATCCTGCATGCGCTGCTGCGCGAGGGGGCCGTCGACAAGTCGTACCTCGCACTGCTGCAGGGGAAGTGGACGCTGGGCCGCAAACGCATCGAGGCGCCGCTCATGACCCACCTGAAGCAGGGCGGCGAGCGGGTCGTGAAGGTCCACGCCGAAGGCAAGGCGGCCGCCAGCACCTTCAGACCCGTCGAGGCCTTCGGCGCGCGCGCGACGCTGGTCGAGGTGGAGATCCACACCGGACGGACGCACCAGATCCGCGTGCATGCGGCTTTCGCCGGTCATCCCGTCGCCGGCGACGACAAGTACGGTGACCGCGAGTTCAACGTCGCCCTGCGGGAACGCGGGCTCACGCGCATGTTCCTGCACGCGCACGCCATGGGATTCACCTGGCCGGACAGCGGCAGGAAGTGCCGGATCGTCGCGCCGCTGCCGGCGGACCTCAAGGGCGTGCTGGAGCGACTGAAGCAAAGGTGAGCGCGGCGCGTCGAGCGATGCCGCGGCTTCCAGCCGCCTGCTGCTCGCCGGCTACGGTTCGCGACGCAGCGGATCCAGGCCTGCCTCGCGCAGGGCCTGCGCCACCCAGATCAGGGGAAGGCCGATCAAGGCCGTCGGGTCGCCGCTCTCGATGCGGTCGAACAGGGCGATGCCGAGCCCCTCGCACTTGAAGCCCCCGGCGCAGTCGAAGGGACGCTCGAGCTCCACGTAGCGCCGCACCTCGGCAGCGGTCAGCCTGCGGAACTGCGCGCGGGTGACGTCCAGGTGCTCGGGGCGACGCCTCTCGCCCGCCCGGGCCAGGCACGCCGCCGTCAGGAACGCGACTTCCCGGCCGCTCGACGCCAGCAGCTGCGCTTCGCAGCGCGCTGCATCGAGGGGCTTGCCGAGGACCTCGCCGTCGCGGACCGCGACCTGGTCGGAGCCGATGACCCACGCGCCCGGGTGCCGCCGCGCCACGGCCTCGGCCTTGGCCCGTGCCAGCCGCGCCGCCCGGTCCGCCGCAGCTTCGCCCGGCAGCGGGGACTCGTCGACGCCAGGGGCCTCGGTCGCGAACGGTATCCCGAGGCGTCCGAGCAATCCGGCGCGGTAGCGCGAGGTGGAGGCGAGGATGAGCGTCGAGTGCATCCGGATTGAGCTTGGAAAAACAAGGATTTGCGCGTTGCAGGCCTTTGACAGCGACCGGCGCGGTCACTATCATACCGCGCCCATGTCAGCGTCCGGCCAGCATCGCATGAACGTAGAGGTGCTGGCGGCCGACGAAGCGCGCCTGGTGCGGCGCTATGCGCTTGCCGGGTTCGTGCGGCTCGCGGACCTGCTGGAGTCGACCTCGGGCGAGGCAGCAGCCCGGTTCGCGTTTTCCCGTCTGGCCGAGGGGCTCGCGGGTTGCGAGCTCGAAGTGTCGGCGGTAGCACGGCTGAAATGCCAACGCTGCCTCGAGGCGTTCGAGCAGCCGCTGCATTCGATGACGCGGCTGGCGTTCGTCGGCAGCGAGGAAGATGCCGGCCGGGTGCCGCCCGGTTACGAAGCGATTCCTGCCGACGAGGGCAGGGTGGACCTCGGCGACCTTGTCGAGGACGAGTTGTTGTTGTCGTTGCCCGTCGTGGCCCTGCACGGCGAGGGAACCCAGTGTGCCGGGACCTCGCGGCAGGCTGGGCATGACGACCGCGTGGAGCCGCCGCCGGAAACCCATCGGCCCTTCGCGAAGTTACAGGACCTGTTGAAGCATTAGCACCGGAGAACGACCATGCCCGTCCAGAAAAGCCGCCGCACGCCGTCCACCCGTGGCATGCGCCGCGCGCACGACAAGCTGAAGAAGCCCGCGCTGTCCAAGGACCCGACCACCGGCGAGACGCACGCGCGCCATCGCATCAGCCGCGACGGCTACTATCGCGGCAAGAAGGTGATCGAGACCCCGGCGGACGACGCGGAAGCCTGATCCCGCGCCGGCCCGACCCGGGCCGGGACGAGAGCGGGCCGCGCGTCCGGCCCGCGAGCCTGGATCGACGGGGGTGGCGGGCATGATGTATTCGCGCATTGCGGGGACCGGCAGCTACCTGCCCGAGAAGGTGCTCACCAACGCCGATCTCGAGAAGCTCGTCGAGACCTCCGACGAGTGGATCCGAACGCGCACCGGCATCGAGCGGCGCCACATCGCGGCGCCCGAAGAGACGAGCTCTTCGCTCGCGGAACACGCGGCGCGCCGCGCGTTGCGCTCCGCCGGGCTGACGGTCGAGGACGTCGACTTCATCGTCGTCGGGACGACGACGCCCGACCTCATCTTCCCGAACACCGGGACGCTGCTGCAGCGCCGGCTCGGCGTCCATCACTGCCCGTCGTTCTCCCTCGAGACCGCCTGCAGCGGCTTCATGTACGCGCTCTCGGTCGCCGACAAGTACGTGCGGCTCGGCGAGGCGAAGTGCGCGCTGGTGGTGGGCGTCGAGTGCCTGAGCCGCATCGTCGACTGGACCGACCGCTCGACCTGCGTGCTGTTCGGCGACGGCGCCGGTGCGGTCGTGCTGACGCCCTCGGTCGAGCCCGGCATCATCGCCACGCACCTGCACTCGGACGGACGGTACAAGGACCTGCTGTATTACCCCTACGGCGTGTCCAGCGGCTTCGACAAGCTCAAGGCCGGCGCGCCCGCGGCCATCACCATGCAGGGCAACGACGTGTTCAAGGTCGCGGTCCGCACGCTGTCCCGCCTGGTCGACGAGACCCTGGCCAAGAACGGCATCGACAAGCACCAGATCGACTGGCTCGTTCCGCACCAGGCCAACCTGCGCATCATCCAGTCGGCGGCGGACAAGCTCGACATGCCGATGGAGAAAGTCATCGTCACCGTCCAGGACCACGGCAACACCTCGGCGGCCTCCATCCCCCTGGCGCTCGACACGGCCGTGCGTGACGGTCGCATCCGTCGCGGACAACTGCTGCTGATGGAGACCTTCGGCGGCGGGTTCACCTGGGGCTCGGCGCTGGTCCGCTTCTGAGGAACCCGGAGCGCTGTCCCGGGGTCAGAGACAGGGATGGCCAGGGCAGCGGATCGCGTGTCGTGAACTCGATGCAGGAAACGTCGCGGCGTGCCTCGTGCTGGTTCGCCGGCGCCTTGCTGGCGATGGCCTCGTCGCTGGCGCAGGCCGACCAGTACCTGCTGACGCCCGAGACGGGCGACCTCGTCGGCGAGCCGCGCACCGCGGTGGCGCGGCATGAAGACACCCTCATCGACATCGCGCGCGAGCACAAGCTCGGCTACGACGAGATCGTCAACGCCAACCCCGGGGTGGATCCCTGGCTGCCCGGCGCCGGCGTCCGGATCGAACTTGCCAAGCACCGCGTGCTGCCGGATGCCGCGCGCCGCGGCATCGTCATCAACCTGCCCGAGCACCGGCTGTACTATTTCCCGCCCGCCCGGGCAGGCGAGCCCGCAGTGGTCCACAGCTATCCGGTCAGCATCGGCAAGATGGACTGGCGGACGCCGCTCGGCGCGACGAAGATCGTGCAGAAGGTGAAGGACCCGCCCTGGTATCCGCCCAAATCGGTGCGCGACGAGCATGCTGCCAAGGGCGACATCCTCCCGGCCGTGGTTCCGGCCGGGCCGGACAACCCCCTCGGCCGCTTTGCCATGCGGCTCGGCATCCCGGGCGGCGCCTATCTCATCCACGGCACCAACCGGCCCGCCGGCGTCGGCATGCAGGTGACGCACGGCTGCATGCGGCTCTACCCTGAGGACATCGAGGCGCTGTTCGGCATGGTGCCGGTCAACACTCCGGTCACCCTGGTCAACCAACCGTTCAAGGCCGGCTGGCAGGGCGGCCGGCTCTGGGTCGAGGTCCACCCGGCGCTCAAGGAAGACGTCGTCGAGCCGCCGAAGCTCACCGACCTCATGCGCCTCGTGGTCGCGGCCACGCGCGAGACCCTGGTCCCGGTCGACTGGGCGGCGGTCCAGCAGGCCTATGCGGAGTCACGCGGCATCCCGGTTCCCGTCACCGCGGCCGCGGAGCCGACGGTCGCCACGGCAGCCGGGGAGCGATCCGGGGAGATCCTCGACCCGTGACCGCGCTGCCTGCAGCATTCTGGCGGGCAGTGTGCCGCCTTTCGCCGCGGTTCCGAGCCAGGAACCGGGCCATGCGGACTCTCCGAGTGTCGCCGGAGCATCGGACTGGCCTAAACTACGGTACCCGGCGGTCGTGACCGGCCTGCCGTCGTTGTTGAAATACCTACCAAGTTCACTGGAGAACTCAAGATGAAGACATGGATGAAAGGCGCGGTCCTGGCAGCGCTGGTGGTTCCCGCCATGGCGATGGCCGAGGAAGCCAAGGGGCCGAGCTGCTTCGACATCAAGTACAGCCTCGATTTCCTGAATGCGTATCCGCAGGCCCCGTCGATCTGCGAGGAGGTCAAGGTGGTCGATGGTGTCAAGTACGCCCGGATGGACGCCACCGTGGTCAAGCAGGAGAAGGGCGTCACCACCGTGGCGTTCAAGGACGTCTTCGGCAACAAGCTGATGAACCTGTCGGTGGAGGCGGTCGAGGGCTCCATGGCGAATGTCGGTGGCAAGGAGGTCGCGTGGAAGGACCTCAAGGCGGGCGACAAGCTGTCCTTCTTCCTGCCGGAGCGCCGGCTCGATGTCGTCGGTCAGCCGGGACGCGGCAAGCCCGGTGCGCCGATCCTCTTCAAGGCCGTCGGCGAGTGAGCTGACCTGCATGGCAGCCGCCCCTCCTGGGCGATCGCTGCCTTGCGCCCGGCTGCGTCGCTGAAGCCCGGACTGGCAGCGGCGAGCAGCAAATACGGTCGTGCGGTGCGCCGCACGACCGTTTTCTTTTGGCCTGCGAACGGCTGGCGCGCAAAAAAAACCCCGCGACGCTGCCGTCGCGGGGCCGTACTTCAGACGAGTCGCAGTCGATTACTTCGACATCGACTTCTGGAACATGCGATCGATCTTCTCGTTGCTGCCGTCGCAGCACTGCTGGGCGGCCTGCGCAGCCGAGAGGGCCTGGTTCGCCGTGTTCTGGGCGGCAGTCGCGGTCTGCGACGCCGAAGCGGCCTGGCGGCTGGCAGCATCGATGGCGGACTTGTTGGCATCGATCTCGGCCTGCTGCTTGGCAACGGTGTTCTTCAGGCCGTTGACCTCGGCTTCCAGCGGCTTGAGGTCGGTGCAACCAGCACCCAGCGCGAGGACGGCGGCGGCAACGCCCACCTTCAGGATATTCGACATGGTTATTTCCCCTTGAGGCTAATTGGAACGTTTCAACCCGCTAGCGCGGACGCACCGGGGCCGGTGTTCCTTCCCGGCCGCGCGGCAAACAAGACGAATCATAGCCTAAATTGCGGGGTGGGCGAAAGCACGAACGCACTGTCGCCACCTGGCGACAGCGCGCTCACGCAGTGCGCCTTCGGAAATCACCTACGATTTCCCGGGCCGCGTTGCGGCCCGGGAGCCCGGTCACGCCGCCGCCCGGATGCGTTCCTGCGCTGCACATGTAGAGCCCGCGCAAGGGACCGCGATAGTCGGCGTGGCCGAGCATCGGGCGCGCGGAGAACAGCTGGTCGAGCCCGAGCGCCCCGTGCGAGATGTCCCCGCCGACGAGGCCGAGCTTGCGCTCGAGCCCGAGGGGCGACAGGACGGACCTCGCGATGACGCTGGCCCGGAAGTTGGGGGCGTAGCCATTGACCGTATCGATGACGAGGTCGGCCGCCTCGTCCTCCGCCTCGTTCCAGGACCGGCCGCCGGGCAGCTCCGGGGCGAAGTGCTGGCAGAACAGGCTGGCGACGTGGCCGCCGCGGGGAGCCAGGGAGTCGTCGAGCGTGCTCGGGATGAGGAGTTCGACGACCGGCTCGCGGGCCATGCCGCCGAGGCGCGCGTCGTGGTACGCGCGCTCGAGGTACCCGAGCGACGGGGCGAGCAGGATGCCGGCCGACAGCTGCGGTCCCGGGTCGGGCATGGCGCTGAACCTCGGCAGCTCGCTCAACGCGACGTTGATGCGGAAGCTTCCGGACGCGCAGCGCCAGCGCTGCATCCGCTCGCGAAACGCGGGATCGAGGTCGCCCGCGTCGATCAGCGACAGGTACAGCAGCTTCGGGTTGACGGCGGCGGCGACACTGCGCGCCACGACTTCCTCGCCGGAGTCCAGGCGGACACCCGTCACGCGCCCTCGTTCGACCAGCACGCGCGCGACTGCGGCGTCGCGCCGGATCGTCACGCCGAGCCGTCCGGCCTCGCGCGCCATGGCCTGCGTGATCGCGCCCATGCCGCCCACGGCGTGTCCCCACGCGCCCTTGCGCCCGTTGACCTCGCCGAAACAGTGATGCAGCAGCACATAGGCGCTGCCAGGCGCGTAGGGGCTGGCGAAGTTGCCGACCACGGCGTCGAAACCGTAGGCGCCCTTGATCGCGTCGGACTCGAACCAGGCGTCGAGCAGGTCGCCGGCGCTGCGCGTGAACAGCTCGTGCACGTCGCGCTGCTGCTCGAGCGTCATGCGCATCCAGGTGCGCGACAGCCGGAACAGCTTCGGCAGCTCGGCGAGGCCGCCGCCGGCGTTGGGCGGGGTGAGGAGGACGAGTTCGCGCAGGACCGTGACCACCTGCTCGAGCATCGCGGCGTAGGCCGGCAGGCGCCCGGCATCGCGGGCGGAGTGCGCGGCCAGCGAGCGTTGCGTTTCCGCCAGCGAGTTGCCGATGCAGAGGTGGCTGCCGTCCGGCCGCGGCGCGAAGTTGAGCATCGGCCGCTCGAGGATGCGCAGGCCGTGCTCGGCCAGGCGCAGGTCGCGGATGACCTGGGGATGCAGCAGGCTCACGGTGTAGGCGGCGAGGGAGTTGCGGAAGCCCGGGTGGAACTCCTCGGTGACGGCGGCGCCGCCGACGACGTCGCGCCGTTCGAGCACCGTCACGGAAAGCCCGGCGCGGGCGAGGTAGCAGGCGCAGGTCAGGCCATTGTGACCGGCGCCGATGACGAGGACGTCGGGGGTGGAGGAGCGGGGCATCGGGGGATTATGGGGTGGAAGTGGGGTCTGACCCCTCCGCTCCTATTGCCTTCCCCCGGCGCTGCCTGTATATATACCCAGTAGCTGTTCATCCATACAGGTGTCGCCATGTCGGACCTCACCCCGCGCCAGCGCCAGATCCTGCAGTTCATCGAGCAGTGCATCAGCGAGAGCGGCATGCCGCCCACCCGCGCCGAGATCGCCGGTGCGCTGGGGTTCCGCTCGGCCAACGCGGCGGAGGAGCACCTGCGCGCCCTGCAGCGCAAGGGCGCCATCGACCTCCTGCCCGGTGCTTCCCGCGGCATCGTCCTGAAGGACGTGCTGCGCGAGCAGATGGGCCTGCCGCTCATCGGCCGCGTCGCGGCCGGCCGCCCGATCCTTGCCGAGGAGCACATCGAGGCCCGCTACCAGATCGACCCCGACCTGTTCAGCCCGCGCCCGCACTACCTGCTGCGCGTCAGCGGCATGAGCATGCGCAACGTCGGCATCATGGACGGCGACCTGGTCGCGGTGCATCGCTCTCCCGACGTGCGCAACCGCCAGATCGTCGTGGCGCGCCTCGAGGACGAGGTCACCGTGAAGCGCTACCGGCAGGAGGGCACCGTGGTCTGGCTGCTCCCGGAGAACCCGGACTTCCAGCCGATCCGCGTGGACCTGCGCGAGCAGTCGCTGGTGATCGAAGGCGTGGTGGTCGGCGTGCTTCGCCGCGGCAAGACGGTGGACACGATCCAGTGACCGTGACGCGCCGGGGCTCACCACATGACGTCAGCGGGGCTCGACGAGCTTCTTCGGCATCCGTCGCTGTGGCGGGCGAGCAGCGCCGGGAATGCCCCGGGAACGCTGCCGACCGGTTTCCGGCGCCTCGATGAACGGCTTCCAGGCGGGGGCTGGCCGCTCGACACGCTGATCGAGCTTCTCCTGCCCGCTCACGGCGTCGGCGAGATCAACCTGCTGGTGCCCGTCCTGCGTGCGCTGGGCCAGCAGGGCGCAGGCCCGCGACGCTGGATCGCCTGGCTCTGCCCGCCCCACCTGCCTTACGCTCCCGCGCTGGCCAGTGCCGGCCTCGACCCGGCGACGATGCTCGTCGTGCAGCCGCGGGCACGGTCACTGCTGGGGACCACCCCCTCCTCGAAGTCCACCCCGCCGTCCTCCGACCCGACCTTGTGGGCCATGGAACAGGCGCTGCGCTCACGGGCCTGTGCCGCCGCGCTCGGATGGGTGGATGCGGCGGACGGCCACGCGCTGCGCCGGCTGAAGCTCGCGGCCGAGGAGGGCGGCAGCCTCGGGTTCCTGTTCAGGCCCCTGCACCGCGCGGACGAGCCTTCCCCCGCGACGCTCAGGCTGTCGCTCGAGCCCCGCGGCCGCATGCTCGACGTGCAGGTGCTGAAGTGCCAGGGCGGCAGGCCGGGAAGGGTGGAGGCGGTGCTGGGGGAGCGGATGGCGGATGGCGGATAGAGGATTGCCGGCCAGCGACATGCCTTCTTCCACCCCCGACCTGTTCGACCTCACGCCCGTGCCGGCGGGCAGGGCTGCCGGCCTGTCGCTGGTGCCTTCCGTGCCGGCGAACGCCTCCCAGCGGGCATCACGCGAGCTCTGGCTGTGCCTCTGGCTGCCGTGCCTGCCGCTCGATGCGCTCCCCGGGGAGGACCTGTCACGGCAGGAGCCGGCCTGCGTCGTCGAGGGTGACGGGTCGCGACAGGTCGTCGTGGCGGTCAACGACGCGGCGCTGCGTCGTGGGGTGACGCCGGGTCTCGGCCTCAACGCGGCGCTGGCGCTCTGGCCGGACCTCCGGCTGCACCCCCGCCAGCCCGCCGCCGAGGCCGCGCTTCTCGAGCGGCTGGCGCGCTGGGGCACGCAGTTCACGCCGCGGGTCAGCCTCGAGCCACCGCAGGCCCTGCTCGCCGAGGTGCGGGGCAGCCTCGGCCTGTTCGGCGGCATCGGCAGCCTGCGGCAGCGCGCGCTGCGCGAGTTGCGCGGCCGCGGGTTGCGCGCGATTGCGACGGCTGCCCCGACGCCGCGCGCCGCGCTGTGGCTGGCGCGTGCGGGCATCGAGGACCCGGTGGAGTCGGTGGACGCGCTGCCCGCGCTGGCTGCGCGGCTCCCGCTGGCTTGCCTCGGCTGGCCGCCGGCGGCGATGAGGACGCTGGTCACGCTCGGCGTGCGGACGGTCGCCGACCTCGCACGCCTGCCGCGCGACGGCTTCGCGCGACGCTTCGGCCCGGCGCTGCTCGACGAGCTCGACGAGGGTTTCGGCCGCCGCCCGCAGCCGCGGCCGCGGGCGGTGATGCCGGAGCGCTTCGACGGCAGCCTCGAGTTGCCGGTGGAGAGCGAGTCGACCCGGCTCGTCGAGATCGCGCTCGAGCGGCTGCTCGGGGACCTGCAGGTCTTCCTGCATGCCCGGTCCGCCGGGACCGGCGGCCTCGTCGTCGAGTTCCGGCATCGCGCCAGGCCGGCCACACGGCTGCGTCTCGGCCTGGCGCGACCCAGCGGCGATGCCCGCCACCTCCTGGCGCTGTTGCGCGAGCGGCTTGCGCGGACGCGATTGCCGGCGCCGGTCGCCTCCCTGCGCCTGCGTTCCACGACCGTGATGCCTCTCGAGTTGCGCGCCGGCGCGTTGCCCGGCGAGGAGGCGCGGGACGCCGACCCGGAGGCGGCTGCGCGCCTGCTCGAGCGCCTCCGCGCCAGGCTCGGCGGCGATGCGGTGTTCAGCGTCTGCCTCGTCCCGGAGCACCGGCCGGAGTTCGCCTGGCGCGTCGCCGAGCCGTCGCTGGAGAAAAAGAGGGAGAAGGGGACGCTTCCCTTGTCCGTGGAAGCGGTGGCAACGGAAGCGCCAGCCACTTCCATCACGGAAAAGGGAGGCGCCCCCTTTCGCCCGCTGTGGATGCTCGCCGAGCCACAGCCGCTCATGGACTGCGGGGGATTGCCATGCCATGGCGGGCAGCCGCTTCGCCTGGCCGGCGGGCCGGAACGCATCGAGACCGGCTGGTGGGATGGCCGCGACGTGCGGCGCGACTACTACGTCGCGACGGATCGCGGTGGCGTGCGCCTGTGGGTCTACCGCCAGCGCGACCGCGGTGGGGGCTGGTGGCTGCACGGCGTGTTCGGCTGATGGCGCATGGCCTATGCCGAGCTGCATTGCCTGAGCCACTTCACCTTCCTGCGCGGCGCGTCGCGCCCCGAGGAACTCGTCGATCGTGCCGCCGAGCTGGGCTACGCGGCGCTCGCGATCACCGATGAATGCTCGATGGCGGGCGCGGTGCGCGCCCACGTCGCGGCCCACGGGCGCGGGCTGCCGCTGGTCCTGGGCACCGAGCTCGCGCTCGCCGGCGGCCCGCGGGTCGTCTGCCTGGCGACCTCGCGCGCCGGCTACGGCACGCTCTGCCGGCTGATCACCCGTGGCCGGCGCGCGGCCCCCAAGGGCGGCTACGCGCTGACCCGCGGCGACCTGGAAGGGGGACTCA
>Ga0316613_10001592_pt1 | contig 15408 bp, 19 predicted proteins | sample OWC_soil_day10_C_2_FD_207647 | JGI IMG/M metagenome (GOLD analysis project Ga0316613, IMG submission 207647) | Wetland soil microbial communities from Old Woman Creek delta, Ohio, United States - OWC_soil_day10_CT_b | ecosystem: Environmental > Terrestrial > Soil > Wetlands | place: USA: Ohio...
CACGCTGACAAAAAAGCGTTCGCATTTGCCTGGCCTGCCGCCAGGGCTGTTTCCCGAACACACGACACGAACAATTACGTAAAGGAATTCCTATGGCAAGCACAGTCACCCTCGGCGGAAATCCCGTCGAAGTCTCCGGCAATTTCCCCCACAAAGGCCAGATCGCCCCGGCCTTCTCGCTCGTCGGAAACGATCTCGCCGACGTTCCGCTCAAGAAATTCGACGGCAAACGCAAGATTCTGAACGTTTTCCCCAGCATCGACACCCCGACCTGCGCCACCTCGGTACGCACGTTCAACAAGCGGGCCAGCGAACTGCCCAACACCGTGGTGCTGTGCATTTCGGCTGATTTGCCCTTCGCCCAGAAGCGCTTCTGCGGCGCGGAAGGACTGAACAATGTGGCCACCTTGTCGACCATGCGTGGCCGCGAGTTCCTGAAGGATTACGGCGTGGAAATCTCCTCCGGGCCGCTGGTGGGCGTGGCTGCCCGTGCCGTAATCGTGCTGGATGAGCAGGACCGGGTTGTGTACAGCGAACTCGTTCCAGAGATCAAGAACGAGCCGGACTACGATGCTGCGATCAAGGCACTGGTCTGACAAACTAGCCTGAACCGCGCCATGGACAGGGCCGAGACCAATCCGATCTCACGCCCCTGCCACTGGCGCATCCTTCTGCCTCCAACGGTGGGGCGATAGAATCCGCCCCATGTCCGATTTCTTCTGCCAGCAATCGCTTCGCTGCCACCCGGCCACACCCGCGCCGGTGATCAGCAGTCTCGATGTCTCCATCGGGTTCATGTCAGACGACCGCATCGCCTTCCGCTATTGCCTGCGCGGCGACATCGCGCGCCTGCGCGTTCCGGAGCCTTGTCTCCAGGCGGCACAACGCACCGACATGCTCTGGGAGCACACTTGCTTCGAGGCTTTCATCGGTCTGCAGGACGAACCGGAATACCGGGAATTCAATTTCTCGCCGTCCGGCCAATGGGCGGCCTACGATTTCGTCAGCTACCGCCAGCGAGCGGAGAACGATCCCGCATTGCCCGCCCCGCAAATCACCAGCCATCAAACCGCCGGGCGACTCGAACTCGAAGCCGTCCTTCCGCGCACCGCGTTGCCGGCCAACCTCCATGCAAAACACTGGCAAGCCGGATTGACCGCCGTGATTGAAGCCGCGGACACCGTCGACGCCGCGCACAGCTACTGGGCATTGCATCACCCGGCCACACGCCCGGACTTTCACCACCGGGACGGACATGTGCTTTTAATCCCGGCGTGCTGACCGATCCGGTCATCTTCTTTACAAAGCTATACATCGTGCTATTCCGGTTCGAATAACGAAAATCGTATTCACCGATAAAAACAAATAAAAAAACTGGGGCAGAATGGCTCTTCGGGAATAAATGCCATAGAATGTATCTGGCATTCTCAATCGAGTGCTTTTGGATCACTGGCGAATCATGCACTTCCAATGATCCTTGTTTATTGAACGATTTTGGATTCAGGATAAAAGGCTATTGGGCCTTTTGACGCTTTTGACGAATACTTGGCAACACGAAGGAGAAAACATGAACGATCTGAAGGAAGTCCAGGCCATCGAAGACCAGATTGCATCGCTGCAAGCCAAGAAGAAGGAATTGCTTGACAGCAAGCGCAAGGAAGCGCTCGCCCAAGTCAAGGAAACGATCAAGACCTTTGGATTCACCATCGCCGAACTGGGTATCTCGGCAACGTCTTTCGTAGCAGCGAAAGGCAAAACGCTCAATAAACGGAAACCCAAGTATGCTAATCCGGCGAACCCCAGCCAGACTTGGGGCGGTGGCGCCAGACCGAAATGGGTCAAGGAACACATTGAACATGGCGGAAAACTGGAAGATTTGCTGATCAAGTGATCGCCCAATAACGAATAAACGAATAGCGCCGCAGGCTTGATCGCCAGCGCAAATGCAAAAAGAACCCCGGACGGATCATTTGTCCGGGGTTCTTTTTTTTGACACTATCGATGCGCTTTCTGAGTCGCCGGGCTTGCCAGAACGGTTTCCCTACAGGGCGTAGGGCGATTTTCCTATCGCCGCCGTCTCTCCACAAAATCCAAGGGTAAGTCTGTGCATAAACCTTGGACAAATGCGCCAGGCCATTGTCGGCACAGCGTTTTTTGTAGCTGCTCAATAATTGGGCATCCGGTTTGCACAAGCAAGCGAGACACTTCACAGCAAACAAGGGTAAGTCTGTGTATAAGCCTTGGACAAGTGTGCCAGGTCATTGTTGGCACACTGTTTTTTGCCGTTGCCCAAAAATCGGGCAACACGACGTATGCACGACTTATGCACGGACAAGCCATGCTTCTTGGAACAGGTATTCTTTCGGAATATCCGTCACCGCCCCACTCCGTAAATCCGGTCAAACGTTCCACCATCAGCGAAGTGCGTCTTCTGGGCCTTGTCCCAGCCGCCGAACACGTCGTCGATAGTGATCAGATTGACCTTGGCGAATTGATTGGCGTACTTCGCCGCCACTTTCGTGTCCCGCGGCCGGTAGTAGTGCTTCGCGGCGATCTCCTGTGCTTCCGGCGAGTACAGGTAGTCCAGATAGGCTTCAGCCACCTTGCGTGTTCCGCGCTTGTCCACGGTCTTGTCCACCACCGACACCGGCGGCTCAGCCAGGATCGACAGTGACGGAGTGACGATCTCGAACTTCTCCGGCCCCAGTTCCTTGACCGCCAGGTAGGCTTCGTTCTCCCACGCCAGCAGCACATCGCCGATGCCACGCTCGGTAAAGGTGGTCGTTGCGCCACGCGCGCCGGAATCAAGCACTTTCACGTTCTTGAACAGCTTGCCGACAAACTCCCTGGCTTTTTCGTCGTTGCCTCCCGGCTGCTTCAGCGCGTAAGCCCACGCCGCCAGGTAGTTCCAGCGGGCGCCTCCGGAGGTTTTGGGATTGGGGGTAACGATACCGATTCCGGGCTTGATCAGATCGTTCCAATCCTTGATCTGTCTGGGGTTGCCCTTGCGTACCAGGAAGACGATCGTCGAGGTATAGGGCGACGCGTTCTGCGGCAAACGCTTCTGCCAGTTGTCGGGAATCAGTTTCTTCTCGGCCAGCGCCGAGATGTCGTAGGCCAGCGCCAGAGTCACCACATCGGCGTCGAGACCGTCGATGACGCTGCGCGCCTGCTTGCCCGAGCCGCCGTGCGACTGGTTGACGGTGACTTTCTCGCCGGCTTTTCCCTGCCAGTATCTGGCGAAGGCGGCGTTGTACTCCTGGTACAACTCGCGCGTCGGGTCATAGGAAACATTGAGCAGCGCGGTGTCGGCATGGGCGGAACCGACTGCGGCGGCAAGCGCCAGTCCAAGCGCGAAGCCGCCAAGCAAGGGACGAATACTCATCGGTGTTGCTCCTGTATCGATTGATCATGACCTGCACTCTAGGCAGCTTGCCGCCTCGACCAAACGATTTTGTTTTCATTTGCTTATGCCGCAAGCAGGCCTATCCATAGAACCTCTGGTTATTACCAGGCAAATGGAACCGCACTTTCCGGCATGCAATTCCCCCGAAAGCACTCCTGGCGCTTATCCCCTGCGCGTATTCTTTCGCCAACCATGAGCACTTCGTTATATCGATAGCTTTTTTTCTTCTTTCATCCTTGAACTTCGCCCGGCTAACATCGTCAAGTGGATGATGGTGAACATACTTTCGGAGCAAGGAATCCAGATGGAGTGCAAGGTCAAGTGGATCGAAGGCGGCATGTCGTTTCTCGCGGAAACGGGAAGCAACCACGCGGTGATGATGGATGGGGCACCGGAGGCGGGCGGACACAATCTGGCGCCGCGTCCGATGGAATTGCTGCTGGCAGGAGCAGGCGGATGCACGGCCTTCGACGTGGTGATGATCCTCCAGCGAGGGCGCCACGCCGTGACCGGCTGCGAAGTCAGTCTCTCCGCGGAACGTGCCGAAAGCGACCCCAAGGTATTCACCCGGATCCACTTTCACTACCGCGTCAGCGGAAAAGCGCTCAAAGCGGATGCCGTTGAACGCGCCGTCAATCTATCGAAAGAGAAGTACTGCTCCGCCTCCATCATGCTCGGAGCGACGGCCGAACTGACGCACGACATCGAGATTATCGACGTCAGCTGAGCGGAAACCGGCATTCAGACATTCCGACCACGGGCGGTAGAATCTCTCCGTCCTCGCGCCACGGCGCCAACTCACGCAATTCCGGGGAAAAAAATGAACAAACGCGGCTTCACCACGACCACCCTGCACAGCGATCGATCCAAACCCATCGAGCACGGCGCCACGCACAGGCCAATCCACAACTCTGCGGCCTTCGGCTTCGCGGACGCCCACGATCTCGTCCGGGTTTTCCAGGGCGAACAGGCGGGTTATGTCTACGGGCGGCAAGGCACTCCGACGTCCGCTGCGCTGGAGGAAAAAATCACGCGCATGGAACAAGGCGTGCTGACTGTTGCCTTTGCCAGCGGCATGGCTGCCATCTCGACCACGCTCTTTGCGTTGCTGCGCGCAGGCGATCATCTGGTCTCCAGCAGGTTCCTGTTCGGCAACACCACCAGCCTGTTCGAGAGCTTCGCCCGCATGGGAATCGCCGTAACGTTTGTCGACGCTACCGATGTCGCCAATGTCAAAGCCGCATTGCGTCCGGAAACACGCATGGTCTTCGTCGAGACCATTGCCAACCCGGGCACACAGGTCGCGGATCTCGCCGAAATCGGTGACCTGTGCCAGTCGCGCGACATCGTGTACGTCGTCGACAACACCATCACCACGCCCTTCCTGTTCCGGCCCAGGGACGTCGGCGCCAGCCTGGTGGTCAACTCGCTGACCAAGTACATCGGCGGGCATGGCAACGCCCTGGGCGGCGCCCTGACCGACACGGGCCTCTTCGACTGGTCGCGTTACCCGAACATCAGTGATCTGTACAAAAAGGGGGAAACAAAGACCTGGGGCATCGTGCAGATCCGCAAAAAGGGGCTGCGCGATACCGGAGCCACGCTCTCGCCGGAAGCCGCACACCATTTGGCCATCGGTTCCGAGACCCTGGCGCTGCGCATGGAGCGCACGTGCCGCAACGCGCAAACGCTGGCGGATTTTCTGGAAACGCATCCGAAAGTCAAACGCGTTTACTACCCCGGCCTGAAAAACCATCCGCAACACGAGCGCGCCAAGGCATTGTTCCGTGCCAACAGCGGCATCCTCTCGTTTGAACTGATCGACGGGATGGACTGCTTTGATGTGCTGGGAAAACTGGAGATCGTCATCTCCTCGACCAACTTGGGCGACAACCGCACCCTCGCCATTCCTGTCGCTCCGACGATCTATTTCGAACTGGGTCCCGAACGCCGTGCCGAACTGGGCATCAGCGAGTCACTGATTCGCGTCTCCGTCGGGATCGAAGACACCGAAGACCTGATCGCCGACTTCCGGCGCGCGTTGACTGACTGAACGGCAAGATATCAAGCGGAGGGAAAAACGCATCAATCCCGCCGCTTGAGCGCTCCCATCTTTTCGGCAGCATCGATCACCGGCTTGACGTGCTTCTCGTAGTCGGCCAGAGCCGTGCCGTAGACGGTTTCCATCATCGCGCCGAGCTTCATGGCCAGATCAGGACAATGCGCCTGCATCCACTGGAAGCGTTTCAGGTCGGTACGCACCGTACAATTCCAGCATTCAAGCGAGTCTGCCAGGCCATCGCCGTACTGCATCGGCAGTTCGATTGCCTGCTCCACGCAATACCCCATGACTTCGTCGGCAGTCCAGTCGTCGAGCGGCGCCACGATCTGTTCGGGCCGCAACGGCCGAAGCATTTTCGGGAATGACAGCTTCACATTGCGCAGATCTTCGGCCGTCTGCCCGTGCAACACCAGATCGGCGCCATAATCCTTGACATAGCGCGCCAGCGGCCGGTATTGCAGATCCTTGCAGCAATAGCCACTGGACTGGATCAGCACGCCGGAATTCTTCTCATGCGGACGGTGCCGCACCGGAATGAGCGCCGACGGCAACCCTTTCTTCGCAAAGAACTTCGATTGGTCGCTCACCAACTCGACGAAATCCCAGCCCGCCAAATTCCGCCGCACGAACTCGATCATGTGCGGAAAGGCTTCGGTCGTCCGCGCCCACACCACATGCAGGCGATCCCGGTACGGCGAACAGAGGTCGAGCAACATCAACGAATCCTTGCCGCCGGACAGCGTCAGCACCGGGCGATGTGCTCTCGACAAGGCATCTGCCACGATCCGCCGCGTCTGATCGATCTTGCTCACGTTTCATTCTCCCGAACGAAACATGGCAATCCGGCGGATACGCTATTGAGCATTTTGAAAACTCTAGGATAGGCAGTTGGCCCCCGGACGCCGGGAGGCAGAAAATCAGAGCGACATCACCGCCGCCCTTCGCGCCCGATACCGCCGGGATTATACCAAGACCTGCATCACCGCCGGCTTATATACCTGTATTCCGGTTGCCGACGGGGTGTTTCACCGCTATGCCCACGTGTCGATGCGCGCTTGCGCCGTATCGAGGGCAGCCTCTTTTATATCGTTCATGGTCTGGCTTTGCTCGGCGCTGATCTCGAAGCTGTGGCTCACTACCTCCTTGAGCACCTCGTGCTGCTTGCGCATGCGTGCAAGATCAAGTTGCTGGCCTTGTTCGTTCGACTGGTTGTTTTGCTGGATATAACGCATGGCATTGCTGCCGATACTGCTGATTGCCATCTAGGTCCTCCGGGGCAGGGTCATCTCAGGGGGGATCGAAGTCGGGATTTTATCCCGGTTTTCATCCTCTTTTGTACCTGCTGAAAGACGCCCGTCGCAGAAAAACGTTCAGTCCGCATCGCCTGCTGTCGCTTTCGAATCCAGACCGAGATCGTTCCGGCTCAGGCAAGCACCCGCCGCGCGAAATCCGATGAAAAGCGCGGGTCGACGTACGCCATGAACTCATCAAGCCGCGGGTAACTGCTCTGGAAAAACGCGCCGCTCATGCGCGCGTCCTTGGCGGCATAAAGTCGTCCGCCAGCCAGGCCGATTACGGCATCGAGATGTTCGAAAAGCGCCAGCGTCGGCGCTCCGCCGTTCGGGAAATCAAGCGCCAGCGTCACGCCCGGTGCGGGGAACGACAGCAGGCCGGGACTCGCCACCGCGCCGAAGGTCTTCAGAACCGCCAGGAACGACCCCTGGCCGCTCGCGGCAATGCAGCGCAGTAGCTCGTCCAGCGCCTCCCGAGCCTCCATCGGCAGCACAAACTGGTACTGGAAGAAGCCCTGCCGGCCATACACGCGATTCCAGTTCAGAACACCATCGAGCGGGTAGAAAAACGGCTCGTAATGGACGACTCCCGTCTCGGGCAGTGGCCGGTGAAAATACGCCTGGTTGAAGGCGTACAACGAAAGGCTGTTGATCAGCGAAATCGGCGGCGTCACCGGAACGTTCAACGGCTTCCGCTTCTTGCCCGCGAAGCCGTGACCGTTCGAATGGTCGCCGGCCATGAAAATGCCGCGCGGGATCGTGGACAGGCAGTCGATCCACGCCACCGTATAGTGGTGCCGCGCTTCGGCCTCGGCATTGATTTCGAAAAACGCATCGAGACCGGTAAAACGTTTATTGCGCACGTCAATGCCGATCCCGGAAATCGGCTTGAGCGCGAATTCCGCCCAGGTAATCAGGCCGGTCAGGCCCAAACCGCCGATCGTCGCGGCGAACCAGCCGGCGTTTTCTTCTGCAGAACAGACGATCCGCGTCCCGTCCGAACGCAACAATTCAAAGCGCCGCACATGGCAGCCGAACGTCCCGGCCGCATGGTGGTTTTTTCCATGCACATCGTTGGCGATGGCCCCGCCGACGGTGATGAAGCGGGTTCCGGGCGTCACCGGAAGGAACCAGCCGCGCGGCACGAACAGGTCGAGGATCTCGGAGAGCAGCACCCCGGCCTCGCAAGTCAGGACGCCAGTAGTCTCGTCAAAAGCGATGAACCGATCCAGGCCGCGGGAATGCAACAAGGTTCCGCCGCTGTTCAGCCCGACGTCCCCGTAGCTTCGGCCATTGCCGTAGGCCAGCAACGGATGTTCTCCTTGCGGCAGCGACATCGTGCGATCGCTCCACCAGCGCTCGTCGCTGGCCGGTTCCACAGGCAGAAGTCCCCAGGAAGCCAAGGCCATCAGCGGTGCCTCGCCAGAAAAAACGCACCAAGCACCACGGCGAACCACAGGGTCACCATGCGGCAGATCAGCGTCGCGCTGACCGCAGTCGATTCGGGAAAACCGTTCATCAGCAGCAGGCCGATCATCGTCGCCTCGCTGCTGCCCAGACCGCCGGGCAGAAAGGACAATCCGCCGACAAGCATGGCGAAGGCGTAGACAAACACCGCCGTTGCCATCGGCAGAGGCTGACCCAGCGCACTCAGCAGCCACCAGAACCCAAGCCCCTCGGCCAGCCAGGCGATGACACCCAGGCCTAGTCCCATGGACATTGCCGGCAGGCTGAAGCAGCGGCGAAAATGCAAGGCGACCTCGCACAACCGGGCCAGCAGCTTCGCCCAGCCTTGTTTCCGCACCGAGGCCCAGCGATCGACGGCGGTAATCAGTGACGTCCATTGCGCCAGCAACAGCGCCACGAGAACCAGGAGAAGCGCCACGGCGATGATGGGCCGCGCTGGCGCATAGTCCCACAAGCCACAGGCGGCCAGGAGAATGATCGCCAACAGGTCGCTGAAACGCTCCGCAAAAAACGCGGCAATGCTCGTCGCTGGGGGAACACCGGACTTTTTGAGCAGCACCGAACGCAACATTTCGCCCACCTTGCCGGGACTCGTCGTCAGCGCGAAGCCGGAAAAATAGGCATCAAGATTGACGCGCCAGGGAACCGGCGCATCAAGCAGCGCAAGATATCGGCCCCAGCGCACGAAGCGAAGCAGGTAATTGGCGAGCGACAAGCCAAGCAATCCCGTCACCACCCATGGCCCGACGCGCAGCAGCGCGGTTGTCACATCCCGCCACCCGACCCACAGCGACAGGCCAAGGTAGCCCAGTGCCGCCAGCACCACGCTGGAAAACACGGCACGGCGCGGCAACCCATGCCGCAAAAGCGACTGCGTTCCCGGGATCAAAGAATGACCCCGCCCCCCAGACACACCCGGCTCTCGTACACCACGACCGACTGGCCCGGCGTAACCGCCCATTGCGGCGAGGCGAAGCGGATCAGGCAACCGTCGGCATCGACGCGCTCGATCTCGCACGGCGCATCGGCCTGGCGATAGCGAGTCTTGGCGCCGTAGACCCAGTGGGTATGCGGCCGGTCTTCCGCGCGGTCGCCCGAAATCCAGGAAAGCTGGTCGGCCTTGAGGGTATCGGTGAGCAGCGCGGGATGGTCGTGCCCCTGCACCACGTACAGGACGTTGCGCGCCATATCCTTCTTCGCCACGAACCAGGCTTCGTGATCGCCCGTGGCGCTGCCCTTGCCGCCCTTGACGCCGCCAATCTGCAACCCCTTGCGCTGGCCAAGCGTGTGATAGGTCAGGCCGTCGTGCTCGCCCATGACGCGATCGTCGTCAAGACAACGGATTTCGCCCGTCTTCGGCGGCAGATAGCGCATCAGGAATTCCTTGAACGGCCGCTCGCCGATGAAGCAGATCCCGGTCGAATCCTTCTTCACGGCCACGTGCAACCCGGCCTCCTCGGCCATCTTGCGTACGTCGCGCTTGTAGATGTCGGCCAGCGGAAACAGCGTTTTCGACAGCTGCTGCTGGTTCAGGCGATGCAGGAAATAACTCTGATCCTTCGTCCCATCCTCGGCCTTGAGCAGCTGGAACTTGCCATTGAACTCGCGCACCCCGGCGTAGTGACCGGTGGCGATCCTGTCCGCCCCCATCTGCATCGCGTGATCGAGAAATGCCTTGAACTTGATCTCGGAGTTGCAGAGGACATCCGGATTCGGCGTCCTACCGGCCTGGTATTCCTTGAGGAAAATGGAAAACACGCGCTCGCGGTACTCCTTGGCGAAGTTCACCACCTCGACGTCGAGGCCGATCGTATCGGCAACGCTCATCACGTCGATCAGATCCTGGCGCGAAGAACAGTATTCGTCGTCATCGTCGTCTTCCCAGTTTTTCATGAACAGACCGACCACGTTCCAGCCCTGCTGCTTGAGCAACAGCGCGGCAATCGACGAATCGACGCCGCCGGACAGGCCGACGACGACCGTCTTTCCCTTGTTATCAATTGTCGACATTCGGACCTTCTCCCGCCATCCACGCAGCCAGCGGCATCACCACCGCCGGTTGGCCATTGTCAAAAAACCAGCTATCCACGACGAAACGCGCATGCGCCACCTTCCCTTCAGGCGCGCCACTGCTTCCGGTCTTATCGTTCTCCTCGACCTCCTCAATCAGCGCCGAATAGTGCTGAAACACCAGGAAACGCGCACGCAAGGCCGGACGCAACACCCGATGGAAGTGCAACCAGCCGTGATTTTCCAGCATGCGCAACAGGCGTGTCGTGGTCGTCGAATGGTCGATGCAATCCATCCGGCCATATACCGCATCGTCCGCGAAATTCCCGCCCCGATCGGCGGCAATCGGCGACTGCTGTCCGGCCCAGCCGAGCATGCGGCCGACCGCGAGACCAAGCGCCTCGCGTTCCTCGCCAGGCGATCGGGCGCCTTCCATCAGCCGGCGCACGTCGTTCAATTGATCGTCGTTGAACTCGACTTCGGCCTGAGCCAGGCAGCCATAGTTGAAGCAGACGGGAACCCGCTCGGCCGAAGCGGCCGCCACCGCGCAATACAGCAAACCGGCGCTCCAACAAGCGCCCCGCAACAGGCGCAACATCCAGCGACTCATGCGTAATGGGTGATCAGATCGAGCGGGAAGCGCTTCCCGGCGGACCAGTCCTCGAAACCGCGCAGGATCATCGGACTGCGATGACGGTCGGCGCTGGCGCGGATCTCGTCGAGCGAAAACCAGCGCGTGCCGATGATTCCGTCATCGAGCCTGCGCCCTGCGTCATGGCCGGTGATCTCGCCGCCAAAGGCAAACCGCAAATAGGTGATGTCCTTGGTCGGATGGCGCCAGTTGTAAACGCCCACGAGAAAACGCGGTTCGAACGCGTAGCCAGTCTCCTCCAGCGCCTCGCGGACGACCGCCTCGGTCAGCGCTTCGCCGCATTCCAGATGGCCAGCCGGCTGGTTGAAGCGGAGGCCCTCGTCGGTTTCTTCCTCGACCAGCAAAAACTTGCCATCGCGCTCGATGATGGCCGCAACAGTGACATGGGGTTTCCAGACCATACGAATGCCTTGGGTTCTGCAAAACGCCTATTTTAACGCCATCCGGAGGGCGAAATCGGCTAGAATTTCCTATTGCTCCAGCGTCCGAAGAACGTCGGATTTCGACAGAAACCGGCCCATACCGGCCATCAACGGACGATTGCCCGGCGATACTTCCGGTACGCCACAAAAAACCAGAACCAGAGAATCAAAGCTAGCTCCTGCTCAACAATTCATCGGAATTCACCATGGCTGACAAAAACACTTCGGTCGAAGTCACCGCGCAAGACCTTCCGCTGCACTGCCCGCCGGCTGGCGCCACCGCATGGAACCAGCATCCGCGTGTGTATCTCGACGTGCTGCACACCGGCGAAGCTGTCTGCCCCTACTGCGGAACGCGTTACGTCTTCAAGGGCGAGGCGCCCAAAGGCCATTGATTCGCCCGATGAGCGCTGTTCGCGCACTTGTCGTCGCCCCGGCCTGGATTGGCGACGCAGTAATGGCGCAGCCGCTGTTCATGCGCCTGAAGCGGCACATGCCGGAATTGCAGCTGGACGCGCTGGCTCCCCCTTGGGTTGCGCCCGCGCTGCGCCGGATGCCGGAAATCGGCGAGATCATCGATAACCCGTTCGCCCACGGCGAGCTTTCGCTCAAGGCCCGTTACGCACTGGCGCGCGAACTCGCGCAGCGCGGCTACCGGCAGGCGTATGTGCTGCCCAACTCACTCAAATCCGCGCTGATTCCCTTTCTGGCCGGGATTCCCGAGCGCATCGGCTTTACCGGGGAATCGCGCTACGGCCTGATCAACCGTCGCCACACCCTCGACAAGGCCGCGTTGCCGCAGATGGCCGAACGTTTCGCTCAGCTCGCTCAACCCCCCGGCTCGCCGCTGGTTCGCCCCGTCGAATACCCGCGGCTGGCGTCGGCCCCCGACCAACAGGCAGCGACCCTCGCCGCGCTTGGCATCGAACGCCCGGAGCGCGTGGCCGTATTCTGCCCCGGTGCCGAATACGGGCCAGCCAAGCGCTGGCCGGCGCATCATTTCGCCACGCTGGCCGACGCGCTGGCCAGCCGCGGCTATGCCATCTGGCTTCTCGGTTCCGCCAAGGACAAAGCGGCAGGAGACGACATCGTCCGTCTCTCGTCCAGCGCCACGCCACGCAACTTCTGCGGTGAAACGTCCCTCGCGCAGGCCATCGACCTTATCGCCGCCGCCGGCTTTGTCGTATGCAACGACTCCGGCTTGATGCACGTCGCTGCCGCACTCGGTCGTCCGCTGGTCGCGGTTTATGGGTCGTCGTCGCCCGGCTTCACCCCGCCGCTTTCCGACCGCGCAACGATCCTCAGCCTCAAACTGGAGTGCAGCCCATGCTTCAAGCGGGAATGTCCGCTGGGCCACCTGGATTGCCTGAACAAACTCGAACCGGAGCGGGTACTGGAAGCCTGCCTGGCCAACTGCATGTCGGAAAACAGCTTATGACTACCATCTACACCACGGCGGAAGACGCCGAAGAAGCCTTTTACGATGCTGTCGGACGCGGCGACCTGGATGCGCTGATGGCCATCTGGTCTGAAGACGACGAGATCGTCTGCATTCACCCCACCGGCCAGCGCATGGATGGACACATGGCGATCCGCGAAAGCTGGCGCTCCATCTTCGAAAGCAATCCGCGCTTTTCCGTGCACATCCGCAGCAAGGTACGCTGGGGCAGCCTGCTGCTCGCCGTGCATAGCGTCGTCGAAACCCTGTTTCTCGAAAAGGATCAGACCGTGCATGGGCCAATGCTGTCGACCAACGTCTTCATTCGCGGCGCCAACGGCTGGCGGCTGCTCTCGCGCCACACCTCGGCGGCAGCGGAAGAACAGGAGGCCGACGAAGACTCGCTCGACGGCCAGAAACACACCCTGCACTGATCTTCGGCCAACGCGGTGACGCCCTACCATCCGCCCGTCTGGCTTCGCGGAGGCCACGCGCAGACGATCTACCCTAAATTCCTGCGCCATGCGCCGCAGCCCTACCGCCGGGAACGCTGGGAAACGCCGGACGGCGATTTCATCGATCTCGACTGGAATCTCGTCGACACCGCATCGGGAGACGGCAAAACCCCGCTCGTCATCCTCTTTCACGGCCTGGAAGGCAGTTCCCAAAGCCACTACGCCCGGGCGCTCATGCAAGCGCTGCAAGCCGTCGGCCGACCCGGCGTGGTCGTGCATTTTCGCGGCTGCTCAGGCGAACTGAACCGCCTTCCGCGTGCCTACCACTCGGGCGACAGCGACGAGGTCGACTGGATTCTGCGCCGCTTCCGCGCCCTTTTCGCCGGGCAGCCACTCTTCGCTGCCGGCGTTTCGCTTGGTGGGAACGTCCTGCTCAAGTGGCTGGGAGAACGGGAAGATGCAGCGACGGGCATCCTGCAAGGCGCGGCTGCCATCAGTTGCCCTTTCGACATGGGCGCCTGCGGCCATCACCTGGGGCGAGGTTTCAACCGGGTTTATGCGCAAAACTTTCTCGTCACGCTCAAGCGTTTCTCGGCCGAGAAGCTGAAACGCTACCCTGGTTTGTTCGATGGACAGCGGATGCGCCGCGCCAAGAGCCTCTACGAATTCGATGACGTCGTCACCGCGCCGCTGCATGGTTTCGCCGGCGCCGACGATTACTGGCGACGCGCATCCAGCAAGCCCTGGCTAGGCGGGATTCGAGTACCCACCCTGTTCATCAACGCGCGCAACGACCCGTTCGTCCCGGACGGTTCTCTTCCGGAGAAACACCAGGTTCCACGCCACGTCCTGCTCGATTACACGGCGGAAGGCGGCCACGTCGGCTTCGTCTCCGCCCCCTTCCCCGGCCGCATCGACTGGCTACCGCAGCGGCTGCTGGGCTTCTTCAACACGAAACGATAAGCGCGCCAAGGCGGACGAAGCTGAACCACGGGAGAATCATGCGCCATAAATTGTTGCTGTCCGTTCTGGCTGTCACTGCAGCACTCATGATTGTGTCGTTGGGCATCGCGTTGGGAGGAGATGTCAACGTCACCATCAACGGTGTGCCCGTGGAAGGAGCCAACGCCTTTGGCATAGCCAGTGGCGGTGTCTTCATCTCTCTGGTCGCCGCCATCTTCGCGCTCGTCATGATCGCCGTCGTTGCAGCGAGTGCTTCGATGATCGTTACAATAATTTGTGTTCTGGCGTTGCTGGCGCTAATCATCTGCATTGCGCCGATCTTTTTGCCCGGGGTATTCGTCGCACTTGCAATTATGTGGCTGGTGCGTCGAAAAAGAAGTTAGCTCGTTCCCGCGCGCTCCCAACAGATTTTCCCGATGATTCGTTACATGCTCCTCTGGATTCCAATGCTCGCCATCGCAATAGCGAACGGCGCGTTTCGGCAACTGGTTTTTGCGAGGCTGTTCCCCGAGCTTTATGCACACCAGCTCTCCACCCTTACCGGATCTATCCTGATCGGCGCGTTTATCTGGTTCGTTGTCCGCACGTGGCGCCCCGCTTCGGACAGGCATGCGCTGTTGATCGGGCTGGTCTGGTTTGCCATGACGCTTGCGTTCGAATCGTTCATGGGTCTCGTGCTGCAACAGCGAAGCCTTTCCCAGGTTCTCCACGAATACAACGTCTTTGCCGGCCGGGTGTGGCCACTGCTTTTGATCTGGGTTGCGCTGGCCCCGTGGATCTTCTTCCGCCTCCGCGCCAAGTCAGCCAGCAATTGACCCCGTTCGTCAAAACACGCACGGCAGGCATCAGCATTTCTCGACCACTTCCATCATTCCACTCCATGACGACAACCCGGACCATGACCAAAGCCGCTCAACACTTCCTGATCGCCGTTTCCATTCTTCTGTCTGTGCCGGTTCCAGCCGCCGAAAACGCCGGGAGCCTGTCCGTACTTGCCGATCCCAAAGGGCATTGGGGAGCCTCAGACGCCAGCGGTGCCGTCATCATTCCCTTCCAGTACGACTATGCCGAAAAATTGGGCGAGGGTTTCGTCCTCGTTGGCCGCAGAGCATCAAAGCCTGAGCAGAAAATGGCTTTCGGGGTATTCAACGCACAGGGCAAACAAATCATTCCGCTCAAGTTCTCGCATATCGAGTTCAACCGGAAGCTGAAGCGATTCAAGGTAACCACCGACGACGGCC
>Ga0316613_10001593_pt1 | contig 15408 bp, 14 predicted proteins | sample OWC_soil_day10_C_2_FD_207647 | JGI IMG/M metagenome (GOLD analysis project Ga0316613, IMG submission 207647) | Wetland soil microbial communities from Old Woman Creek delta, Ohio, United States - OWC_soil_day10_CT_b | ecosystem: Environmental > Terrestrial > Soil > Wetlands | place: USA: Ohio...
CAGCAGTATGGCATACCCCTGGACGACTGGCTGGACCTGTCCACCGGAATCAACCCGGATACCTACCCGATTCCACCCATCGACCCGTTGAGCTGGCAACGCCTGCCGGAAGACAATGACGGCCTCGAAGCGGCTGCTGCGGCCTACTATGGCAGCGATCGCTTGGTGGCTCTGCCGGGATCGCAGGCTGCCATCCAGTCGCTGCCCTTCCTCTTCAAACCGATGGTCGTGGCGTGCGTCTCCCCGCTCTACGAGGAGCACCCGCATGCCTGGGAGAAATCCGGTCACAAGCTGCGCCGGCTCCCCTCGCTGGCGCGTGCGTTGTCCGTCGTCACTCCCGGCGTGCTGCTGTGCAACCCGAACAATCCTACCGCCGATCAGGCTCCACGGCAGGTCTTGCTCGACGCCGCCGATCAACTCAGAAAGCGCGGCGGCTGGCTGATCGTCGACGAGGCGTTCGCCGATGCCGAGCCGGAGAACACCATCGCGGCGCTGGCCGGCAGCGATGAAGCCCCCAACCTCGTCGTGTTGCGTTCTCTGGGCAAGTTCTTCGGGTTGGCCGGCGCCCGCGTCGGCTTCATGTTCGGCGCTGCCGACAAGCGCGAAACGCTGCGGGAAATGATCGGCCCGTGGGCCGTCTCGCATCCTTCCCGCGTGGTGGCGCGTTGCGCGCTCGAAGATATCGCCTGGCAGACGGCCACCCGCGAAAAGCTGGCCACCGCGTCGCAGCGCCTGGCCGATCTCCTGGCCCCGTTGGGAACGGTACGCCGCACCGCGCTGTTCTGCACCGTGGGCGGCGGAGAAACCCCGCTGCCTGTGATCGCGCTGGCCGACCATTTCGCCCGGCGCGGCATCCTGGTGCGCCGGTTCGAAACGCACGGCCTGATACGTTTCGGCTTGCCCGGCAAGGAAGAAGAGTGGCCGCGCCTCGCCGCTGCCGTTGCCGAGTGGAAGGCTCCGTGAGCAAACGGCTGGCGGCATTGGCGGTCGCGCTGGTGTCCTCGCTGTTTTGCTGCATGGCCGCTGCGGATGCCTCCGTTACCGTAACCGACGACACCGGCGCGACCGTTCGCCTGGTTCAGCCCGCACGGCGCATCGTCACGCTGGCGCCGCACCTGGCCGAGACCCTGTTTGCTGCCGGTGCGGGCGACAAACTGGTCGGCGTCGTCGAATACAGCGATTTCCCTGAAGCCGTAAAGAAAGTGCCGAAGGTCGGCGGCTATTCGCGCCTTGATCTGGAAACCATCGTCGCACTCAAGCCTGACTTGATAGTCGCCTGGCACAGCGGCAACGCCCCGGCGACGATCGAGAAACTGCGCAGTTTCGGCATCCCGATCTACCTCTCGCAGCCCAACCGCATCGAAGACGTTGCTACCGAAATCGAGCGCCTGGGCCGTCTCGCGGGGACTTCCGTTAGCGCCGATGCCGCATCGCGGCAATTCCGCATGCGCCTCGCCGGGCTGCAGAAGCAATACGGCCAGAAACCCGTGGTGCGCACCTTCTACCAGATCTGGAAGCTGCCGCTCTCCACCGTGGGCGGAAAGCAGATCATCTCCAGCGTGATCCGCCTGTGCGGCGGCGAAAACGTCTTCGGCAACCTCGAAACGCTGGCCCCGGTGGTGACCCTGGAAGCCGTCGTCGCCGCCAACCCCGAAGCCATCATCGCCAGCGGCATGGGCCAATCCCGCCCGGAATGGCTCGATGACTGGAAACGCTGGCCGGCAATCGCCGCCGTGGCCCGCAACAACCTCTTTTTTGTGCCGCCCGAACTCATTCAGCGCCACACCCCGCGCCTGCTCGACGGCGCCGAACAACTCTGCCGGCACCTGGAAACAGCCCGCAGCCATCGCCCCGGATAGACAGTTGTGCGCCGGGATGGACGGCGACGCACAAAACCGCTATGCTTGCTACCCTTACGCGCCCGTAGCTCAGCTGGATAGAGTACTGCCCTCCGAAGGCAGGGGTCGGACGTTCGAATCGTCTCGGGCGCGCCAAATTGCAGATGAATCAAGCGCTAAAGCCAGTCGTTGACTGGCTTTTTTGCTTTTTGGATGCGCTTCTGTGCACGCGCGGTGTGGGTGTATTGCGGCGGCTTGGCCGTTTCCTCTTTTAGGTTACTGCCAGAGCAGGAGCAGGATTTGCGTTCCTGCAGATCTTTCGACCAACCTGTGCCGGACGTGTCCTGAATATGCACCACAGCCCAGGTCTGCCCAATCGACAGCAGGCCGGTTAAGTTGACAAGAATGGGCAATAGCCGGACGCAACGTATTTTCGCGCCCGCGGGAATCTCACCATCAACACGAAAACGGGGTGGGCCGATATGTCGAGACTCCTCCCTGTTTATCGACACATCCCCGAAATGTGCCGATGTGGCGGATGTTTCTCGGCTTATGATCTTCGACTCGGGCAGGCAGTACAACGACTTTTTCCCGGTGCCGCCCCAAGTGTCTATCGAGGTGCGGGCAACTATGGCCGAACAAAAGCCGGCCGGCGACTCTTCTTCAATCACCAAGGCAAGAAGCTGGCGTCAGCAACCCGTGCATTGCGCGCGGAACACTGACGCCAGCTTCCGAATTACCGTGTTCTTGAGAAGGTCTCTTGAACGGCGTAATCTGCTCCTATTACTTTTGTTCTATGCATCTGTAGCCCCCGTGTTGCTTGGACAGGGGGCCGCTAGTCCTTAGCGCATATTGCTGGCGATCACTTTATGACAACAACAAACAGTATTGATCGAATCAATAACAAAATAGTCGTAACAGGTGAGCTATTCGATTTTCACGGACTATTAGCCCAATTGCATGCGACTGTCGAAAAACTTGAATATTCGGACGTAATTATCGATTTTTCAGCATGCACATCGGCCTTTCAGCAATCAATGCTATCCGTTTGCGCACAAGTTCTCGCCTATCGCAATGGAGGAATTGATTTTGTACTAATACCCCCGGCTGACAAGAAATTCGAAAATTTGTTTAAAAACACCGGCTGGGGGCATTTTCTTGATCCTCGGCAGTTCGACCCTTCGACATTTAAAGGTCACTCCCAGATTCCGGCGACGCAATATACGACGCCAACAGAACAACAGTCCGCAGTAAACCGAATCCTGAATGTAATGCTCGGAGCCATTCCAGAGCTTCAGAGATCAGATATAGCAGCCTTTGAATGGGCGATAAATGAACTCACGGATAACGTTCTCGTTCACTCAGAGTCATCAATTGGAGGGCTTGTTCAAGTATCCACATTCGCGAAATTCAGAAAACGTGTTCAGTTCGTCGTGGCCGATGCGGGCGTAGGGATACCTGCTTCACTAAGAGGCGGGCACAAAGACATACAGTCAGATACAGAGGCTTTGGATAGAGCTATCCGAGAAGGCGTTACGCGTGATCCGAGTGTTGGGCAAGGAAACGGAATGTTTGGTAGTTTTGAGATTTGTAGCAAGTCCGGCGGTGAATTTCTTGTCGACTCTGGCCATGCGCGCCTGAAGTACCACCCAAACGCCGGACTTTCGATAAAAAACCAGAGTATTCCATATGCAGGGACTCTCATTGTTGCAACTATCGACTTTTCAGACCCCAAACTGCTAGATGAAGCTCTCAGATTTGGTGGAGAGAAATATACCCCATTAGACTATGTCGAGAAAAGATACGAAACCAATGCCGCAGGAGATGTCTATTTTCGTATGAACGATGAGTGTCAATCTTTCGGTAGCCGCGTTTCTGGAAAACCAATTCGCAACAAACTTGAAAACATCATCAATATCACAAGCGATGGAACGATTACCGTTGATTTTGAGGGGGTGCAGTTGTTGTCAAGCAGTTTTGCTGACGAGGCTATTGGAAAGCTGTTTTTGCGGATCGGTCCGATCAAATTTATGCAGAGGGTGCGTTTGGTAAAAATGACCAAGACCGTTGAGGCGTTAGTTAATAAAGCAATTGCACAACGAATGAAAAGTGGGGTGTCAGACGCCGATTGATAGAACTACGCTGGACGCAGATATCGTTGATTCATGCGATCAGAAGCCATACCCCGATTCATCGTCTCTGGAGCCTCAGCATTTCAGAACAGTCATGACCTATAGACGGAAATACCGGAGAGTGTCTTTACTGGACGAACTCGTACACGCACCTTGGCAGGCAAGCGTCGTTATTGGCGTCTTCGTTCTCGTCGGACTGAAATGGCTTCTTCCGAATGTCGCAGCCAACAACGTTCTATTGAAGCCCTTGGCTCAGGCTCTTTCCGGAATAGCATGGCTGTTTTCGGGGCTCTTCTTCCTGATCGGTGCCCTGGTTTTCGTAAAGCAAGTGGTATCCCGCTCGGAACAGTCGGGTCGTTCAATCAGAGGCTTTTCTGCCGACAAGGAACCCGCTTTGGCCGGGCGGGTGCCTATGGGCGCTGGGGCCGATTTTCCGGCCAGAAAAGAGCCCCTCGATTTATACGATACGTGGACGAAATCCACCTCCGCCGAACGCGCCAAGCCGACTGCGTGGTCGCTGGAGGTGCTTCGCGAGATCGAATGGAAACGTTTCGAGGATGTCTGCCAGAAGTACTTCGAGATGCTGGGTATCAGGAGCGAAACCACCAAACTTGGTGCCGACGGCGGCATAGACATACGGCTTTACCGGGACGATTCGGAGAAACCGGCATCGATCGTGCAGTGCAAGGCTTGGGGGACGCGCCCGGTTGGCGTGAAGTTGGTGCGCGAGTTGCTCGGCGTGATGACTCACGAGAAGGTCGACGAGGCGATCTTCATGACCAGCAGTTGTTTTTCCCAAGATGCAGAGGACGTTGCGAGAAGCAATCGAATCACGCTTATTGACGGAGAACGGCTGCTGGCGATGATCAAGCAACTCGCTGCGGAAGATCAGCAGCGTCTTCTGGAGTTTGCGACAGAGGGGGATTACAGAACCCCGACCTGTCCGGGCTGCGGAACAAAGATGACACATGTCTCCGGGAGTGTGGGGCGTCCAGATTTCTGGGGATGCCAGCACTACCCGCGCTGTCGCCGGACGCTTCCCATGAAACGCGAAGCGTGACCTTTCTTCTAGATTGCCGGGCAGAGCCGCGTCAGGAAATCAACTCGTGTGGTTTCTGGCGTGTTTCTTCTTGTGCGGTTGCATTGTCATGCACGGCGTCGGTGGTACAGATCCTGTTCCGGCCGGTGCCTTTGGCCAGGTAGAGTTGCTCGTCGGCCTGCTGTAGAAGGTGGTCTAAATCGGTGGTGTCGCGGTGAAGTTCTGCGATGCCGATGCTGAGCGTCACGCCGCAGCGGGTGCGGCAGGTCGAGTTCAGTTTTTCCATCAGTTTCAGGGCTGCCTGTATGCCCGTGCCGGGCAACACGACGACAAATTCGTCGCCGCCAAAACGTCCGAAGATATCGCTGGCACGTAGCCGCGAGCGGAAGACCGAGGCGATCTTTCTAAGGACTTCGTCTCCGGCGCCGTGGCCCTTGCCGTCGTTGATGTCCTTGAAGTGATCCACGTCGACGATGCACACGGTTAGCGGGCTCTGGTTGCGCTGGGCAAGGATCAGCGCATGGCTGGCCTGCTCGACGAGCTGCCGCCGGTTGTAGATGCCGGTCAGCGGGTCGATGGATGCCTGGTGATGAAGCTGTTCGATCAGGCGCTTCTTTTCGGTGATGTCGAGCATGAGAAGCGCCTGGCATTGCATGTTTCCCTTGCGATCCTTCATCGGCGACAGTCGCACTTCGAAGTGGCGTTGTTCGCCTTCGTGCGGCAGAACGATTTCGGTGTGTAGGCTCTGGGGGTTCGCGCCCGGTTCTCTTGCTGCGGCCAGCTGCGTTGCGATGGGGCCGCCTCCGGCAATTTCATCGAGGCGGCGGCCGATCATGCCGGTATCGAGTCCGGCGATGAAGCGGCCTGCCGCCCGGTTGAAGTCGATGATGTGTTCGCGATTGTCGATCACGATGACGCCTTCGGACAGTCCGTCGAACACGAGGTCGCGGGCAACGGGAAGGATCTCGAAAACACCATGCCGGAACGAGGCGATGGTGAAACACAGTCCGGCGCCGGCCAGCCCGAAGGGGCCGAGGTCAATCCGGTAGGGGGAGAGCCCCGCGAGGTAGATGAGATGGAATAGCCACGGGAAGGACGATCCGATCAGCAGGAAGAGGGCCTGCCATTGGTAGATGCGAATGGATTGACGCCAGGCGCGGAAGAAAAGGGCGGCGCCGGCGGCAATCGCGACGTTCAGGTAGATGATGTGGAGCCAGTAGAGCGGGCCTTTGATGCTTCTCGCAATGACCATGCCATCGATGAGCGAATACGTGAGTTCGGCATAGAACAGGTGGTGCAGATCGTTGGTCTGGAATCCCGCGAATACCACGCACGGAAAAACCAGCAATGCGATGAGCAGGCGGCGAGGCAGGCCTCTGGAATCGAGGTAGGCCCAGGCCAGACCCAGCCAGGCTACGGAAATGAAGGGAATGCCGAGGTACTGGATGCGCAGCATGGTTTTCATGCCGTTCAGGTCCGATGACATCAATTCAGCGCCATAGCCTAGCGCGTAGGCGGTCGAGATGGCCATCAGCGCGACGAAGTTGAGGGTGAAGGTGTCGCGGCGCTGTCGCAGCGCATAAGCCAGCAGCGCCGCGCAAAACGCTGCGGAACAAAACAGGAATACCGAGGCGGCGGGAATGGGCGGCACAGTGGTCATGAACGGCGGTATTCGGGAGCGGGCGCGCTATCTCCCGTGTTTCCTTGGGGCTCGAGTGCGGAACGATCCGGCGATTGTACCTCGCCCGACGTAAACGCTTGTTTGCGCGCCGCTATGGTTCTGTACTGCCCGGTAGGGCCCGGGATGATCGTTGCGGCGTGCTTTGTCCGGCGTCCCGGTTTTCGTTTCCTCCCCGGTCTGAGACAATCCGCCGATGCGAACTTATCCGGAAAACCTTGTCGGCGCCGCCTGGCTCGACCCGCGCGAAGCAGTGATCCCCAATTCATGACCCTTACGCCATTTGAGGCGCTTGCCTGTCCGCTGGACGGCAAGCCATTGCAGAAAAACGGCTCGGCATGGCGTTGTGCCCAGGGGCACAGTTTCGATATCGCCAGTCAGGGGCATACGCATCTGCTTCCCGTGCAAAACAAGCGTTCGCGCGATCCCGGCGACAGCAAGGAGATGGTGGCTTGCAGGAGACGCTTTCTCAACGCGGGGCATTATCTGCCCATCGCCGAGGCGGCAAGGCGCGCCGTTCTGGACGGGACGGCGCCCGAGGCGACGCTACGCTGTCTCGATGCGGGCTGTGGCGAGGGGTACTATCTGCGCCAACTCGCGGCGGGGAGCGAGGCGCGGAATCTGGCGTTGATCGGACTGGATATTTCCAAGTGGGCGGTGCTTTCCGCGGCGAAGCAGGATCGGCGAGTGACATGGGTCGTGGGCAGCAATGCCAATCTGCCGGTGCTTTCAAACTCGCTGGATCGCGTGCTGTGCATGTTCGGTTTCCCCGTCTATGCGGAGTTTGCGCGGGTGCTTGCGCCAGGAGGACGGCTCGTGCAGGTCGATGCCGGCCCGGACCATCTGCGGGAATTGCGCGAGATCATTTATCCCGTCCTGAAGCCGGTGCGCAGCATTGAGACGCCGGTTCCGGCGGGCTTCGTCGGTTTGCCGGGCGAGACGGTGCGCTGTCAGGTGGATGTCGACGGCCGGGAGGCGATTGCCGATTTGCTGGCCATGACGCCGCATCTTTTTCGCGCCAGCAGCGAGGGCAAGGCGCGGGTCGCCGCGCTGGAATCGCTGTCGGTCACGGTCGATGTCCGGGTCGCGTGTTACCTCCGGGAGTGACGCTTTCGGGAAGCGTCAGGAGCATCTGCGGCGGCTCAGCTGTCCTGGAAGGTGATCTTTCGCCTCTTGGGGTCGAAGGTGCTGCCGGCCGGGAGGACGTGCATCCTGATGTCGCTTGCCTTGGCCATGGGGCCGTCATCGTCGATGATGCGTGACCTGCGGGCGTCGAATATCTTGACGTAGTTGTCGCCCAGCACTTCCCACAGCCCGTCCGGATGGACCAGCAGGGCGGTTTCCTCGTCGATGCCCACGCCGAGCAGGCGGGGATGGTCAAGCACGGCACTGATCAGCCGGTTGTATCGGGCGCGATGCATGAAGTGTTGATCGACGATGGCGCCGTTGAAGAATCCGAAGCCTTCGGAAACCTCCTGAATCCCGCGGGCGATGTTCTGCATTTCTTCTTCTTCGGGGTTCCGGCGAGTCCGGCGTTTTCCGGTGAGCATCACGCTCGACATCACCGACGCACCGGCGGAAGTCCCGCCGACCACGGCCCCTTCTCTATAGCGACGGTCGATGCTGGCGAGCGACTTCGTTTCGAGGAGGAACCAAGCCAGCCGCGACTGGTCGCCGCCCGTAAACCAGTATCCGGTGAACTGTTCGATATACCGGGCCGTCGATTCGCGGTTCGCGCGATTGCGGCTGATGTTCACCAGATGGGCTTCCGCGCCGAGTTTCTGGAAGTCCTCGACGACTTCGATGGCTTCCTCGTCAGCCTTCTGGCTGGCCATCGGGAAGACGGCGATTTTTGCCTTTTCCCTTCCTCCAGCCAGTTCGATGAACCGTTCCTGCACGGCGATGGGCGTGTCGCCGCCACCGACAATGATCAGGCTGCCCTGTGGCTCGGTCTGGCCAAAAGCTGGATTGATTGCTGCCAACCCCGCGACAAACTGGAGAAATAGAAGTGCCAGAAACGTTGGAAGAGTTCGCATGCCAAGCTGGATGTGGGAAGGATTGTGGGTGGAATGCCTGCTATGACGATCGCGCAGCATACTACCCCGAATCGGCTCCGTGGCAGAAGGTTCTCCGGTAATGAACTTGCGCGGCGGGTGCCTGTCGGTGGAATATGAGAAATGTATCGTATTGAGTACGCTGTCATGCCTTCACTGATCCGCATTACAACCTTCTTGCTGTTGCTGAGCGCCGCCGTCGGCCACGCTGAACCGAATATCAAGGTCAGCGTCGACAAGGTGGGCGATGGCTTCGTGGTTGAAACGGTCGCCGTGTTTCCGGTCTCCGTGCGTGTGGCCTGGGAGGTTCTTACCGATTTCGACAATATGGCGACAATTCTGAGCAATCTGACGTCAAGCAAGATTGTCCGGCGTAACGGCAACACGCTGCGTGTGATGCAGGAGGGGGCGGCCCGGTACGGTCTTTTTTCGTACGATTTTTCCTCGGAACGCGAAATCCGCCTCGACCCGCCCAAAAGGATTGTCAGCCACCAACTCTCGGGCAACGCCAGACGCTTCGACAGCGATGCCAGGCTACAGGGGACCGAACAGGGGGCCGAGCTTCGCTATCACGCCGAAATGGTTCCGGATTCAAGCATCGCCCGGATGTTCGGCGGTTCCTTTGTGCGGCACGAGATTGAAGAGCAACTGATCGCGATGTCGGCCGAGATGGAGAAACGAGACAGACAGCAATGACGCTGCGCCGTCGTGGCAGAACGCGCGGGCCGCGGGGTCGCCCCCGCCGCGGCCCGTTATTTCGGGACTACTTCTTTTCCACCGATGTCGTTGTCTTCGGCGTGGCGCCTTTCTTCGCCGTCCTGGGTGTCATCCTGAAACGATAGACCTCGGAAATTTCGCGGTCATAGCCCGGGTAGAAGCCTTTCACCATTCCCAGCACGATCCGGGACCCGCGATTGAAGAGCACCAGCAATTCGCCGGTCTTCGGATCGACGGCGCTTCCTTCGATCTCGCCCTGTCGCTTCACCTCGGTGAAACTCTTTTCGCGGATCACCGGGGCGTACGATTTGTCAGTAACGTCGATGCGATAAAGGTTGTCCGGTTCGTCATCGTCGGCGGTGCCGTCGTCAGCCGTCACGAAGAGTTTGCCCTTCCAGTAATGGATTCCCTGTATCCATTGCGGAACCGGTTGCAGATGAACCTTGCGCAGGTATTTCCCGGTATCGAGGCTGTATTCGTAGATGTAGCGTCCGCTTTCTTCGCCCACCCAGGAAACCATCCACACCGAGCGTTTGTCGGGGTCGACGCAGATGGCGGAAACTTCCTGCTGCCCGCTCGACGGCTCAAAGCTGAAAGTGCGCTTGAGCTTCAGGGTATTTGCGTCGTGAATGGCGATCTGAATATCCTTGCCGACGCCGTCCATGAAGTATTCCGCGCTGACGAACACTTCGCCGTTATGAACGTCGATGCCGCCAATGTGGTTGGACGGGATCTGGTAGCCCTCGAAAGGTGTTTCGTTGGAGAGGATCAGATTTCCCTTCTTGTCGTACTTATACAGTGCCTTGCTGCCGCTGACGTAATAGAACTCGCCATCGCTGGCCACACCCTGGCGGCCCTTGACCTCGAACGTGTCGACCAGCGTGTAGTTGTAAGTCGGTTGGGTGTCTGAGCTGCGCGTCTCGGCGAGGACAGATGTCGTGCTGAACAGCGCTCCCAGAACAAGCGGTAGTGCAATGAAACGACAACGTTTGAACATTACAGACCTCCGGTTGATGGTGGTTTTTGGTGCGGTTCTCCGTGCGATAAAGAAAATTGCAGAGGATGTGTTGTTTCGTTTTCTAACAAGATTGTCAGAAAACGAAACCTAGACAGCGCCCCTGCGCTTGTCAACCGCATGGCCTGACGGTTATTGCGGTACGCCCGACGGCGCATGTGTGTCTTCCTGGATACAACGTGTTCGACAGCCATGCTCGCCGGACCACGATTCGATTTCCAGTCCCCGGCCGGCTTTGGCATCATGGAAGCTTCCAGCAAATCAACAGCGCCACGAAGCGCGGAGCGAGTTTTTCCATGGAGTGGATGGCAGTTGCGGCGGCATGTGCCCTGGTCGTGTTCGGGGCGTGGCTTGTCTTGAAGCGAAAGCGCTCGCAGGCCTATGAGTCGGCCGGCGACCTGTTTCTCTACAGAAAACGCTCGGCACTGTTCTCGCCTGCTGAGCGCTCCTTCCTCGGCGTTCTTGATCTGGCGATCAGCAAAAAGGAATTCCGCGTATTCGGCAAGGTGCGCATCAGCGACGTGCTTACGCCGTCCTCAGCTTCAGACCGCTCTGCCTTCAAGGCCGCGCTGAACAAGATCAACAGCAAGCACTTCGATTTTGTCTTGTGCAAGCCGGGCGAGCTGAATGTGTTGTGTGCCATCGAGCTCAACGATGCGTCGCATCAGCGGAAGGATCGGCAGGAGCGGGACGGTTTCGTGATGGCGGCGTGTCGTGGGGCGGGGTTGCCGCTGATCCAGTTCGATGCGCAGCATGCCTACACTCCCGGTGAGGTCAATGCCAAGATAGCCGAAGCCATCTCGGGCGTCGTGTCGATGTCCTCGCAATCGCCCCTGTCCGAACCGCTCCCGGACGAGGCGCCTGCCGGCGAAACCGCGCCGCGTTGCCCGCGCTGCTACAGCAAAATGATCAAGCGCGTTGCCAAGGGAGGGGACAACGTGGGGAAGGAATTCTGGGGCTGCTCCAATTTTCCGAAATGCCGGGAAATCGTGACCATCTAGTTTTTTTCCTGACATGCGGATATTGCCGTCGCGATAGGGCAAGAAAGCCTCGGTCTTTGCGCCACGAAAAACGGGAACCGAAGTTCCCGTTTTTCGTAAGGGCGATTCGCGCCTCAAGCAGCTTTCCGCCGCCGGGAGGCTGCCAAACCGGCCAACGCCAATCCTGCCAGAGCAAGAGATGCCGGTTCGGGAACCTGGCCGTCATCGACGATCGTGGCGAAGGTCCAGGTCCAGTCGTAATTGGACGTCGATGCGGAGAGCGACCAGTTATCCCAAGTCATGTAGGCATCTTCCGTCACCTGATTCCACTGCCGGCCGTTCGGGATCCAAATATTGCTCAGATAATTGAAGTCGCCGAGATCATTCAACGATGAGAACGTGTATCCGCCGCCATAGAGCGTGTTCCAGTCGGTCAGCTCGGAAAACGACAACAGGCCGTCGCTGTTTGCATCGTCGCCGGTAAACGAACCGGCGAGTGTGCTGTATCCGGCGTTCGTCGATTGGTAGTTCACGGTGACCGTGGTGGCCATGCAGTTCGTTGCGAACAGAAGCGGCAGAACCAGAAGCTGTAGCGCTGTTTTCATATATCCCTCCCTGAAAAAGAAATCAGCGAGGAGCTAGCAGCAAAAAACGGGCCGCGTCGGATTGTTCTGTTTTTTCAATGCGTTAAAAAATGACTTGGCGAAACCTTCTTCGGGCTTGTAAAGACTGCCGACAGAACGGGGCGCCGTCCGCTTGCCGTTCTACGTACTTCTCCCCACCACCGACGCGGTTGCCAGCAGTTCGTCCAGCAAGGCCAGCGATGCCTTGCCCGAACAGTTGAACGGGTTGAGTACCGGCAGCTCGGCGTACTTGATCAGCAGGGACGGGTTGACCGTCGCGACGTCGACGTGCCCCATCGTCCAGTTGCCGAAGCGGCGTTCGGAGATCTCCTCGAAACTGAGGATGCGTACGTGGGTGTGGCGGTCGTCGCGGACAATAGTGTTGTACAACTCGCAGACTTCGTCACGCCCGCCTTCGAGCACCTGCAGGAACAGATCGTGGCTGTAGCAAAGAATGCCCGTGATGCCGAGCTTGGGGTTGTGAGCGCGCGACTGGGCAAGGATGGACTCGACCACCGGAGTGGTCAGCGGGGCCGCCGCGCGGCTGGCGTAGAGCAATCGTACGAGCATCGTGGCCTCAGGCTTTCAGTTTAATCAGGGAAAGGAATTCGCGGCGCAACGTGGCGTCCTTGAGGAAAGAGCCGCGCACCACGCTGTTGATCATCTTGGTGTCGGAATCCTTCACTCCGCGCCAGTGCATGCAGAAGTGGTCGGCTTCCATCACGATGGCCAGTCCGTCGGGACTGACCTTGCGCATCAGCAGTTCGGCCATCTGGGTGATGGCTTCTTCCTGGATCTGCGGTCGGCTCATGATCCATTCGGCGAGGCGGGCATATTTCGAGAGGCCGATCAGGTTCGAGTGCTCGTTGGGCATCAACCCGATCCACAACTTGCCGATGATCGGGCAGAAGTGGTGGCTGCAGGCGCTGCGCACGGTGATCGGGCCGACGATCATCAGTTCGTTGAGTCGCTCGACGTTGGGGAATTCGGTAACCGGCGGGGCGGGCTGGTAGCGCCCGCGAAAGACCTCGGTCAGGTACATCTTGGCAACCCGGCGCGCGGTGTCCTGCGTGTTGTGATCGCTCTGCGTGTCGATGACAAGGCTTTCCAGCACCCCTTTCATCTTACCTTCGACTTCGTCGAGCAGTGCTTCCAGATCGCCCGGTTCGAGAAAGGAAGAGATGTTGTCGTTGGCGTGAAAGCGGTGCCCTGCACGTTGAATGCGCTCGCGAATACGGGCGGAAACAGGCGGAAGCCCCGTGCCATCCTTCTCTTCCTTCTTGCGCGAAATATCGCGGGAGTCGCTGGCCTCGCTGGGATTACTGGTCATGGTGTCTGTCGTCGATGGTTGTCTGTTGGATTCTAGTAAACCGCCTTTGAGACAACAACCCGGCGAAATGCGTTCAACCTGGCGGAGCGCGGCATCACGAAGAAGCAGGGCCTCGCAGCAGCGGATCTGAGACTTTCATCACGCACGCCGCTCTGTCCGGAGCGTAATCTGGTGCCAGCTTCCCGGCGGTGGGGGCAGTCCCGGACAATGGCCGCGAAGCGCACACCGGTATACCGGCACACAGGCAAGCAAGGACAGGAGACCCCGATATGTCTCTGTACGACGAAAAGCGCAACCGGAGGGATCGGCGGATCGCCAACCAGGGGGTTCCATGGGGGCGTCGGGAACGGCGAGCTTACATTGATCGCCGCCAGATGGACATCGCCGAAATCACGCTGCATGAATGGGCGCTGTATTGGCTGAAATTCCGGGAACACGCGATGGCGCTGGAGCGCGCGGCAAGGCGCGCGAAAACGCCGGGAACCTGCGGCAAAGCGGGGTAAGCAGGCCTGCGCAGCCAACTCCCCGGTCCCCGGAACCCTCCGGAAAGCGGGCGCGGCATGGCCGCGCCTTTCGCCTGATCTCTACCCGATCTCCTCGACCGCCAGCTTCACTACCGCGCCGCGTACGCCGGGGAGCGCTGCCAGGCCAAGCACCGCTTGCGCCACCACAGCCTCGGAGGCCGGCTGCGTGACCATCAGCAGTTCCCTTCCTCGGTCCTCGTCACAGGTGTCGAGGCGCTTGTCGGCCGCAATGCCGTTGTCAGTCAAAGCAGCAAGCACTTCGGAAATCGCTTGTTCTCCCTCGTGGATCGGTATCCGCAGATAATGCCGGCCAATGCAGGCCTCCTGCGGTAGCACGGGCAGCGCCGTCATGGCTTCCTGGTGAAAGGCCAACGCCGGAACGAATCCGGACGGATCGGCATTCGCGTTCCTGATGACATCCACCAGGTCTGCGATGACCGCCGACGCGGTCTGTTCGGAACCGGCGCCTGCGCCGTAGTGCATCGTCACCCCGGCGGCATCGCCTTTCACCATCACCGCGTTCATCGAACCGTTCACGCCGGCCATCAGGCTGTCCCGGGGGATCAGCGCGGGTCGCACGCGCAGTTCGATCCCCGCATCGCTGCGTCGCGCGACGCCCAGCAGCTTGATGCGGTAGCCCAGTCGCTCGGCGCATTGCATGTCGGCCGGCTGGATCGAGGCGATGCCCTCGACAGGCATTGCGTCGAAGCGCAGCGGCATGCCGAATGCCATGCTGGCCAGGAGCGCGAGTTTGTGTCCGGCGTCTCCGCCATTCACATCCAGGCTTGGATCGGCCTCGGCGTAACCCAGCCGTTGCGCTTCGCGCAGCGCCTCGTCAAAACGCGTGCCGTTTTCGCTCATCCGGGACAGGATGAAATTGCTGGTGCCATTGAGGATGCCGGCAACCCACTCGATGCGATTGGCCGTCAGCCCTTCGCGCAAGGCCTTGACGATGGGAATGCTCACGGCGACCGCGCCCTCGAAGCAGACCATGACGCCCCGGCGACGGGCCGCGTCGAAAATCTCGTCGCCATGCAAGGCCAGCAGAGCCTTGTTGGCGGTGACGACATGCTTGCCGTGGCGAATGGCTTCGAGCACCAGTTGGCGTGCCACGGTGCAGCCGCCGATCACCTCAACCACGACGTCGACCTCGGGATGTTGAACCACGTGCAAGGGATCACCAACCACTTCGACCTGCGGGCCGACGATTTTCCGGGCGCGCGGGAGGTTGCGGGCGGCGACCATCGTTATCCGGATTTCCCGTCCCGCGCGTGCGCGGATCAGCGCCTTGTTACGCGCCAGTACCGCATACGTTCCGGAGCCGACAACGCCGATTCCCAGCATGCCGACACGCAGCGGGCCGGAGGGAGAAGGGGGCGGTGGGGCGACCGGGAGTTCGGAAATGCTGAGTGGGTGCATCGGTTTCTCCTTTGAGTGCCGGGAACCGGACGGAGAAACAAAAAACCCCGTCCATCGCT
>Ga0316613_10001595_pt1 | contig 15403 bp, 15 predicted proteins | sample OWC_soil_day10_C_2_FD_207647 | JGI IMG/M metagenome (GOLD analysis project Ga0316613, IMG submission 207647) | Wetland soil microbial communities from Old Woman Creek delta, Ohio, United States - OWC_soil_day10_CT_b | ecosystem: Environmental > Terrestrial > Soil > Wetlands | place: USA: Ohio...
TACATAATCTTGGACATATTGGGGCGAATCACTGGTTGTGTTGATTTTAATCTTTTCGGCATTCAACGTCAGATTGATGCGATTCTCTTCTGAAATAGGCAAGCCGAATGACATGCCGCCACCAAGCGAATTAGTGCTGTATTCGCCCTCATCAAGATCAGATGCATCATATTTTCGCGTATATGCATTCCAGCCAAATGAAACACCATCCGGGGTGGCATACGGATTAATCACCCCCAGAGAATACGTTGTGCTGCTGCTACTGGTATTCGCTTCCAGCGTAACTGTTTTACCGCTTCCCAGAAAATTTGCTTGCGAGAGTGAGGCAATCAAAATAACCCCCTCGCTCTGCCCATAGCCCACACCGATATTGAAACTGCCGGTTTTCTTTTCAGTGACAGCTACATTGACATCGACCTGATCAACCGCATCTGGCACGATTGGCGTTTCGATGTTCACTTCCTTGAAGTAGTCGAGCTGGTCAAGCCGTTGCTTGGAGCGCTTGATCTTGGCCCCATCATAGGGGGCGGCTTCCATCTGGCGCATTTCACGACGAATGACTTCGTCGCGCGTCATCGCATTCCCACTGATATTCACACGACGCACGTAGGTTTTTCTACCCGGATCAACATAAAACGTAAATGCTGCCACATGCTTTTGGCGATCCACTTCCGGCACCGGGTTGACGTTGGCAAAAGCATATCCTTCCTGCCCCAGGCGTTCCGCAATGCTGGCACTCGATCGAGTCACCTTCTCACGCGAAAAAACTTCACCTTGTTTGAATGCAACCAGTTTGCGCAAATCATTTTCTGGCACAGCCATTTCACCGGCGAAATTTATCTCACCAATCGTGTATTTATCGCCCTCAGTCACATTGACCGTGAGGTAAATTTCTTCCTTGTTTTCCGAAATTGCCACTTGCGTCGAATCAACATTAAAATCGAGGTAACCGCGATCCTGATAGAAAGAACGCAGCTTTTCTAGATCTGCAGTTAATTTCGGTTTTGAATATTGGTCAGTTTTGGTATACCAGGTCATCCAGCCGGATGTTGACAGGGAAAAAAGGTCCAGTAATTTGTCAGCATCAAATGTCTTGTTGCCTACGACATTAATTCTCTTTATGCGCGCAACATCACCTTCTGAAATATCAAACTGCACGCCCATGCGATTACGTTCCAGCTTGGTCAACGTCGACTTTATATCAACAGAATAACGGCCACGCATGAAATATTGCTGCTTGAGCTCATTAATAGCCGCATCGAGAACATCTTGCTGGAAGATGCGGCCTTCCGCAAAATTTTGGCTCTTCATGGCATTGCGGATTTGGTCTTTTTCTAAAAGACTAGCGCCATTGATATTAATTTGAGCAATAGTTGGCCGCTCTTCGACCGTAACGACCAAAACATCACCCTCGGTTTCAACACGCACATCATTGAAAAAACCCGTGGCAAAAAGTGCCTTGATTGCATCGCGAGCAACCCCGTCATCAAAACGCCCACCCACCTTGATTGGCAGATAATTGAATACCGTACCCGGATCTGTGCGTTGCAACCCTTCCACTCGAATATCGCGGATGGTTACGGGATCGGCGGCAAAGGCAGCGAAAGGAAAAGAACCAAGAGCAGCAAGAAGCAGCAGGGATATCGGCTTGAGTTTCATCGTTCCGGATCAGGTTGCGGCCAAGGAATAATCTTAACCGGGAATGAATCGGTGAATGTCGTTGTAGAAGGCCAGCAGCATCAGTCCCACCAGCAGTGCGATTCCGATGCGCTGACCAACCATTTGCCAGCTCGCGGACAGGGGGCGCCCACGAACAAGCTCGGCGCTATGATACAGCAAATGCCCGCCATCCAGCACAGGAACCGGCAGCAGATTAAGCAGGCCAAGGCTTAAGCTTAGTAAAGCCAAGTATTGCAAATAGGCTGCCACTCCCAGCCCGGCACTATCCCCGGCCATGCGGGCAATACCGATCGGGCCGCTTACATTGCTTGCCGACAAGCCTCCAGTCAACATCGCGACCATTGCCCGAGCTGTTATTTCCGATAGATTCAACACCATTTCCCCGCTTTTTTGCAGTGCGGCTAATGGATCAAGCTGCAGTGTGAATCTCAGGCGGGCAAACCGTTTTTCATCAATCTCGGGCAAGATGCCCAACCGGCCAACCTTGCCCTCCATGGACAACATAACTGAAGGTGTTGCGGTAAATTCAAGCAGATCAGCGCCCCGCCTCACGCTCAGACGCAGCGCCCGTCCCGGGTTTTCGGCCACCAGGGACTGTAATCGCTCCCATTGCATAACCGGATGATCATTGACGGCTGTCACAACATCGCCCGCCAGCAATCCTGCCTGTGCCGCCGCACTCCCCGGTTCCACCTGGGCGATTCGATTGATCAAAGGAACGGGCGACAAACCGAGGCGCGATAAAATATCGATACCAATATCTTTTCCGCCAAATCCGCTCAGATCAAGCATCACATCATGTTCGCCACCGCCGGCACCATGGACTGTCAATTGGGTTCTCGAGCCCACTTCAGCCAATGCAGCCAGGCGCAAATCCTCCCAGCTTTGAATTTCATGCCCAGCAAACCGGGTAACCTCGTCCCCAGAACGCAGCCCGGCCTCCGCCACGATGCCACCGGCGCGGACACTGCCAACAACCGGCTTGATCGCATCAACCCCCACCATGAACGCCAGAGCAAACAATAACCAGGCGAACAACAGGTTGGCCAGCGGCCCGGCGGCCACGATCGCCATTTTCCGTAGCGGATGTTGCCGATCAAACGCATGCACCGATTCGCTGGGCGACAAGGCCTGATGACTCTCGCCAAGCATCTGCACAAAACCGCCCAAGGGAATGGCAGCAATTTGCCATTGCGTTTCGCCACACCGCCACTGCAGCAGGGGCTTGCCAAAGCCGATGGAAAAGGTCAGCACCCTGACGCCAAGCCACTTGGCTATCCGGTAATGACCATACTCATGAACGGTCACCAGCAGGCCGATGGCAAACAGGAAAGAAACCAGCGTCAGCAGCATACGTGATATTGCATGGCCAGTTCCCGCGCCAGGCGGTCCGCCCGCATCAGATCATCGAGATTGTCTGCGGGTTGCCCGACAGACTGCTCAAGCACGGATTCAATCAAGGGAGGAATGTCAGTGAAACCGATTCTGCGTTCAAGAAACGCAGCAACAGCCACTTCGTTGGCGGCATTGAGCATGGCCGGCGCAGCGGCACCGGTTTGCAGAGCCTCATAGGCCAGGCGCAAACACGGAAAACGAACCAGGTCGGGTCGTTCAAAATCGAGCCGGCCTATTGCAAACAAGTCGAGCGGAGTGACACCAGCTGCAATTCTCTCAGGGTAAGCGAGCGCATAAGCAATCGGGGTGCGCATGTCGGGCGCACCCAATTGTGCAATGACCGATCCATCAACAAATTCAACCGCTGAATGGATAACACTTTGCGGATGGACAACCACCTGTATCGCCTCCGCCGGGGCATTGAACAACCAATGCGCCTCGATCACTTCCAGGCCTTTGTTCATCAGACTGGCTGAATCCACGGATATTTTGCGCCCCATCGACCAATTCGGATGACACACCGCTTGTTCGGGGGTGACTTTCTCCAGTTCGGCCGCCGAGAGTCCTCGAAACGGCCCCCCTGAAGCGGTCAGCAGCAAGCGCTTAACACCAGCCGCATTTAAATCACCATGGTAAGGATGTGGTAAGCTCTGGAAAATGGCGTTGTGTTCGCTGTCGATCGGCAGCAGTGTTGCGCCACTCTTGGCGACGGCCTGCATGAAGATATGGCCGGCAAGCACCAAGGTTTCCTTGTTCGCCAGCAGCACTTTTTTGCCAGCCCGCGCCGCTGCCAGCGTTGCCGGCATACCTGCCGCACCGACAATGGCCGCCATCACCGCATCGGTTTCCGGCAAGGTTGAAACCTGAATCAGGGCATCGGCACCGCAGAGCACTTCCGTCCTGGAATCCGCCTGATTTAGCAGCTTGCGCAGGCGCTCAGCAGACGCTTCTTCCAGTGTGACTGCATAGCGCGGCCGATGAAGAATACAGGCCGCAGCCAGCTTTTCGATCTGGCCAGCACCAGTCAGCGCCAACACTTCATACCGGTCAGGGTGGCGTGCCACCACGTCCAGTGTGCTTGCGCCGATACTTCCGGTCGCGCCAAGGATGGTCAAACGGATTTTTTGCTTCGGCATAATAACTCTTGATTAATGGGCGGCAGGCGCGGCAAAAAACAGAAGATGGGCCAGATAAATCGCAGCAGCAACAGGCAGAACAGCCAACAGACTGTCGACGCGATCGAGTACACCGCCATGGCCAGGCAGCAGAGTGCTGCTGTCCTTCATGCCAGCCTGGCGCTTGAAAAGCGATTCGAGCAGATCGCCCACGATACTGACTGCGGTAAGCAGCACGCCACAGGTGATCCACAACAAATTTGTCCATCCGCTTGATGCGGATAGGCCGGCGCCAAAACCAAAGGAGAAAGATTTTGGCAAAAGGCTGATGTACAACGCAACGCCCAGCAAAGCCCCCAAGGCCCCTTCCCAGGTTTTGCCCGGACTGATTGTCGGAGCAAGCTTGTGCCGGCCAAACGCTTTTCCTGCAAAATAAGCCGCCGAATCAGCGACCCAGGCAATCATCAACACAGCCAGCAGACGCCAGCCATCTCCGCGCAACAGCAACAGAGCGAGCCCGGCAGGCAACAGCAGCGCCCAACCCAACAAGGCATTCAGATTTCCCGCAGTCCGCAAATGCCATTTCGCTGCAAGCCAGATCGGGGCCAACACCAGCCAAAACAGACAGGCCCCTGCAAACACGCCGAACGAAATACTCATCGGAAGTTGTTGCCATCCAATGACAGCAAATAGAACCCCTGTTATCCAGGGATAAAAGCGGGACAAGCCATGTGACAACCCTGAAAGCGCAGACCATTCCCAGGCAGCCACCCCCATCAATACAGCGCAAAACAATACCCAGGCCGTTTCTGGCAATCCAAACAACGCCAGCAACAATAAGGCCGCCAGCACAAGCGCCGTCAAAACACGGGTTCTCAGCATGTGGTCTCGCTGCTTCTCAGTTGCTCGCTGATTTGACCGAAGCGCCGCTCGCGGCCAAGGTACCATGCGATCGCCTGTTCCAGCGCTTTGCGATCGAAATCAGGCCAAGCCAGGTCGCTGAAGTAGAGTTCGGTATAAGCCAGTTGCCACAACAAGAAATTACTGGTGCGCTGCTCGCCCCCGGTACGGATAAAGAGTTCCGGTTCCGGCGCGTATGACATCGCCAAGTAGGGCACGAGGTCATCCTCGCCAAAGGTTGCCGATTTCTCGGGATGATCTGCAAGCAAGCGATGCGTGGCATCGAGAATATCCCAGCGACCACCGTAGTCTGCCGCGATGGTCAGCGTCAAGCCTGTATTGCCGGCTGTGGCCGACTCCGCCATGTCGATCTTGGCCGCCAGCTCTTGCGGAAAACGACAACGGTCACCTATCAAGCGCAGTCTTACATTGTGCCGATTCAGCCGTTTGATTTCCCCAGTCAATACCTGCAGGAAGAGGTTCATCAAAAAACCCACTTCATCAGGCGGACGACGCCAGTTCTCGCTGGAAAAAGCAAAAACCGTGAGATACGAAACCCCCAAATCGCTGCACGCACGCACGGTCTCCCGCAATGCATCCACACCCTTCTTGTGCCCGAATACGCGGGGCAGCATACGGCTTTTAGCCCAACGACCATTGCCATCCATGATGATCGCAATATGGCTGGGAACAACACCCTGCCCTGCAAGCTTGCCTGGCTGAATCGATTTGGTCATTGGGCTTGTCCGCATCACATCGACATCAAATCTTTTTCTTTTTCGACCAATAACTTGTCAATTTCAGCAATGTACTTGTCGGTGAGCTTTTGCACCTCTTCCTGGCCGCGCCGTTCGTCGTCTTCGGAAATATCCTTGTCCTTCAGCAACACCTTCAGGTCATTATTGGCATCGCGACGTACATTGCGCACGGAAACACGGGCACCTTCGGCCTCGCTGCGCACAACCTTGGTCAGATCCTTGCGGCGCTCTTCAGTCAGTGCCGGCATCGGCACGCGAATCATGTCGCCATTGGTTGCCGGATTCAGCCCCAGATCGGAATCACGAATCGCTTTTTCCACCTTGGAGACCATGTTTTTCTCCCAAGCCTGGACACCAATGGTGCGCGCATCGATCAAGGTCACGTTGGCCACCTGCGTCAACAGGGTCATGCTGCCATAGTATTCAACCGTAATATGGTCAAGCAACCCGGTATGTGCGCGACCGGTACGCACCTTGGCCAGATCATGCTTCAGGGTTTCCACCGTTTTCTGCATTTTGCTTTCGGTGGTCTTCTTGATATCGGCGATCATTTTCAATTCCTCTTGAAACCAATAAAAACAGGCGGAAACCGCTTTCCGCCCGCTTGCAGAAACGTATGAATCAGCAGTGTACCAGTGTGCCTTCGTCTTCCCCAAGTACGACACGCTTAAGGGCTCCGGCTTTGAAAATACTGAATACGCAAATGTTCATTTTCTGGTCACGACAAAGTGCAAATGCCGTGGCATCCATCACCTTCAAATTGCGGCCAATTGCCTCGTCGAAAGTTACCGTGTGGTAGCGCACTGCATCCGGATTCTTTTTAGGGTCATCGGTATAAACGCCATCGACCTTGGTGGCCTTGAGCACGATATCCGCCCCGACTTCCATGCCGCGCAAGGCTGCCGCCGTATCCGTGGTAAAGAATGGGTTGCCGGTTCCCGCGCCGAAAATCACCACTTTGTTCTCTTCCAGGTAACGGATAGCCTTGCCGCGCACATAGGGTTCAGCGCACTGCTGGATAGTCAAGGCGGACTGTACACGACTCACAACACCGGCATGACGCATCGCATCCTGCAGGGCCATGGCATTCATTACCGTTGCCAGCATGCCCATGTAGTCAGCGGTAGCACGGTCCATGCCCGCCGCCGCAGGTGCAACGCCGCGAAAAATATTGCCGCCGCCGATCACGATAGCTATCTGCACGCCCAGATCAACAACACCCTTGATCTCCTGAACGATGCGATCAATCGTGGCGCGATTGATTCCGTAACTATCCTCACCCATCAGGGCTTCGCCGGAGAGCTTGAGCAGGATGCGTTGATATTTTGGCGCTTGACTCATTGAAAAACTCCTCTCGATGATGGGGGTGGTTGCGGAAACGCCGCGCGTCGCCGCGCGGCGTTCCGTAATTCAAGGGCGCCAACGTGACGCCCGAGGCTCAATCAAGATATTAGATCAAACCTTGGCTGCCGCTGCCACTTCTGCAGCATAATCCACAACAGCCTTTTCAATGCCTTCACCCACGACATACATGGTGAATGCGTTTACCGTGGCTTTCTTTTCAGCCAGCAGCTTTTCAACGGTTACATCCGGATTCTTCACGAACTGTTGGCCGAGCAAGGTAACTTCAGCCAGGTACTTGTTGATGCGGCCTTCGACCATCTTGGCAACAATTTCGGCCGGCTTGCCGGATTCAGCAGCCTGCGCGGTGTAAATCTTGCGCTCTTGTTCCAACAGATCAGCAGACACTTGTTCTTTGGATACGCAAACCGGTTTGGCTGCTGCAACATGCATGGCAACATCCTTGCCCAACTGCTCATCGGCACCAGTGAAGTCCACCAGCACGCCGATTTTGGCGCCATGCAGGTAGGCAGCCAGCTGGCCAGCGGTCTGGTAACGCACGAAGCGACGCAGGGTCATGTTTTCACCCAGCTTGGCCACGATGGCCTTGCGCAGTTCTTCAACCGTTTCACCGGTCGCTGTCTTTACCTCTGCCAGCGCAGCAACATCTGCAGCGCCAGATTCGGCAGCGGCCTGGGCTACCGTATTGGCAAACGCCACAAAACCAACATCCTTGGCCACGAAATCGGTTTCGCAGTTGATTTCGATCAGGGCACCGGTCTTCTTGTCGGCAGAAATGAAGGTAGCAACAACGCCTTCGGCAGCGGTACGGCCCGCCAGCTTGGAAGCCTTGTTGCCAGACTTGATGCGCAGAACTTCTTCGGCCTTCTTGATGTCGCCTTCGGCTTCAACCAGGGCTTTCTTGCATTCCATCATGCCAAGACCAGTGCGTTCACGCAGTTCGCCAACCATCTTTGCGGTGATTTCCGCCATGATATGTTTCTCCTGAATCGGTACGGACATTATGTCCGGAAATTGTTGCAAAAAAGGGGCGAAAAAACGCCCCTTTTCGGACCACGAGGGCAGATCGTACTTACTCTGCAGCAGCCTCGGCAGCGGCAGCAGCAGCTTCAACGATTTCCTGCACCGCCTGGCTGCGGCCTTCAAGCACGGCATCCGCAACGCCACGGGCGTACAAGCGAATAGCACGGCTGGAATCGTCGTTGCCCGGGATAACATAATCAATGCCATCCGGATTGTTGTTGGTATCAACCACGCCAATCACGGGGATGCCCAGCTTCTTGGCTTCAACGATAGTGCCTTTTTGATAGCCGGTATCAATAACAAAAATCGCGTCCGGCAGACCGCCCATGTCCTTGATACCACCGAGCGAACGCTCAAGCTTTTCCACTTCACGGCTCATATCCAGCAATTCTTTCTTGCCATAACCGTTGTTCTCGTCTGCCAGAATGGCTTGAATCTCAGCCAGACGTTTGATGGATTGCTTGACGGTCTTGTAGTTGGTCAGCATACCGCCGAGCCAGCGATGATCAACGAACGGGCAGGCTGCACGTTGCGCTTCTTCAGCAACGATCTCGCGAGCCTGACGCTTGGTGCCAACAAACAGGATGGTGCCCTTGTTTGCCGAGAGACGGCGCACGAACTTCAGCGCGTCTTCGAACATCGGCAGGGACTTTTCCAGGTTGATAATGTGAATCTTGTTGCGCGCACCGAAAATGTACTGCGCCATTTTCGGATTCCAGTAACGGGTCTGGTGACCAAAGTGAACACCAGCTTCAAGCATTTGACGCATGCTGACAGACATTGAAAACTCCAATATGCATAAGGGTTAGGACTTCCGTTCGCATGGAACGCCGCCACTGGCGGAACGCACCCTTATCAAGCGCGAACGGGAAAGTATCTTTACGGCCCCATGCCGCAAAGCCGCAAGATTCTAACCCGCCCGGCACCCAAAAATCAAGGCAAGCCGCCAGATTGCCCGGAACAGCCGGGTATCCGGGCTGCGGCGCAAATGCTTTTTTGCCGCATTTGCGCCTCTTGCACCAGCGGATCGTCTGCCAACAAGGCTGCCGTTTTCTCAAGCAGGCGATAATCCTCAAGCAACCATTCAGGTTCGGCCAATTGGCGATCATCCAGCAACGCCGCCCTCAGATGCTCCCGGGCAACAAGCGGCGAATTACCCGCCAGTGCCGCCTCGCCAAGAAGCCGATGCGCATGCGATCGTTCGGCAGGCATCGATCCTGCAGCATCCAGTGCGCGTTGCGCCAAGCGCCTCACACTCTCCCAGTCGCCTCGACCGGCAGCCAAGCGTGCAGCCAGATTGTCAAACTGCACAACCAGGGAGCAGTTTGCGCCACAAAATCGTCGCGCAGCATCCAGCAATTCCAGGGCCCGATCATGGTGCAGCACATCCAGCAAGGCCAATTGGTACGCCGCACTCGCGCGTTGCTCCTCGGGAAAAATCGCAGATTCAAGCATTGCTTCGAGATAACCCCGGGCCAGATCGTCGCGCCCAAGGCGGGCATAGGCCTGCCCCAACCCCAAACGCGCCCGGCCTTGCCCCTGCCAGTCATCCATGGCCTGATAACCCGCCAACGCCTCGCGCCAGGATGTCACGGCATTCTCCCAACGTAATGCCTGGGCCGCCGAAACCGCTGCTCGGTTGGCTTCCTCCGTGGACAAGCGCAACGCCGGAACACGTGCAGGCGGACTCCCCGCACAGGCCGTCAGAATCAGAATGAACAAGCCCATCAGAAGTTTGGTAGACATATCGTTCGACTCAGCGCCGACTATCCGGCACCGGCGCATCCAGCGGGGTGGGAGTCAGCATTTTGTTGAGAGGCCAGCTCTGCTGCAATCCGTGCAAGGTTTCACGACTGTCACGTACCAGATCGTCCGTATTGCGCACCAAGCCAGGCAGGCGTGGCGCTGCCTCGTCCAGGGTATTGCGCAGCATTGCCGCCATGGCACTGGCATTGCGTGCGGTCGCATCCAAGCTCGCCATGCTGCTCGCGGCATAATCCATCATTTGCGGCAAGCGCCCTTGCACTTCAGCCACCACATTATCGGTCTTGGCCAGCACGCGACTGGCATTGTCCAATGTCGCCCGCACCTCCCGGTCAGCCAAACCATCCACACGATTCAACAGCTGATCAACCCGCGCGCGCGTTTCGCGCAGTTCGGCCGTCAACTGGTGTACGTTAGCCACCGTCTGACGCACATCTCCCTTGGGATCATTAATGTAATCGAGCGTACTCTGCACCGAGTCAATGATCGGAATAGTGCGATTTTTCAGGTCGTGCGCAATATCTGCCAGACTTTGCGCCGGCGCGAAATTGATTCGGTCACCCTCTTTGACTGGCGGCAAGCCGGGCGAGCCGCCGATCATTTCAAGGTAATAATCTCCCATCAACCCCTCTTGCAGCATCTGCGCCGTGGTATCAGCCTTGATCCATTTGAGATAGCGCGATTCAATCAGCAAATCCACATTGACCTTGGCTTGCTCGTTCAGTGCCACCTTGTCCACAACGCCGATCCGAAAGCCTGAAAAACGCACCTGCATGCCTGTCGCAAAACCAGCGCCATGCTCGGCGGTAAAATGCAGCCGAGTCTTGCCGACAAACATTCCCTGCTTGAGCGCGACACCCAACGCCAACGCCAGCAGAACCAGCAAAACCGACAGACCAAAGAACACCACCCGCCAGCCCAGAAAGCGGAAACGTGGATCGGTATCTTTCAGCAAACTCATCCACTTACCCTCGCTCAACAATAGCTACTCGCCCAAACCCATCCGGCGCAGGCGACGGGCCGACCACAATCAAACAGTCCGATTGCTGCAATCGAGCAAATAAACGCGCATGAGGCGAATCCCGAGTCCGTGCCGCCAGATCATGCCACTGATCCTCCTCGAAGATCACGCATGCCGGCCCGATCAGAACAGAACGCAACAAGATCACCAAGCGGCGCTCTGCCTTATCCAGAACGGCAGGCAACTGCATGACAAGTTTTTCGCGCTGCACTTGCGCCACCTGCGCCAGGTCAAAGACCGAATTTACTGATTCCTCCAATGCAGCCAGCGGCACATTATCGCGCCGCCAAACCGGCAGAATCAGGTTTTCCCACACGCGCAAGTTACTGATCAAGGTTGCAGCAGCATCCAAGACCGCCACCCGTCCAAACCACTGCTTTTGTGCTTCATCCGCCAGCATATCCACCCAATCCGCCACCGCTTCGCCATGCGGAACCGTCATCCACCAGCATCCTGGCTGAACTGGATTCACAGAAAGCTGCAACAGGGCGGCCGACTTCAGCGTCATAGGATCAACGACCAAACAAAATCAATGATGAACAGCATCAAGATCCCAATAAATACCGCACGCGAGGCGGCTTTAGGCAGTTCCGTTGGCAGGGGTTTGGTGATCAATCCCACCCCGCAAGCAAAAACACCCGCCGAAAAACCGAATACCGCCGATTTACCGAGGCAGACCAAGATCCAGCCCGGCTGCACCATGCGCTCAACCTGGGCAATTTGGTAACCCGCATCCCAACCCGCCGAAAAAATAATACCGCCAACAAGGGCGAACAGGGCCATGCAACCGGAAAGCACCACCGCAGAAACGGTCATGCCCAGCACCCGCGGCAGCAACAGGTACTCCACGACATCAATACCATGCCGAGACAGGCAACGAAATTCGCCATTGGCGCGCATGTTGGCCAACTCGCTCGCCACCGCAGAAGCCGACCGGGCAACCATGATCAAGGAACCCAGCAAGGGAGCAAGCTCATTCATCCCCAGCCGCCCAAGAACGCGCAACGACGACTCCCAGCTCTGCCCATAGACATCGTGCAACTGCAATACCACGATGGCGCCCAGCGCAAAGCCAATCAGGGCAACAAGATAGGCGGCCTGATTACTGGTGAAATAAATCTGCTTGAGCAGCACCCGGCGTACCGCAGGGCTGCGCAGTGCCGGCACGGTTCGCCATAGGCCCAGCAGGGGATGGAACGTTTTTCGCATGCAAAGACAACCTGTTACCGATCAAGAAACACTCAAGAGCCATCCACAACCGTTTCATTGTAGGCGTGCACGCCCGCTCAAGATAGACACCCTGCTATCACCACCATAGCAAGATTCCATTAGAAAGCCGCTTTCGAAAGCTATAGACTTCACTCCATTCCTATTCCCACACAGGACGACTCGTCATGGCAACCAAACACTCCCGTTTGCTCATCCTGGGTTCTGGCCCGGCCGGTTATACCGCGGCAGTCTATGCCGCGCGCGCCAACCTTGCACCCACCCTGATCACCGGCATCGCCCAGGGCGGACAACTGATGACCACCACCGATGTCGATAACTGGCCAGCCGATGCAGATGGCGTGCAAGGACCGGAGTTGATGGCGCGTTTTGAAAAGCACGCGCTCCGCTTCGGCACCGGAATAATTTTCGATCATATCCACACTGCTAAGCTGACTGAAAAACCGATCCGCCTGATTGGCGATTCGGGCGAATATACCTGCGACGCACTGATTATCAGCACTGGCGCTTCCGCCCAGTATCTGGGGTTGCCATCAGAAGAGGAATTCATGGGCCGCGGCGTTTCCGGCTGCGCAACCTGCGATGGATTCTTTTATCGCAATCAGAAAGTCGCCGTGGTCGGTGGCGGCAACACTGCGGTGGAAGAAGCCCTGTATCTTTCCAATATTGCCGAACACGTGACGCTGATTCACCGCCGCGACACCTTCCGCTCGGAAAAAATTCTGATCGACCACCTGATGGAAAAAGTTGCCGCCGGCAAGATCACACTGGAAACCAACCAGACACTGGACCAAATCCTCGGAGACGCCAGCGGTGTCACCGGCGCGCGCCTGAAATCCACCGTGGACGGCAGCACGCACGAGCTCGCCGTTGCCGGCGTCTTTATCGCCATCGGACACAAACCGAACACCGATCTGTTCACGGGTCAGTTGGAAATGGAAAACGGCTATATCGTCACGCGCGGCGGCCAGGCTGGCAACGCCACTGCCACCAACATTCCCGGCGTATTTGCCGCAGGTGACGTACAGGACCACATCTACCGCCAGGCCATCACCTCTGCCGCCACCGGCTGCCAAGCCGCTCTGGATGCGGACAAATACCTCGAAGCACAGCATTGATCCGAACCGGCCGATCAGGTAAAAGGGGCACGAAATTCGCGTCCCTTTTTTCTTGCCATGGACAACCAGACCCTCAAACACCTCAAGCGCCTGCGCAAAACCTTGGGCAATACGCCCAAGGCCAAGCCAGCCACGCCTGCGCCTGAACCCACGCCCTCCGATCACGATCTGTTCATGCAGGCCGTGCGTGGGGCAGTTCCGCTTGTCCATACGCATTACCCTCACCCGCCGCACCCTCCCTCCCCGTGGCCACGCCGGCACCACTCCGACGAAATACGCACCATCGCCGAAGCCATGACCGATCTTTGGCCCTGGGATGAACTGGAAACCGGCGAGGAACTGCTGTTCATGCGCCCGGGCGTACAACATGAATCTTTGCGTAAATTGCGGCGTGGCGAGTGGGCAGTGCAGGCCGAGCTTGACCTGCACGGGCAGACATCCGATTCAGCCCGACTAGCCGTTGCCGAATTCCTCCACGCTTGCCGTTTGCGCAACCAACGTTGCGTGCGAATCGTTCATGGCAAGGGACTGGGCTCCCGCAACCGCGAACCCGTATTGAAGCTCAAACTGAAAAACTGGTTGGCCCAACGTGATGATGTTCTGGCCTTTTGCCAGGCCCGGCCTGCCGAGGGCGGAGGCGGTGCCGCGCTGGTCTTGCTCAAGAGCCTGAAGGCGCGCTAAGGCTTTCCCTGCCCGCTTGCGCTATAATTGGCGTTTTCCCTGATTCCTGAAGAGCCGCCCGCCATGTCGCCGCGACTTTCCCTGCTGCAACCCTACCCTTTCGAAAAACTGCGCCAGCTGTTCGCCGGCGTAGCGCCCAATCCGGCACTCCGGCCCATCAATCTTTCGATCGGCGAACCGAAACACCCGACGCCGCAACTCGTCAAGGATGCGCTGATCGCCAATATGGCCGGACTGGAAAACTATCCGGTTACGCTAGGCTCGGACGCGCTGCGCAGCAGCATCAGCCAGTGGCTTTCCCTTCGTTATGGAATTTCCGCACCGAATCCCGCAACTGAAATCGTGCCGGTCAACGGCAGCCGTGAAGCGCTGTTTGCCTTTGCCCAGGCCGTGATCGACCCGACAGCTGCCGAAAAACCGGTCGTGCTCTCGCCCAACCCGTTCTACCAGATCTACGAAGGTGCGGCACTGCTGGCCGGGGCCGAACCGTATTACATGAATTGCACCAGCGACCGTCATTTTCAGCCTGATTGGGACAGCGTACCCGAAGCCATTTGGAAGCGCACACAACTGGTGTTTGTCTGCTCGCCCGGCAACCCGACCGGCGCCGTAGCATCGCTCGACGACTGGAAAAAACTGTTTTCGCTGTCCGATCGCTACGGCTTTGTGATCGCCAGCGACGAGTGTTATTCAGAAATCTATTTCGGTGAAGAGAAACCGCTCGGTGGGCTGGAAGCCGCAGCCAAACTTGGTCGCGACTTCACCCGGCTGGTGATGTTCTCGTCGCTTTCCAAGCGCAGCAATGTGCCAGGCATGCGCTCAGGCTTTGTCGCGGGCGATGCGAAAATCCTCAAACAGTTCCTGCTCTACCGTACCTACCATGGTTGCGCAATGAGCCCGCCGGTGCAGGCCGCCAGCGCCGCCGCTTGGTCCGATGAAGCGCACGTGGCAGAAAATCGCCGCCAGTACGTCGCCAAATTCGCCGCCGTCACGCCCAAACTGCAAACTGCGCTGAATGTGCAAATGCCGGATGCCGCTTTCTACTTGTGGGCAGAAACACCGATTAGCGACACCGAATTTGCCAAGCGCCTATATCAAGACGAGCATGTAACCGTATTGCCCGGCTCGTTTCTGGCCCGTGAAGCACATGGAACCAACCCTGGCGCAAACCGCATCCGGATCGCACTAGTCGCACCGCTCGCCGAGTGCGAGGAAGCTGCCGATCGCATCGTGCGCTTCACCAACCGCTTACTGATGAAGTCCTGCTGATTACCCCATTAAACACACTCTGGAATAGAACCATGAGCAACCTGCAAAACGTTATCGAAACCGCCTTTGAAAACCGCGCCGAAATCACTC
>Ga0316613_10001596_pt1 | contig 15394 bp, 8 predicted proteins | sample OWC_soil_day10_C_2_FD_207647 | JGI IMG/M metagenome (GOLD analysis project Ga0316613, IMG submission 207647) | Wetland soil microbial communities from Old Woman Creek delta, Ohio, United States - OWC_soil_day10_CT_b | ecosystem: Environmental > Terrestrial > Soil > Wetlands | place: USA: Ohio...
CGGAAGCCGGTGGTCAACGGCCCCGGCTGCGTGGATTGCCACGGCGCCCACGAGGTCCCGAAGCACACCCTCTCCACCTCCCCGGTCTACTACCGGAACATCGCGGCCACCTGCGGGCGGTGCCACGCGAACCAGGACGTCCTCGCGCAGCGGAACGTGGGCATCCCGGGCGCGACCCGGATGTACGACAAGTCGATCCACAACATCGCCATCGTCGAGAAGGGGCTGAACAAGTCCGCCAACTGCGCGGACTGCCACGGGGCCCACGACATGCGGGACCGCTCCGATCCCGCCTCCTCCATCAACAAGAAGAACCTTCCGGCCACCTGCGGGAAATGCCACTACGGCGTCTTCACCATCTACCGGGAGAGCGTGCACGGCGCGGCCCTCCAGCGGGGGCTCCCGGACGCCCCCAACTGCGCGGACTGCCACGGGGAGCATGACATCCGCCAGGCAGCCGACCCGGGCTCCCAGGTCTCCTTCGCCGCCGTGTCGGAGAGGACGTGCGCGTCCTGCCACGCGGCGGAGAAGCTGGCCGCCCGGTACGGCGTGTCGGTGGACAAGGTCAAGGGGTACGAGCAGAGCTTCCACGGCCTCTCGGCCCGCCTGGGGGACAAGACCGTGGCGAACTGCTCCTCCTGCCACGGCGTCCACGAGATCTTCAAGTCGTCGGACCCCCGCTCCACGATCCACCCGAACAACCTGCCGGTCACCTGCGGGAAGTGCCACCCCGGGGCCACGGCGAACTTCGCCAGCGGGAACATCCACGTCGGCGCCGGCGGCACGGGCGGGGTGGTGAAGTACTGGGTGGAGCGGATCTACATCTGGCTGATCGTGGTGGTGATCGGCGGGATGCTCGCCCACAACGGCCTGGACTACTTCCGGAAGATGCAGGAGGTCTACCGGAAGCGGCAGGAGTGGGAGCACCCCGGCTACGAGCGGCTGAACCGCTCCGAGCGGATCCAGCACGTCCTGACCTTCACGACATTCATCCTCCTGGTGATCACCGGGTTCGCGCTGAAGTTCAAATGGTCGATCCCGATGGTCTCCGGCGAGGCCAACGTGGCGTTGCGCGCCTGGGGGCACCGCGTCGCCGCCATCCTGATGGTCGCCACCAGCTTCTACCACCTCATCTACGCCCTCTTCACCCCGCGGGGGCGCGGCCACATGTGGCACATGATGCCGCGCTGGAAGGACGTGGAGGACATCCTCGGCACGCTCCGCTACTACTTCGGGCTCGCGGACCACAAGCCGAAGTTCGACCGCTTCAGCTACGTGGAGAAGGCGGAGTACCTCGCCTTGGTGTGGGGTACGATCGTCATGGCCGTGACCGGGTTCCTCCTCTGGTTCCAGGACGAGGCGCTGCGGCACATCCCCATGTGGGGGCTGGACGTGGCCACCATCGTCCACTACTACGAGGCGATCCTGGCCACCCTGGCCATCGTCGTCTGGCATTTCTACTACGTGTTCATGAATCCCGACTTCGCCCCCATGTCCTTTACCTGGATCGACGGGAAGCTCTCCCGGCACGACATGGAGCACGAGCACGCCATCGAGCTCGAGGAGATCGACGCGCTGGAGCGCAGCGGGAGGCCGCTGCCGCCCGACGTGACCCGGATCGCCACGGAGGAGGAATGAACAGGATGAGACGCCACCACCTGGCCGCGGCCGTCATCGCCGCCGCGGTGCTCTTCGCAGCCGGGAACGCCCTGGCGGCCACTCCCGGCGTCGGCGAGTGCATGGACTGCCACGGGGACAAGACGATCGAGAAGTCCCTGCCCGACGGGAAGACGCTGTCGCTCTACGTGGATCTCCAGGAGTACCGGCAGTCCGTGCACGGGGGGACCTCCTGCGTCACCTGCCACGCGGACGCGAAAGCCCCGCACGACAAGCTCGGGAAGGTGAGCTGCAGCAAGTGCCACGGCGACGCAGAGAAGTCGTACGCCGGCAGCGCCCACGGGAAGAAGCTGCGGACGAAGGAGGCCTCGGGCGTCCCGGGGTGCGACGGGTGCCACGGCCGGCACGACATCCGCAAGGTGAAGGACCCCGCCTCCCGCGTGTTCCGTCTGAACATCGTGGCGACGTGCCTCGCGTGCCACAAGGACCGCGCCCTCGAGGCCCGCTACCACCACCTGCCGGACCAGAAGCTCATCGCGGCGTACGAGCAGAGCGTCCACGGGCTGGCGTCGAAGAAGGCGGGGCTCACGGGGAGCGCGGTCTGCTCCGACTGCCACGGGAACCACGGCATACTCCCCGCGGACGAGCCCAAGTCCGCCACCCACCGGCAGAACATCCCGACGATGTGCGGGAAATGCCACGCCGGGATCCTCGAGCAGTACGAGAAGAGCGTCCACGGGAAGGGGATGCGCGGCGGAATCGCCGACTCCCCGGTGTGCACGGACTGCCACGGGGAACACACGATCGTCCGAGCCAGCGATCCGTCCTCCCCGGTGAACCTCCGGAACATCCCGAGGACGTGCTCCGGGTGCCACGAGAAGGAGGGGATCACCAGCCGGTACGCCCTCCCGAAGAAGCGGTTCTCCTCCTACATGGACACCTTCCACGGGATCGCCGTGGAGTACGGGATGACGAAGGCGGCCAACTGCGCCTCCTGCCACGGGGTGCACGACATCCTGCCATCCTCCGACCCCGCCTCCTCGGTGAACAGGGCCAACCTGCAGAAAACGTGCGGCAAGTGCCACCCCAACGCCAGCCCCAACTTCGCGAAGGGGGTGGTGCACGTCGAGGTCTCCCCGAAGAAGGCGATGGGGGTGTTCGCGGTGCGGTTGTTCTACACCATCTTCATCTCCGCCCTGGTGATCCTGTTCGTCCTCCACGTCGGGCTGGAGCTGTACGGCCGGTGGACGAGGAGGCGCGCAGGCGCGCAGAGCGGGAAGGAGGGGAAGCCATGAGCCGGGCCGATCTCGCCTCCGGGCAGGTGATCCGGATGTCGCTCCTCTTCCGGGTGCAGCACCTCGTCCTGACCGTGCTGCTGCTGGTCCTCGCGGTCACGGGGTTCTCCCTGATGTATCACGACAACGCGCTGGCGCAGGCGATCATCCGCCTGGAGGGGGGGGTCCACAACCGGGGGATCGTCCACCGGATCGCCGCGGTCCTCCTGATGGCGAACGTCGCGCACCACCTGTTCTACATGCTCCTCTCCCGGGAGGGGAAGCGGGAGTTCCAGGACCTGATCATCGGACGGAGGGACATCGACGACTTCCTGCAGTCCCTCCGGTACAACATCGGGGCGGCCGCCGAGTACCCCCTCTTCGGGAAATACGGGTACAAGGAGAAGTTCCAGTACTGGGGCGCGTCGGTCGGGACGGTCCTCATCTCCATCACGGGCTTCATGCTCTGGGCGGAGGAGTTCTCCATGCGCCTCTTCCCGAAGTTCGTGCTGGACCTGGCGCTGGTCGTCCACGGGTACCAGGGGCTCCTCGCCTTCGTGATTCTCTTCTTCTGGCACCTGTACAACGTGCACCTGCACCCGTCCGTCTTCCCCATGAACCCCTCGTGGATCACGGGGAAAGTCTCGGCGGAGTGGCTGCGGCGGGAGCACCCGCTGGAATACGAAAAACTGAAAGAGGAAGGGCTTTTATGAGGAGGTACTTTCTCGCGGCCGTCGTCTTCTTTCTCGGGGCGGGACTCCTTCCCGGACCCGCCCGGGAGGCCGGCGCGGCGATCTCCCTGGAGAAGTGCACCCTCTGCCACGGGAAGCCGGAGTTCCGGAAACTCCTGGTGGACGGCCACATCCGGGAACTGTACGTCACGGCGGACTCGCTGAAGGGTTCGGTGCACGAGAAGAAGGCGTGCACGGACTGCCACTTCGACGTGGCGGAGATCCCGCACCGGGAGCGCCCCAAGCGGGTGGCGTGCACCCACTGCCACTTCAAGGGGAACAAGGAGGGCGCCCCCCAGTCCGACAACGTTCTCGCCTATTTCGACTCCGCCCACGGCCAGGCGATCGCCCGCGGGAACCCGAAGGCCCCCCTGTGCCAGGACTGCCACGGCAGCCACGGTATCAACAAGGCGAAGACCGCCGACTCGAAGGTCTCGCGCTTCCACGTTGCGGAGACGTGCGGCCGCTGCCACATGGAGATCTACGCGCAGTACAAGACCTCCATCCACGGCGTGATGCTGGCGAAGGGGATCGGGGATGTGCCGTCCTGCCCGGGGTGCCACGGGGAGCACCGGATCTTCAAGCACACCGACCCCCAGTCCTCGGTGTTCGCCACGAAGGTCTCCGAGCAGTGCTCCAAGTGCCATTCCTCCATCGCGATCATGAGCAAGTTCGGCATCGACGTGGAGCCGGCGGCCACCTACAAGGAGTCGTTCCACGGCGTGGCGAGCCAGTTCGGCTCCCGCACCGTGGCGAACTGCTCCTCCTGCCACGGGATCCACGACATCCGGCCCCCGGACGACCCGCTCTCCATGGTGAACCCGAAGAACGTCCCGGCGACGTGCGGGAAGTGCCACCCGGGGGCGTCTGCCAACTTCGCCGTGGGGAAGATGCACGTGGACGCCAAGAAGAAGGATTCGGGGATCATCTACTGGACGGCGACGTTCTTCAAGTGGCTGACCATCGGCACCATGCTCGCCCTCATCGTGCACATCTTCCTCGACATGTACGGCAGGACGCGCCGCCTCCGCGGGGAGCAGTGATGGCGGTGGCGATGATTCGACGGATGCCGGACCGGGAAAACGCATATATGAAAACGAGATCGGGGAGTGACGAGAATGCCTGAGAACGACCGGAAGGACGTGAGCCAGGGAGCCGTCGGCAGGGAAGTCGAGGCGGCCGTGAACGAGCAGCTCGCCGGGCTGCCGCCCGGGGAGGCCGATGCGATGCGGGACAGGATCCGGCGCCGCGTGCAGGAGGAGATGGAGCGGGAGCTGCGCGCCCGGACGTCGAAGGAGCGCCGGGAGGCGGCCCGCCTCGCGAGGGAAGCCCGGAAGCAGGAGAAGCACCACGAGGAAGGGGAGATGTTCCAGCGATTCAACCGGAACTTCCGCTTCCAGCACATGGTGATGTTCACCTCCGTGATCCTCCTGATCGTCACCGGCATGCCGCTGAAGTTCCCCGAATTCGTCCTTTCCCGGTGGATCATCGCCTTCTGGGGCGGCATCAAGAACTCCACCATCGTCCACCGCATCGGCGCGGGGATGCTGATCTATTTCATGGTCCACCACCTCATCTACACCGTTCTGACGCGGGACGGCCGGCGGGATTTCTGGCTCCTGATCCCCGGCCTCCAGGACGCGAGGGACATCGCCCAGAACATCCGCCACTTCCTCGGGAAGACCCCCGACAAGCCGCGCTTCGGGCGCTTCAGCTACATAGAGAAGTTCGACTACTGGGCGGTGTACTGGGGTTGCGTCATCATGATCGGCTCCGGCCTTTTCCTGTGGTTCGAGACGGACGTCCTCCGGTTCCTGCCCAAGTACGCCCTCGACGTGGCGCACGAGATGCACAGCGACGAGGCGCTGCTGGCCACCCTGGCGATCGTCATCTGGCACTTCTACAACGTCCACTTCAACCCCGACCGGTTCCCCGGGACGCTCCTGTGGTGGCACGGGCAGCTCTCCGAGCACGAGATGAAGGAGGAGCACCCCCTCGAGTACGAGGAGATCATGGCGCGGCGCACGAAGGAGTCGGCGGAGGTAACCACCCGATGAAGGACAAGCTCAGGGCATGGTGGGATTCGTTCGGGGAGGTCCGGAGGCCGGCCGTCACGGTCGCGGTGGTCGTCGTCGGGCTACTGGTCGTATACAACGGCGCCTTCTTCGTGGCCAACTACTTCCCGAACTCGTGCCGCGCGTGCCACTACATGGACCCGTACGTGGACCAGTGGAAGGCGTCCGCGCACGCCGGCGTCACGTGCATCAAGTGCCACTCCTTCTCCCCGGTCTTCATCACCGTGACCACCCTGAAGTACGCCACGGGCCTGTACAACCCCCGGCCGCGGGCCATCGTGAAGGACGCCTCCTGCCTCGCGAAAGGGTGCCACGAGGGGAGGATCAAGAGCGGAAAGGCGGCCCTCGGGAGCATCACGTTCGACCACGAGGACCACATGACGAAGCTCCGGCGCGGGGAGCAGCTGCGCTGCACGAGCTGCCACTACTCGATCGTGCAGGGCGAGCACATCCAGAAGGGGTCGCACGTCCTCCCGGACACCGACGTCTGCTTCCTGTGCCACTTCAAGGGGATCAGCGCCGGCCAGGCCCTGGGCGGCTGCCCGGGGTGCCACGGCACGCCGACGAAGGTCGTCGAGCACAGCGGCTTCATGTTCTCCCACGACTCGTACCTGAAGATCGGCGTCGCCTGCAAGCAGTGCCACATCCGCGTCTCCGAAGGGGACGGGAAGGTCGACGACGCCCACTGCTACGATTGCCATGTGGGGCGGGTGGACAAGAAGGGCGACGTCCTGGCTCTCCACCGGACCCACGTCACCGCCAACGCGATCCGGTGCTTCCAGTGCCACGAGAAGGTGCGCCACGGCACGGTGGAACTGGTCAAGACGTTCGAGGTCCAGTGCGACGGCTGCCACAAGCGCCTGCACACCTACCAGAAGGAGATGTACATGGGGGCGGGGGCGAAGGGCGTCCCCGACACCCCGTCGCGGATGTTCTCTGCCCAGGTCGCGTGCGACGGGTGCCACACCAAGTCCGTGGAGGTGAGGGAGTCCGGCGTGTCGTTCCCCGGCGAGCGCAAGCTGGCGGCGGAGCGGCAGAGCTGCGTGGCGTGCCACGGGAAGCGGTACGACCTGATGCTGGACGACTGGATCCGCGAGTCGCGGAACCTGGTCTCCGAGATGGAGAGGATCGTCTCCGCCGGGAAGGCCGCGGTGGGGAGCGGGAAGTCGGCGGACCGGAAGCTCGCACAGGCCCGGGCCCTCGTGGAGGACGCCCGGGGCAACCTCGACTTCCTCCGGGCGGGCCGCGGGGCGCACAACATCGAGTACGCGCTGAAGATCCTGCGGGTGGGCCACGAGCAGGTGACGGCGGCGTTCAAGATGGCGGGAGCCGGGGCGGCGCCGGCGAAGCCGGCCATCCTGGCCTCCCCGTCCGCGTACTGCGCCACCCTGTGCCACGCGCGGGTCATGCCGTCGGACAAGGTGTTCTTCAAGGAGATGGAGTTGTCCTTCCCCCACGCCCTCCACGTCAAGGACGTGGGGATCGAGTGCGCCAAGTGCCACTCCCCCGACAAGCACAAGATGCGCATCGTGACGAAGTCCGAGTGCATGAAGTGCCACCACGAGAGCAAGGACATCGACTGCGCCCACTGCCACAAGGCCCAGCAGGCGCTCTACGAGGGGAAGGTGAAGGCGTACGGCGTGACCCCTGCGCCCGACGTGATGGCGGCGGCGAAGACGAAGTGCACGGAGTGCCACGAGCTGAAGAAGGGGACGCAGACCGTTCTCACCGTGAAGGCGAAGTGCGAGGAGTGCCACGACGCGAAGTACGGCAAGATGCTCCTCGACTGGAAGCAGGAGATCACGAAGCAGGAGAACGCCATCGCCGTGGGGCTGGAGGAGGCGAAGGAGTACGTCGCGCGCACGAAGAAGGCGGGGAAGGACGTCTCCCAGGAGGAGACGCTGCTCCAGCAGGCGGAGGCGAACTATCTCCTGGTCACCAACGGGCGGGGGTCCCACAACTACCGCCTGAGCAAGGACCTGCTGAAGGTGGCGCAGGCCAACGTCGACAAGGTGCTCGCCGCGAAACGGAAGAAATAACCCGCTGCGGGCGCAGTACCGTTTCCTCCGGGGTGAGGGGCGGAGCGGGGGGTTCCTCGGAGCGGCGTACGAAGCGAGCGGAGACCAGTCCTCCGCAGCGAGCGGAGTAGCAAGCGGAGAGGAAGCCCCCCGCGAGCCCCCTTCGGAAACGTAAAGCGCCCCTGGAGAGCGATCTCCCGGGGCGCTTTGTTTAACCCGCTGGGCGTGAGCTGCCGGGTTATTTCTTCCCGTCCCCCGCCTTCGCCTCCGGGGCGCCCCTGCCGAACGCCGCCAGCGCCGCCTCGGCGTCCGCCTTCGCCTTCAACAGGACGTCCACCGCGTATTCCACGTTGTGGACGCCGTGCCCGTACTGGACGAAGAGGAGGTTGTACTCGGCGTCCTTCGCCAGACGGACCGCCTTCTCGTTTCCCTTCCCCGCCCCCCGCGCCAGCGCCCGCGCCTTGTCGACCGCCGGTTTCGTCCCGGCCATCTCGTCCGAAAGCGTTTTGTGCCACTCGTCGAGGATCCCCCGGAAATCCTCCCCGTGGCACTTGATGCAGCCGTCCTCGCCGGCCCGGTACGTCTGGCCGAGGAAGGCCTCCGCCTCCGGCCCCATCTTGCGGACGTAGTGGCACGCCGGGCAGTCGACGTTCGTGATGAACATCGGGCTGGGCCGGTTCGGCACGCCGCGGGCCCCGATCCCCTGGTAGAGCTGCTTCTGGATGTTGTGCTTGTGCTCGTGGCACACGGTGCAGTCGAAGCGAAGCGGCTCCATGCTGGTTTTCACGGCGTGCTTGATCGGCTCGTGGCAGTGCATGCATTCGATGTTCCGCACGGTGACGTGCTCCCGGTGCATGAAGTCGATGTCGGTGAAGTGCGACAGGCGCTTCTCGTCGTTGTGGCACTGGAAGCACCGCTCCTTCTTCGCCTCCCCGGCACCCTGCACCGCGTCGAGGTGGCAGTTCTGGCACGCCACGTGCCGCGAACCGACGAAGTCCTTGTGGTTGAACGTCATCGTCCCGAACTTGATGTCCTTCTCCGGGGCCTTGTGGCACTTTTCGCCGCAGCCGCCGATCGGGTTGATGTTGCGCCCCTCCACCGCCCCGCGGAAGTGGCAGAGGAAGCAGGTGGTCTCCGTCACCTCCATGTGGTTCCCGACCACGATCTGGCTGTGGCAGCTGGTGCACCGCAGCTTCTTGCCGCGCTTCATGTCGGTGAGGTGGGGCTTGTGGTCGAACTGGATCCCCCGCTTGAAGGTCACCGTGCCCTGGAGGAGGCGCGTCTCGTGACACCCCTTGCGCAGGCACGACTCGTCGCTGATCTCCGCGTACGGCTTCGAGCTGTACGTCCGGGTGACGTACTTCGCCACCTGGGAGAGGGCCTGGAACTTGAGGATCATCTTGTCCCGGACGTCGGGCGGGTAGTGGCAGTCCACGCACGGGACGTGGTTGTGCTTCGACGTGCTCCACGCCTTGTAGTACGGTTTCATGATGTGGCAGCTCGAGCAGAAGTACGGGCTGGTGGAGAACTCGAACATCCCGACGGAGAAGATCAGGAAGAGGACGCCGAGGAAACCCAGGAACTTGAAGAACCGGGGCTGGATGTGCAGCCGGTCCTTCTTCCCTTGCGGGACGTGCATCCCGATCTTCTCGAGGATGCCGTCCCGGCGGGGACGGTCCGGCTTCCCCGCGTCCGTTTCGCGTTCGTCCATCGGATTCCTCTCTCCATCCGGAAGCGGTGCCGGGGATTGCGCGCAGGAATCCGATTGTAGACGCAGGGACGGCCGGCATCAACCGGAAAGTGCGCGGGGCGAGGGGAAGGGGTGCTCTACTCCTCGACGAAGGTTTCGTACTCCTCGAACCCCATCAGCCGCTCGAGTTCCTCGGGTTCCTCGATCTCCAGCTCCACGAGCCACCCCTTGCCGTACGGGTCCACGTTGATCACCGTGGGGTCCTCGACGATGCTCTCGTTGACGTTGCGGATGGTGCCGGTGACGGGGGAGGCGAGCTCGACGACCGTCTTCTGGGATTCCATCTCTCCGAAGGTGTCGCCCCGCTCGAGGAACTTCCCGATCTCGCCCAGCGTCGCGGAGATGATCTCTCCCAGCTGCTCCTGGGCGTAGTCGGAAAGGCCGATGCGGACGGTCTGACCCATCTCGAGAACCCAGACGTGGTCCTCGGAAAATCTCAGGGCGGTTTCGTCCATACCGGGTAGTTTACAGGGAGTCGCGCGGGGATTGTCAACCCGTGTCGGAAAAATGTAACGGGAAGATATCGCGGGCGGTCATTCCGGAGGCTCACACCAGGACCGCAAGGGCCGTCTCCACGTGCCCGAGCGGTGCGCTCACCTGGAACCCGCCGACGCGGTCCCGGACCTTCTCGACGATCGAGCGGGCGATCTCGATCCCGGCCTTCCTGCCGTCCTCGCGCGTCCTGCACCGCGCCATCCGCTGGAGGATCTCCTTCGGCACCACGACGCCGGGCACCTCGTTGTTCATGAACTCCGCGTTCTTGAAGCTCAGCAGGGGCCACACGCCCGCGAGGACCGGGATCGTCCGGTGGTATTTCCCGACCCGGTCGAGGAAGGAGAACAGCGCATCCGGGTCGAAGACCGGCTGGGTGATGGCGAACTCCGCCCCCGCGTCGATCTTCCGGAAGTACCGCTCGATCTCCCGCTCCAGGTCCACGGCGCACGGGTTGGCGCCCACGCCGATGAAGATCCCCGTGGGCGGGTCGATGGGGTTGCCGCCGATGTCGACGCCGCGGTTCAGGTTCGACGCCACCTGGACCAGGCCGATCGCGTCCACGTCGAACACTCCCGTCACGTCGGGGTACTCCCCCAGCTTGGGCGGGTCTCCCGTGATGATGAGGAAGTTGGCCAGTTTCGCCGCGTACCCTCCCAGCAGGTCCGACTGCATCCCGATGAGGTTCCGGTCGCGGCAGCAGTAGTGGAGGATCGGCTCGATCCCCACCTCCCGGAGGATGGTGATGGCGGTGATCATGGGCGAGACGCGCGCGCTCGCCCGGGGGCCGTCGGGGATGTTGATCGCGTCCACCCCCGCCTCAGCGCACTGGCGCGCCTTGGCGAGGATCGAGGTCATGTCGCTGGACTTCGGCGGGACCAACTCCACGGAGGTGACCCTCTCCCCGGCCAGCAGCTTCGCCGCGAGCCGGGATTTCCTCTCCGGCGGGACGGCGTACACCAGCGCCTCCTGGCGGATCAGCGGTTTCACCTCGACGTGCCGCTTCACCCCGGAAAGGGATTTCACCGCCCGGGCCATCGTCCGGATGTGGGCCGGGGTGGTGCCGCAGCACCCGCCCACTCCCCGCACCCCGACCTCGATGTACTTCTTGGCGTACTCGGTGAAATACTCCGGGCTGGTCAGGTACATCACCCGCCCGCTGATCTCCCGGGGGAGCCCCGCGTTCGGCATGACCACCACGGGCTTGACGGTGTGGGGGAGGATCGCCTGGAGGGCGTCGAATACCCCGGAGGGGCCTGTGCCGCAGTTGATCCCGACGACGTCCACGTTCGGGTCCGCGTTGAGCGCCGACGCCATCGCCTCCGCCCGCGTCCCGAGGGCCGTCTCGCCCCGCTCGTTCAGCACGAAGGAGGCCAGGACCGGCCCGCCGGACTCCTTCGCCACCCGCGCGGCCAGCAGGAGCTCGTTCAGGTTGGAGAACGTCTCGAGGAGGTAGAGGTCCACCCCCTCCGCCGCGAAGGCCGCCACCTGCGCGCGGAACGCGTTCTCGACTTCCGCCGCGAACGCGTCGGGCATCCGCTGGTTCGACTCCGTGCACGGCCCCACCGAACCGGCGACGAAGACCTCCTTCCCCGCCGCCTCCCGCGCCAGCCGCACCGCCGCCCGGTTGATCTCCTCCGTCCGGTCGGAGAGGCCGTATCCCTTCAGCTTGATCGGGTTGGCGCCGAACGTGTTCGTCTCGATCACCTCGGCCCCGGCCTCGACGTAGTCCCGGTGGATCTGGAGGATGAGCCGGGGGTTGGTCAGGCACAGCTCGTCGTAGCAGGTGTGGATGAACACCCCGCGGTCGTAGATCACGGTGCCCATCGCCCCGTCGAAGACCAGGGGCGATTTCTTCATGCGCGCCAGGATGTCCAGGGGCTACTCCAGCTCGTCGAACTGGGATTTCGGCGCGTAGCACAAGGGGCAGATCCAGCCGTCGGGAAGAGCCTCGAAGGGGGTCCCCGGCGGGATCCCGCTCATCGGGTCCCCGGCCGTGGGGTCGTAGACGTATCCGCAGTTCGCGCAGATGTACTTTCTGATGGCGCGCCTCCTTCCGGACTACACCGAAAAATATTTCGCCTGCGGGTGGTGGACCACGATTGCGGAGGTGGTCTGCTCCGGGACCATCTCCATCGACTCGGTCAGCGTGACCCCGATCGCCCCGGGATCGAGGAGCTCGAACACCGGCACGTGCGCCGTTAGATCCGGGCAGGAGGGGTACCCGAAACCGTACCGCGACCCCTGGTACTCCTGGACGACGTACCCGGTGAAGGACGCCGGCCGGTCGCCGGCGATCCCGAGTTCCCGCCGCATCGCCTCGTGCCAGTACTCCGCCAGCGCGTCGGTGACCTCCACACCGAAGGCGTGGAGCATCAGGTAGTCGTGATACCGGTCGGATGCGAAAAGCACCTGCGCCGCGCGCCCGATCTCCTCTCCGATGGTGGCGACGAAGAAGCCCGCCACGTCGCCCCCGTCCTCCCGTGACCGGAAGTAGTCGGCGATGCACAGGTGGGGGGGGCTTTTCTGGCGCGGGAAGGGGAACGGGAAGGACCGCCCCTCGTGCTCCACCACGAGGGTGTCCCCTTCCGCGAAGGCACGGAAATACCCGTAGGCGACCCGCGGCCGGAGCAGCCCCTCCCCGACCCCGCGGCGTTTCAGCTCCTCGAACAGGGGACGGACCTTTTCGCGGACCAGGTCGGCGTACCCTTCCGCCGTCATCTTGCCGCGCCGGTACCCCCAGCGGCCCCGGAAGAGGGCCTGCTCGTTCACGTAGGGGAACAGCTCCCGCGGGTCGATGTCCGTCACGTGGCGCCTTCCCAGGAACGGCGGCGCCGGCACCGGGTTGTCCCGCGAAACGGCGGCCCCCCGCGGCCCGGGAGTCATCGCCGGGGCCGTGGCGACGGGGTCGAAGACAGTGGAGGAGAGGGTCCCCGCCTCGAAGGCCCGCATCGCCGAAAGGCCCGCGAAGGCGTCCGCGCAGTACACCACGGGCCCAGGGTAGCCGGGAACGCAATCCTGCGCGACGAACTTCTCCGTGAGCGCCGCACCCCCCAGCAAAACCGGCGCCCGGAGGCCCGCCGCGGCGAACTGGGGCATGTTCTCCTTCATCACCAGGGCGGACTTGACCAGGAGGCCCGACAGGCCGATCACGTCCACCTGGTGCTCCCGCGCCTTCTCGATGATCGTCTCCGCGGGCACCTTGATCCCGATGTTGAACACCCGGTACCCGTTGTTCGACAGGATGATGTCCACCAGGTTCTTCCCGATGTCGTGCACGTCCCCGGCCACCGTGGCGAGGAGAACCTTGACTCCGCCCTCCCGGTCCGCTTTCTCCATGAAGGGGGCGAGCCAGTCCACGGCGCGCTTCATCACCTCCGCGGACTGCAGCACGAACGGGAGGAGCATCTCCCCGCGTCCGAACAGGTCCCCCACGCGGCGCATCGCGGGCACCAGGAGCTGGTTGATGATCCCCGCGGCGGGGCGGCGGGACAGGAGGATCGCCAGGATGTCCTCCAGCCCCTCCTTGTCGCCCGCCACCACCTTCTCCGCGATCTCCTCCTCCGGCGTGAGGGCGGGGAGGTTCTGGCCCGCCGCCGACCCCTCCTTCGCGGGCTTCGCGTCGGAGAAGTGGCGGATGAAGGCGGCCAGGGGCGACGTGTCGGGGCCCTTCGCCCGGTTGTAGATCAGGTCGAGGCAGACCTCCCGGTCCTCCTCGGGAATCCTCGACATGGGGAGGATCTTCCCCGCGTCGATGATCGCCGCGTCCAGCCCCGCCGCCACCGCCTCGTGGAGGAAGACGGAGTTCAGGACCCTGCGGGAGGCCGGGGAGAGGCCGAAGGAGACGTTGCTGACCCCCAGGACGGTGAACACCCCCGGGAGCTCCTCCTTCACCCGCCGGATCGCCGCGAGGGTGGCCGCCGCCGCGTCGAGGAGGGTGGCGTCCCCCGACCCGATGGTGAAGGTCAGTACGTCGAACAGGAGGTCGTGCGGGCGCAGGCCGTACCGGCCCACGGCGAGGTCGTGGATCGCGCGCGCGGTGGCCACCTTCTCCTCCACCGTCATCGCCATCCCCTTCTCGTGGATCGTCAGCGCGATCACCGCGGCGCCGTACTTCTTCGCCAGGCGGCAGACCCGGTCGAGGTTCTTTCCCCCGTCCTCCAGGTGCACGGAGTTGATCAGGCACCGCCCCGGGTGGATCCGCAGCGCCGCCTCGATGCATTCCGGGGAGGTGGAGTCGATCACCGTGGGGATCTGCACCGACCGGGCGAAGAGCCGGACCATGGCGGAGAGGTCGGCCACCTCGTCCCGCCCCGCGTACGCCGTGCACAGGTCCACCGCGTGCGCGCCGTCCTCCTGCTGTTCGAGGGCGATCCGGAGAGCGCCCGGATAATCGTCGGCCAGCAGGAGGTCGCGGAACCGCTTCGAGCCGTTCGCGTTCGCCCGCTCGCCGATCAGGAACGGCGGGATCTCCTGGCGGATCTCCGCGGCCTGGTACAGGCTGGACAGCGACGGCCTCTCCGCGACGCTCCGCTCCGCCGGGGAGACCCCCGCCAGCGCCTCGGAAAGCCTGCGGATGTGCTCCGGCGTGGTGCCGCAGCAGCCGCCCACGATGGAAACGCCCTCCTCGCGGACGAAGGCGGCAAGCTGCGCCGCGAACGCTTCGGGAGAGAGCGGGTAGTGCGTCCTGCCGTCCACCACCTGGGGGATCCCGGCGTTGGGGATGCAGGAAACGCGTCCCCGGTAGTGCCGGCACAGGTGCCGGATGTGGGACGTCATCCCCTCCGGGCCGGTCGCGCAGTTCAGCCCGATGGAGAAGACGGGGAACGGCTCGATCGCCGCGAGGGCGGCGGCCACGTCCGTGCCCACCAGCATCGTCCCCGTGCTCTCGATCGTCAGGGACACCATCACGGGGACGTCCCGTTTCACGGACTCGAGGGTTTCGAAGCAGGAGAGGAGGGCGATTTTCACCTGCAGGAGGTCCTGGCACGTCTCGACGATCAGCAGGTCCGCCCCCGCCTCGACCAGCGCCCGCGCCTGCTCCGAGAAGGCCCGCGCCATCGGGTCCCGGCCGATGTGGCCCAGCGAGGGGAGCTTCGTCGTCGGGCCGATCGATCCGGCCACGAACGCCTCCCTGCCGGACCGGCGGATCGCCTCGCGGGCGTTTTCCACCGCTGCGCGGTTGATCTCCTCCACGCGCCCCTCGAGGCCGTACTCCGCGAGCACCACCGCGTTGGCGCCGAAGGTGTTCGTCTCCAGCACCGTCGCCCCGGCGGAGAGGAAGGAAGCGTGCCATTCCCGGATGACGTCGGGGGCGGTGAGGTTCAGGAACTCGTTGCACCCTTCCCGTCCGTGCCAGGCAGAGGCAGGGATCTCCATCCGCTGCAGGTTCGTCCCGCAGGCCCCGTCGAACAGGAGGATTTTCCGGTCCGTGAGC
>Ga0316613_10001597_pt1 | contig 15392 bp, 17 predicted proteins | sample OWC_soil_day10_C_2_FD_207647 | JGI IMG/M metagenome (GOLD analysis project Ga0316613, IMG submission 207647) | Wetland soil microbial communities from Old Woman Creek delta, Ohio, United States - OWC_soil_day10_CT_b | ecosystem: Environmental > Terrestrial > Soil > Wetlands | place: USA: Ohio...
TTATATGTGCCGTTTATGTTGCTGGCGCTGTGGTCATTGGGGGCGATGACCGGTAGTATTAATCATTATATTCTTCCACCACCGATGGATATTGTTGCTACGGGCATGCAATTGGCCCAGTCCGGGGTATTACTTAAACATCTTAGTATCAGTTTGTATCGGGTAATCGTGGGATTTTTATTGACGTTTGTCGTAGCGTTTCCCCTCGCGGTCATCTTAGGGACGAAGCGAAATATGAATGACTATTTTGATCCCTTCTTGGCTTTTATCCGCCATATACCGCCAATTGCCTGTATTCCAATTTTAATATTATGGTTTGGGATCGGCGAACCGCCCAAGATATCGATTATCATCCTGGCAACATTTTTCCCGATTTTTCTCAATACACTAAATGGGGTGTTAGGATGCGATGAAAAGCTATTGGAAGTTGGACGGGTTTTTGGTTTTAATCCTCGGGAACAGTTTTGCCGGATTATCCTGCCCGCTGCCTTACCATCAGTAATCATAGGCATGAGACTGGGTTTTGGCTATAGCTGGCGGGCGCTAATTGGTGCGGAATTGATCGCAGCCTCCTCAGGTATCGGCTATATGATTATCGACGCTGAACAGATATCTAGGCCAGATATCATTATCGTTGGGCTTATAACGATTGGCGTTTGTGGTTACATTATTGATTACGTTTTTCTGAAATTGGCAAGTTGGTTTATGCCTTGGGAAAATAGGAGAGTGGACTATGGCGGGAGTTAATATCTGTGGCTTGGCGAAAATCTATTACATTAAAGGTGCTCCGATTTCGGCGCTAGCTGATGTGGATTTAGATATTTCGGATGGCAGCTTTGTCACCGTCGTAGGAAAGAGTGGCTGCGGTAAGAGCACTTTACTGCGACTGATCTGCGGTTTGGAACCTATGACGGCGGGGGAAATCCTATTTAATACAGAAGGGGAATTTCACAGTCGTGTAGGGGCGAGGGTGAATATGGTTTTTCAGGAACCTCGGTTGATGCCATGGCTGACCGTCGAACAGAATATGGCAGTTGCGCTAATTCGGGAAAAGGATACTCAAAAATCGAAGGCGACTGTGAATCAGTTTCTGGATATGATGGGTTTGAAGAAATTTAAGGATGCCTACCCTTCGCAGATTTCCGGCGGGATGGCACAGCGCGTAGCACTGGGAAGAATGTTATGCTATAACCCAGATCTAATATTAATGGATGAACCCTTTGGTGCATTAGATGCTTTTACGCGGCGCAACCTACAAAAACTATTGATTGACATCTTTCGAGAACAGAAAAAAACCATTATTTTTGTTACCCATGATGTAGATGAAGCTATTTTCTTAGGTCAGAAAGTGGTGATTATTGAAAATGGTCGCATTAGCCGCCAGGTGCTTGTGAATCTTCCTTATCCTCGAGAAATAGCATCCCATGCTTTTTTTCAGTTGCGGGAAGATGTTATGGCGACTATTATGCATGAAGAAAATATAAATATAGAAAGGAAGTTTTTATGATGGTAAAAATCGGTAAAATTTTTGTTCTTGGTTTGTTATTGACAATGTTGGCAGTTGGCTGTGGTGGCCCTAAAAGTACAGAAAAGCAAGCTGTGCCTACGAAAGTAGATGCAATTAATATCTCTTATGTTAAATTGCCGTTGAATGTACCATCCATCGTCGAAAAGAAAGTAGGCTTATTTGAAAAAGAATTTGGTAAAGATAATATAAAGGTTACTTTCCCGGAGATCATTCAAGGACCCAAGATGACGGAAGCTATGGCTTCTGGTGATTTAGATTTTGCCAATGCTCTTGGTGGGACTTCTGCAATTTTAGCAGCGGCAAATGGTGTGCCGTTGAAAGTAATCGGCATTTATAGCCGTGCACCCAAAGCCTTTACAATCATGGCGAAAGATCCAGCGATTAAGTCAGTGGCTGATCTGAAAGGCAAAAAAGTAGCAGGGCCGAAGGGAACCATTTTGCATCAGCTTTTGCTAGCATCGCTGGAAAAGAGTGGCCTTAAGGCCGATGAAGCGAGCTTCATTAACATGGATATCCCACCAGCGATGACAGCAATGTTAAATGGCAATGTGGAAGCGGCGCTGATTGCTGGACCGGCGGTTTCTAAAGCGCAGGAGGCCGGAGCCCATGTTATTACCACGGGTGAAGACTTGCTATCTGCGACGATTGTAATTGCTGTGCGGACAGAGTTTTTGGATAAGCATCCCGATTTAGTAAAACGTTATCTGAAAGTTCATGCGGACAGTTTGCAATACATGAAAGAACATACGGATGACGTTTATAAGATGGCTGCTGAAGAAACTGGGCTGTCCATGGAACAGGTAAAAAATATGTATGCCTTGTATGATTTTAATCCAGCGATAACAGAAAACGATATCAGAGATTTGGAAAAAACTCAGGACTTCCTGAAGCAGAATGAGATGCTAACGAAAACTGTTGATATTCGAGGAATGATCGCGACAGCTCAGTAGTAGATTGATGATATTTATAGTACGTACAGCTCATATTGGATTTGTCGTAGGGTAACTTGGCGTTTATAATCATAAAAGTAAAAAGTATGCTCCTTTGGTTTGTTTTCTTTAGGGATTAAACAATACCATTAAAGAGGCATACTTTTTATGTTTTTTACTATGGCCATCTCGACTAAGGGCTTTCGTCTTATTGTTGAGTTGATGAGAAGAATGGGGCATTGATATAGTTTCGTTTTCTTCATTTATATGTAGAAAACCGCACAATTTAGTTGTACGGTTTTATTATTGTCGCAAATGATATTCTGTATGTAACCCCCTAGTAAGGGGGTGTTTTAAATAGAAGGGGTGCGTTTATTTACAATTATGTGGCTCATTTTGGGGAGCGTATCTGAAATAAAAATTACGCGCCCGCATGCACGGCAATGAGTTGTGCCATACATGGTATGATCAAGATCAGTTTCCGGACATCTGGTAATGCTGTGCCAAACCCATTTGAAAATATCATTCATCAGAATCAGCTTCCCCCTTTATAGTATTAGTAGTGCTATGTTATGATTGTAAACTATTTAATCACATATCTCAAGGGTGGTAATGGAACAAAAAATGACGCCTATAATGTTGTAAAACAGATAGTAAGCTATTGGTACGTTGCACTTAGCAGTGGTGCTTATAGCTACCACTTTTCAATATTTACCTGTACAGAATAGACGGATAGGAAGGTTGCTTTTCAGAGAATGATTTATAGTTGTTTTCTGGCGGAATTAGAAAGTATATCACTTTCTCCATTCCGAAAGGTAGGCACAGGTTGCTTCAGCGATGATGTGATGGGCTTTGTTACGTTAGCAGTCGAACATTTTCTGCCTGTGTCTGAGGACTTGGCGTAAGCCGAGTCTTTTTATTTGTTATGGATTTTTATTTGAAGCCGTGAGAGACTATCAGATAGTGAGTTTAAAAAGTAATTGTTACCGGCATCTATCGCTTAGCATTGTGAACAGTCTTGCGGAGGGACGATATGAATTTAGGTTTAAACTTTTTAATTGCCTACCTTATTTTTATCTTTCAGGGACTTACGGCTCCCCTTGGTAGTGTGATGATTATGGAAATAGCAAAAAAATATAGTGTAGACACTTCTAGTATTGGTTACATTTTTTCCTTGGGGATTATGGGTGGCGGCATAGCTGCCGTGGCTAGTGGTTTTTTATTAGAGACTCTTGGGAAGCGTAAACTAATTTTTATGGGTATCATTATTGCATTATCAGCAGGTGCTGCCATTACTGTTTCGAATTATTTGTTGATTTTTGCTGTTGGTATGTTTCTATCTGGTGTAAGTAGTTGGTTTTTAGTTGCTGTTGGAAACTATATTATTGTCAAGTATTTTCAAGGAGAAAAGCGTTCATCACAATTGAATCTGTTAAACTTCTTTTTTAGTATTGGTGCTCTTATAGCTCCTATAATGGCTGGTTTTATGTTAGAAAGAAACATCCCTTGGGAATTTGTTTTTCTAGCGCCTTTTGTTCTATTAGGGATTTTGTTTATTTTAGCCTACTCGCCAGCATTTGGTACGGCAGAGCTCCCGAGTTCTCTTCCTCCAAAAACATTTCAACCAGCTGTCGCCCCAAAATGGAATGTGAACATTTATTTAACTGGCGCAGCCCTAGGGTTTTATTGCATGCTAGAACTTAGTTATACGTCTTGGATTGTTGTACATCTTCGGGAGAACTTGGTAGTTGATATTGTGTCAGCAAGTTTAGTACTTACTGTTTTTTATATATGCCAAGCCGCAGGAAGGTTTGTGTCAGGCTTTATTGTAAAACATGTAGCATTAAAGACATATATCATATCCTGTGCAGCTATTGGCCTTATTACTCTTTTCTTAATTATGTTCAGCAAAAGTTACATGACGGTGCTCTGCCTAACGATATTAATGGGACTAGGAATTGCCGGCCTATATCCGTCGATTCTTTCCTATGGCACATTGCAAGTCAAAACGACTTCTCCACATATTATGACTTTTTTTTTAACTTCTGGTATTGTCGGTTCTATCGCCGTAATGTTGTTAACTAGCTTCCTCAAACAACGCTTTGGCGTGTTGGCTTGCATTAGCACTGGGGCGATCGCTGCAACATTAGTTATTTTGTTTATCGGAACAACTACAGTTAGATTGGGTAAACCCAAATGAAAAGGGGCTGTCTCAAATTTTCATTTTATTTTGAGACAGCCCCTTTTGCCGCATAAAACTTCCGATTCCCCCCTGTAGGGACCTTCACTTTACTTTGCGTATTCATTATTTAGTTTCATAGTGTAGCCTCATATACAAGCTATCTGCCCAGTTTAAAACTATCACAGGCGGTTTGAGTATAATAATACACTTTTTCTCCACTAACTTGAATATTGTCTAACTTGCATAGATTGTTATTGTTAAAAGTACAAGTCTCAACAGTGCATTTTAAACAGTCGCATGAACCTGAACTTAAAGTATTGTTTGTCAGTTCAGCGTAATGAAGTTTGTTCAAAAATGAACCACAGCAAGTATCATAATCTTCCATAGCAGAACTACCAACTATATCAACACAATTTGCGTAGCATACTCCAGATTTATTATGGGAGCAGACTGTAACTTGACAGTTAATTGTTGTCATTTTAATTACCTCCTTTATTTAAAATATCTATCCAGTAAACCCTTAAAAGCACATCCATGTCTAGCTTCATCCTTACACATCTCATGCACTGTATCATGGATGGCATCTAAATTATTTTGTTTCGCTAAATTTGCAAGTTTCTTTTTACCATCACATGCTCCATACTCAGCTTCAACTCTTGCACTTAAGTTTGCCTTCGTATCTGCCACTACCACCTCGCCTAAAATCTCAGCAAATTTAGCAGCGTGCTCAGCTTCCTCAAAGGCAATACGTTTATACGCTTCTGCCACTTCCGGGTATCCTTGTCTATCTGCTTGACGAGACATGGCTAGATACATTCCTACTTCGGTACATTCCCCCAAAAAATTTGCTCGTAGCCCTTCTACAATTTCTACAGGAATATCCCTAACAATTCCAATTTTGTGTTCATCTGCCCAAGCCAACTCTCCAGTCAGTTCTTTAAATTTATCTTTGTTGGCTTTACAAATTGGACACTTATCTGGAGCTTCTTCTCCTTCATGAACATATCCACAAATTGTACAGACAAATTTTTTCATTCCTTTTCCTCCCGACTTGTTTAGAGTGTAGATCAATTGTTTTACCAATATAGTATTAGATTTTATTATTTATACAATACTCTTTTTATGCATTTAATTTTTTTTAACGCATAGCATTATACCATTGTAAAATCAATATAATTGCAACAGGGGGTGTAATCTTATGGATAATTCGGAAATTACTAGCACAGATGTATTGAATAAATCTCAAGATTTAGAACTCGCAAGCGATTTTTTTAAAAAACTAAGTCATTATATGGATCAGTTTGATAAAAGTCTTAAACAAGAACAAGAGATTGGAATTAAATTGGTATCCTTTGGCCAAACAATACAATTTACGGTACGTAATATTGGTTATTACAATCCCAAATTAATTTGCTTTTACGGCGAAATGCCCGATGGATCACCCGTTCAGTTAATCCAACATGTTAATCAAATCAGCTTTCTTCTTACAGCCGTACAACGTAAGAACCCTGAGAAAGCCAAAAATCCAATTGGCTTTTGCTCAGACTTTTACAGACATCAAGAGGGATATCCAGCTTACTCTCACTTCGTAACAGCAAAAGAATAACTTCATCATCTCTTTGGTCACGAGACTAGAGTCCTCTGCCTATGTATCGAAAGTATAACTCTCTCACTACTTACTTGTAGCGCTAGATTTAAGTAGAAATCTCTGTACCATTTGGCAATTGGTACAGAGATTCTTTTGTTAGCTACGTAAAAATTTTAGCTGAAAATTATAGTTTTCAGCTTTTCTTAGAAATATACTGTTTTATCAAATCTATTGCTGCTTGTATTGGGGCTCTTGCTTCTCAACGTACTTTTGTCTTGACTGTAATGTTTGAACTGCATTATCGAGGGTATTTGCTAATTGCTCAAAGGTTTGTTTCGCTTGCTGGTCCTGGGTCTCTAATGAAAAGGTCTTCATAGTGGATGCAGCTGATTGAACAGATGCAATGGCCGAAGTCAATTGGGTACCTACTGTCATTTTTTTCACCTCCTTTATAGAAACCTTCTTATCCTTTCGGTTTACAGAGTAAAGCTGCCAAAAATCCGAAGATAATTGCCGCTGAAATGCCTGAGCTAGTGATTTTAAAAATGCCTGTCAATACGCCGATAATGCCGGTTTTTTGCGCCTCCTGGAGAGCACCTTTTACTAATGAATTTCCAAAACTACTTATGGGAACCGAAGCCCCAGCACCTGCAAATTTAATTAAATCGTCATATACTCCAAATCCTCCTAAAACAGCTCCAGACACGACCAGTGTGACCATCGTATGTGCAGGAGTTAGTTTCAGGCCGTCCATGAGGAGTTGTCCAATTACACATATTGACCCGCCAACAATAAATGCCAAAATAAACTTCTCCAAATATAAACCTCCTATTTTACATTTCTATCGATACTGCATAGGCAATGCACGGTATGGTTTCCTTCTGCTGATAAGACATGGGGGAGAGCAAAGCGCCTGTGGCTATAACTAGAATTCGATTCAATTCCCCTTTTCGCATACGATTTAAAAGATGCCCAAAGGTAGTTGTAGCAACACAGGCGCAACCACTCCCTCCCGCGAAAACTGGCTGGTCTTCCTTGTACATTAAAATACCGCAGTCGGTCAATTTTTCTACAGGAATGTTAAGTCCATGCTTCGTAAGCAAATCTGATGCAATTCGGTGACCTATCTTGCCTAGATCTCCAGTAGCAATGAGGTCATAGTGGGATGGGGTTATGTTCAAATCTCTAAAATGAGCTTCTATGGTATCAACTGCAGCCGGAGCCATGGCTGCCCCCATATTAAAAGGATCGGAAAGCCCCATATCGATTACCCGTCCAATCGTCGAGGCCACCACCCGGGGTCCTTCACCTTCCTTGGCAATAACTGCAGCACCTGCTCCCGTCACAGTCCATTGGGCTGTGGGAGGTTTCTGTCCGCCATATTCCGTAGGATATCTATATTGTTTTTCACAAGCTGCATTATGACTAGATGTACCAACAAGTGCATTCTGCGCGAACCCACTATCGATCATAAGAGAGGCTAAAGAAAGACCTTCCATAGAACTGGAACATGCTCCATAGATACCTAAATAGGGAACAGCAAGTGTACGTGCAGTAAAACTACTGGGTATAATCTGGTTAATTAGATCACCACAGAGGAAAAACTGAATATCCTCCTTTTTATGTCCCGCTTTTTTAATAGCAGTCTCACAGGCCTCTTCTAAAAACTTTTTTTCCGCTTGCTCATAACTGTCCTGTCCAAGCCATATATCACCATGAAGCAGGTCGAAATCCTTTGCCAGATTACCCTGTGCCTCAAACGGTCCGCCTATAGCCGCAGAACCAATAATTACTGGTTTAGATTCAAAAACCCATGTTTGATGTCCTTGCAGCATTTACATTCCACCTAACGACGTAATCATTACACGTATAATAGCAACAACAAAAGCGGAGAATACGCCAAAGACAATGACTGGACCTGCGATTTTGAACATATTTCCCCCGACACCTAATACAAATCCCTCACTTTTATGATCAAGAGCAGCTGAAGTGATAGTATTGGCAAATCCTGTAACCGGAACCGCACTTCCAGCTCCAGCCCATTGAGCAATATGATCATATACGCCAAAACTTGTAAGCAGCACTGAAATCATAATGAGAACTGCAACGGTAGGATCTCCTACTGTTTTTTCATCAAAATTAAAGTAGGTCATGAAAAACAACTGGATTCCCTGGCCTATTGTACAGATAATCCCTCCCCCGATAAAAGCTCGTATACAATTTGATAATATGGGACGTTGTGGCTCTCTTGCACGAGCAAAGTCCTGATACTGCTGCTGCATAGGGGTTAGATTCTTTCGTTTACTGCTTGACAATATATTCCACCTTCTATCGCAATAAATATGGCTTAAGCTTTTCCATTAGTTGCCCTAATGCTTCAGCATGCTCCGAATACATTTTCTTAGCTTCTTTATTGTTTGTCTCCAGCGCAAAGCTCATAAGATTCGCCTGGCTGCTTTCAAAATTTGCATACAACATTTCCTTAACTTTAGGCTGTGGTAATTGCACCGAGTCGTCAAACAAATCCAAATATAAATCACCAGATGAATCTACCTGACCGATGAAAACATTATCGATAGATACCCCCATGGTCTCCAACTGGATATTTAGCCATTCTCTATTAAACCCTAGCGAAAAGAGGGATTCGTCTAACATATTACCATCCAATATAACGGTCTGGGGTTCCGCCAGTGGTGCCACTTTTATCCCCAAATTATAGGAGGATACAGGGTTTTTATGGGATTTCATAAAAACATTTATGTCTCCTGTATCTTCCATAACAGCAAATTCTACATCTGCTAGACTAAAAGCATTTTTAGTACGAAGTTCGCGCAGAAGCTCCTCTGCTGTTAGCCTTGTTTGCAGAAGATTTTCCTCCATAATCTTCCCGTGCTTAATTAATACGGTTTCTTTTCCGTTAACAATGTCATGAATCCACTTGCTTTTTAGAGACAAATAATCCAATGCGATAGGAAACAATACCCAAACACCAAGAGCAATAAGCCCAAAGGCGAGATTTGCAATAAGATTTAGAGACATTAGTGCAGTAATTACTGCAATTATAATATAGCTTACAAACCTAAAAGGCGTCATTCTTACAATATTTCTTTTTCCCATTAGCCTGATTGATATGAATAAGAGAAAGAATAATGAAACTGAACTGATTAATATTTGTATCCATGTCTGCATCTTTAATCTCCTGACTAGTTCCCTTTATATTGCGGTTCACTATATTCTAAAATTTGCATTCGTCCCTCAAGGTCGTTGATAATTCTTCCTGTTGTCTTCAATGCTTCATTGTAAACTAACTTGGTCTCTTCATCTCTCGTCTGCAAAGCATATAATCGTAATGTACCCTGATTTCCTTTAAGAGTGGCTATCGTTTTTTTGACTTGAGAAGCAACTGTCATGCATATTACCTCCATTTCCTTTGTTATTATTACTTAAAATTTTAAATTTAATCCAGTATTGTTTTTGAAATTTATGGAAATCAATCTTTAATAAATTCATAAAAATACCCACAACTCACCGCTATGGTAAGCTATGGGTATTTCCTCTATATCAAACACTGATTGTTGCTAAATTTTTTTTATATATGGCAGCCTAATTTTCTATTCCAATTCAACGGTTACCTGAACCGCAGCACCTACAATTATTTTACCAGCAACAATCGTCGGTGCACCTGCATCCATATTTGCCGCTTTGTAAGCGCGACTTTCCATCATAACCGGCTGATAAGAGTTACCTGATTCATTGACGACTTTCACCGCAGAAATGCGTTTGCCCAAGGCACTAGCAATGAATTCGGCTTTTTTTAAGGCATCTTTGACTGCATCATTTAATGCTTGATTTTTTACTTCTGTTTCATTTTCTTTTTCAAAACGAATAGCATTAATTTCATTTGCACCAACGCTGGTAAGTTCATTGACTAATATGCCAACCTTCTCAATCGATGTCGTAATTTCAATAGTATTGATCACCTTATAGCCTTTTAATTTAGGTAAACGATCATTTTCATAGCTATATATGGAATCAATACGATATGCCTCTGTTTTGATTTGATGATCTGGAATTTCCTGTTCTTTCAATTTAGCAAATACTTGATTGCCAATTTGGGTATTCTCATTCTTAGCCTGCTCAAGATTGGTATTAATAGTATTAATGGAAAGGCTAATCTTAGCAATATCAGGAGCAATTTCTTTTTGACTGTTACCAGTAACCTGTACTGTCGTGATTTGGGAAACCCCATTGGCAAACGCCGGCGCAGCCACCAATAAGCAAACTGCAAACATGACTATTATTTTCTTTAACATTTAATAATACCTCCACGCATTTTTTCAAGCACTACTTTTATGTACTTCTATCTACTTAAACGTTTACTTTTAGAAAAGGTAACGGCGTTCAGCAAATTATACACTCTGATACGATAAGAAAAAACACCCAGTCGGGTGTTTTTATATTAAATATAATGATTATCCACATTAAAGCAAGTATATGATCCCATCTTACGAACCGCCAGTAATGCCCGACCGATCTGTTCCCCATCATCATGACCATTATTGTCATCCAACCCGCACAAAACTTCACAACTCGTAAGTAGCTCCTGTTTATATATCTTGTAATTAGGATAATTTTTGTCTTTTGCGATATCCTCTATTCGGTTAAGTAGAGTAACAATTGTAATATACGTTGATAACCTTTCGTCAATTCCGCTATGTTTGAAGCTACGAACTATTCCTTCAATTTTCTGCAAAGCATTTTTTATGATCATACTCAATCCTCATTCTTGTTATAATCAATCCAACCATTTTTTTATCCGGGCTACTGCTTCCACCAATCTTTCTTCTGATTGCACTAAGGCTATCCTAATGAACCCCTCACCACATTCACCAAAAGCATTTCCAGGAATTACTGCCACTCCCGTATTATTGAGTAGATCAACAGTAAAATCAAAAGAACTTTGCTCAGTTGGCACCTTTGCCCATATATACATGGATGCTTTCGGGCGTTCCACGTGCCACCCAATACTATTAAAACCATCTACAATAATATCGCGGCGACGTTGATACGCCAGAGCAGTTTCCTCTACGCACTCCTGAGGTCCTGTCAAAGCCGCCACAGCTGCTAATTGCAGAGGAGCAAATATACCATAATCGAAATTTGATTTTAAACGGCCTAATAATGATATAACCTCAGAATTGCCAACAATATAGCCAACACGGCAACCACACATATTATAAGTTTTAGATAAAGAATTAAATTCTATACCAATTTCCTTAGCACCAGGTATACTCATAAAACTGTGTGGACGGTAATTATCAAAAGCCAGCTCACTATAGGCAAAATCATGACAGACAACAAATTGATATCGCTGGGCTAGTTTTACGACTTTTTCAAAAAACTCCCGTGGCGCCGTAGCAGCTAAAGGGTTATTCGGGTAATTCAAAATCATTAGCTTCGTACGTCGTAGCACATCTTCATCAATTCCATCCAAATCCGGCAGATAATTATTGGCAGCAGTTAAAGGCATCTTATGGAGCTGAGCACCAGCAATCAATGGACCAGCACTAAAGATGGGATAACCCGGATCTGGAATTAGAACTACATCACCGGGATTTACCAGGCAAAGACCAATATGAGCCAAACCTTCCTGAGAGCCGATCAGTGAGTGAATCTCAGTAGCCGGGTCAAGTACCACATCAAATTTTTCTTGATACCACTGCGCAATCGCTGTCAATAATTCTGACTTCCCTTTTGACAATGTATAACCATAATTATTACCACAGCTCGCTGAATCCTTTAACGCTTCAATGATATGGGCTGCCGGAACCATATCCGGCGTCCCAATTGATAATTGAATTACATCCGTGCCTAATGCCGCTGCCTTCTTTTGCAGGTCCTCTATCTGAGAAAAAATCGCAGATGTCAGTCCCTTCATACGTTCAGCTTGCTCTATCATCCAATCTCCCCCAATTTCATCAAACAGTTTTGCTATATTTATAGTTTATACATTCATTTTCTGTTATCCTGCCTGCAATGTTGTAATCAAAACGCAAATGGCATTATTCCTTAATAATCCCCTCGCGATAAGCATGTAACAGTTCTTGTAATGCCTCAATGTGTTCTTGAATCGTCCGCCCACGATCCGTATCTTTTACCCTCATTCGAACAGGATAACTCTCTATAAGCTCAGTCTCAGAATCAATATCTATTTCTTCTGATAGAGCTTTCCGCAAAGAATCAAAAGGATGATGTGCGGCAAGCAGCAGACTTGCGGAGTTTGAAATTAAGGTATACCCTGCGATCCCAGTCTGTCCCTGATAGGCTTTAGAAAATCCCCCATCAATTACAATCAATTTTCCTTTTGCTTTGACTGGTCGCTCACCTTTTTTGACTTTTACAGGCACATGTCCATTGATAATATGGCCTGTTTCAGGATCAAGCCCAAATTCTCTTAAAATTTTACACGCTATTTCTACCCTGTCTTGAGCGGCATAGTAAGGATCGCTTTTCTCCTTGTGTGTAGACTTATCGGCGAGAAAATAACGTTCAAAAGTCGCCATTTTTTCTTTACCGAATAGGGGTGATTGAGGAGCGCACCATAAGTACCATATGGCATCCATGCCATACTGTTTCTGCTCCAAATTATCCTTAGTAAAATATCCTTGACGCGCCAGACGCTCAAGTCGATCCATAAAAGATTTCCCTGCAAATTCTTGCCCATCAACATTGAATGACTTAAAAGAGCCATCGTCATTCATTGCAATACATCCATGATAAAGCAGATTTCCATTATAAGTAAGATAAATGCTACCTTTTGCATAGAGAAATTGGGTATGCTGCTGAAGTTTTTGACTGTTGATAAAAGAAATTTTCAATTTGTCCACTATCACCTGTTCTGCAGCAGTTAAGACATAGGGCTCCTTAGGATCTATTGTTGGGAAATGATTATCAAGCAGGGGATACTCAATATTGTTTAATGTAATCGTGCCTTGCTCATAATTAATTTTTTCCAGCAATAAGCGGTCTTCCATCTGATACTGAGGTCGCCGCCTGATCATCTGCCCTTCAAGCTTAAATTGGATAATGGCTATGGCTTTTTGCATTTGTGCCATGAGTCTAATTTCCTGGTTGGTAAATTCATCCTTTTTCATAAGTTTGGGGATAAAACATTTACAAGGATCATTTCCATAAGTTTCAAGCGCAAATGATACTAAGGGTAATAGACTCACCCCATACCCATTCTCCAGAGATTCCATATTTCCATAACGCAAACATATTCTAATGACATTGGCAATACAGGCTTCACTCCCAGCCGCTGCGCCCATCCATAAAATATCATGATTTCCCCATTGAATGTCCACATCATGATATTCCATTAATGAATCCATAATTAAGTGGGATCCGTAGCCACGATCATAAATATCCCCAACTACATGCAATCTGGCAATTGCCAAACGTTGTATCAGCTCTGCCAGATTAGTGATGAATGATTGGCAGCTATCTGTCTCGATAATAGTCTCAATCAAACTGTGATAATACTCTGCCCTATTATCAATTTCTTCTCGTTCGTACAACAATTCCTCTATTATAGGCGCCGCCTGCTCTGGCAGGAACATTCGAACTGTCGTGCGCTGATATTTAGAAGTCAGTACCCGGCAGAGTTTGATAAGGCGAAGCAGCGTTAGGCGACACCATTCAGCCTGATCAGGTACTGTTTGTAACATCATCGGCGTCTTTTGTTCAGGGTAGTAAATCAAAGTTGCCAAATTATGTTGTTCCTCTTTAGACAGCGTATTCGCGAACATTTCCTGAATTTTGAGTAAAATCGAGCCAGCCCCATTTTTAATAACATGCTGAAAGGCTTCATATTCACCATGTAAATCTGAAAGAAAATGTTCTGTGCCCTTTGGTAACTCAATTTGCGCAGATAAATTGATAATCGCATTTGATGCCGCCTGAATTGAAGGATATTGTTCCGATAATATTTTCAAATAACGTAATTGGTTTTCTTGCATAATACCACCTCTTTTTCCTACTCTATTTTTTGTTTCGCCAGTACCTTCCATACTACCTGCAAAAAAAAAAAAAAAAGCAAATGTTGCAAGAAACAATGCCATACAGAATATTTTAGAGGCTTAACCTGCAGTATTTGCTGCTGATTAAGCCTTTTGAAACTTTGCCAGGGTCTTAGTTTATTTTATCTCAGTATCTAAACCCCACTTAACTACATAGATAAGAATAGGCAAGATGATACCTATCATCTCGTTTTTCAAATTTCGGTAAGCCTTTTCACTGGCTCTCCACAGCCAAATCTTTTTTTTGCGGATCCGATTTCAGAACTTCTTGCATTTTTTTACTGTCTAATTCTTGTTCCCATTTAGCTACAACGACTGTCGCCACTCCATTACCAATGAGATTCGTCAGCGCTCGTGCTTCTGACATAAAGCGGTCGATACCTAAAATAAGAGCAAGCCCTGCTACAGGTATTGTAGGGACAGCCGATAAAGTAGCTGCCAACGTAACAAATCCACTTCCAGTCACACCAGCCGCTCCTTTTGATGTGAGCAATAAAACAGCCAATATTGTTATTTCCTGTTGTAATGTAAGGCCTGTATTAGTAGCTTGCGCTATAAAAATCGCTGCCATCGTTAAATAAATGGAAGTGCCATCTAAATTAAAGGAATAGCCTGTTGGTATCACCAAACCGACAACAGATTTTGAGCAGCCTAATTTTTCAAGTTTATCTATCATACGCGGCAGTACACTTTCAGATGAAGACGTTCCCAAAACAATCAACAGTTCCTCTTTAATATAACTAATAAATTTGAGAATGCTGAATCCTGTAAAACGAGCAATGAGTCCTAAAACAATAAATATAAAAAGGAAACAGGTGAGATAGAAACTGCCCATCAGTTTTGCCAAAGGTGCCAATGATGCAACCCCATATTTTCCTATGGTAAAAGCCATAGCGCCAAATGCACCAATCGGAGCTACTTTCATAACGATACCGATAACTTTAAATAAAACATGGGATATTCCATCAATAACATTCACTACGACTTTTCCTCTTTCTCCCATGGCCGATAAACCATAACCAAACATAATAGAGAACAGCAAGACTTGCAGTATATCGCCTTTAGCAAATGCATCGACTACCGTATT